>Ga0247814_10000584_pt1 | contig 27639 bp, 21 predicted proteins | sample UWRJL179409R1_FD_179947 | JGI IMG/M metagenome (GOLD analysis project Ga0247814, IMG submission 179947) | Plant litter microbial communities from Arlington Agricultural Research Station in Wisconsin, United States - UWRJ-L179-409R-1 | ecosystem: Environmental > Terrestrial > Plant litter >... | reverse complement strand
CAGTAATTGGTATTCACCGCCATTGCGTATCACATCACGCACAATGCTCGAACTGATGTAAGAGGTATTAGCAGCAGTCAGTAAAAAAACCGTTTCAATTTTAGATAATTTCCTGTTGGTGTGCGCGATTGCTTTTTCAAATTCAAAATCGGCAGGATTTCTCAAGCCACGCAAAATAAAATGCGCTTTTAGTTTTTTACAAAGATCAATCGTCAATCCTTCATAAGTCACAACAGACACTTTTGGCTCTTCGGCAAATGCTTCTTCAATAAATTTTTTGCGTTCTTCAAGCGAAAACATGTATTTTTTTTCGGCATTGATTCCGATAGCGACAATAATCTCATCAAATAATGGAATACTGCGTTTGATTAAATCGTAATGTCCTAAGGTAATTGGGTCAAAAGATCCCGGAAATATGGCTTTTTTCATCTGGCTGGCAATTGATGGATTTCAAAATTAAAAATAAAATGCAGGAATCAGGTCTTGCGGATTGTTTTTATTGCGGCAACCCATTCTTTCCTGTTGCAATCGCTGCAGGTTGGGTTCCCGATTTTTTGTTCCGCTACATTGCCACAAAAAGCACAGGCATATAATCCGTTTTCAGGAATCGTTTTGCTTTTTTTGAGGAACAATTCAGGCAGGATTGGCAATCCGTATTTTACTTCTTCATCTTCATAATAAAAAATACTGACTTCTCCACTGGTTTCAAGATAAGCCTTTTTGACCTGTCCCAGATGCTCAACAGAATTGAGACGCAATTCGGTAAAGAATTCATCCTGAGCCAGACTTTCTTTTTTAAATGCGGTGATTCCGAATTTGCCTTCCGTAATAAGGCATTCAGTTTTTCCTTCGATAAATTCTTCAAAACGCTTGCTTCTGCCAATTAGCCACGTTACAAACCGGTAAAGAATGATAATTACAGAGAATACAGTAATTGCCGGAATAATTCCTACGTCTTCATAAAACATCGGATCTCCGGCAGCCGAACCCAAAGCAATGATAATAACGGTTTCAAAAACAGACAATTGCTTTACGCCACGTTTTCCGGTTAATTTCATCGTAAGCAACAATACCGTAAACATAATTACGGATCGAAAAATCACTTCGAAAAGAAATTCAACCGGCAGCTCATTAAAGAGAACGCGTTCCCATTCAAAGATATTTTTCATTTGGTTTTATTTGTTAAATGCGAGTTCGATCGCGTTGGTGAAAAGGTCTTCCAATGTGATTCCGGCTGCTTTTGCCTGTTGCGGAATCAGGCTTTCAGCGGTTAATCCCGGAATGGTATTCATTTCAAGCATATATGGTTCGTCTTCGACGATAATATATTCGCTTCTGGAAAATCCTTTCATTTTTAAGATTTCATAAACGCGTTTTGCTACGGAATTGACTTTTTCGGTCAGTTCAGGTGAAATTCTTGCAGGTGTAATTTCCTGTGATTTCCCCAAATATTTGGCTTCATAATCGAAAAAATCATTTTCTGAAACAATTTCTGTCATAGGCAAAACCGTTATTTTCCCCTGATAATTGATTACGCCAACAGAAACTTCAACTCCGTCCAAAAAGCTTTCAATGATAATTTCATTGTCTTCGCGATAGGCGGTTTCAATTGCGATAGGCAGTTCATTTGCGGTTTTTACTTTTGAAATTCCGAAACTGGAACCCGATTTATTTGGTTTTACAAAACAAGGCAAACCAACCTTTGCAACAATTTCCTCCGCATTGATATGATCGCCTTTATTGAGGTAGTAAGAGGTCGCAGTCTTAATTCCGTATGGTTTTAAAACAGAAAGCAGGTCACGCTTGTTAAAGGTTAAAGCTGCCTGATAGGCATCACAGGAAGTTTGTGGCAATCCCAGCAATTCAAAGTAGGACTGCATTAGGCCGTCTTCGCCCGGAGTTCCGTGGATGGCATTAAAAACTACGGCAAATATCACTTTTACGCCGTTAATGCTGATAGAGAAATCATTTTTATCAACAGGAAATTCATTATTGTCGTTATCAACATATACCCATTTTTCTTTGAAGATATGAATGCGATATGGATTGTATTTGGTTTTATCTAAGTAATCGTAAACGATGTTGCCGCTTTTAAGTGAGATTTCATATTCACTCGAATAACCGCCCATGATAATTGCAATATTTTTCATTGTTAGGATTGGGTTTGTTTGATGGTTTAGCCCTGATGGTAACGGCATCCTTTTGCCCTTTTCTTTATAGGGCAAAAGATAGAGTGAACAGCAGGATTGGCTTCTAAAGATTCTTAAACAAAATTATCATTTTTTTTGAAACCGATTGCCTTTAGTATTTTATATCTTTGCCAAAATAAATTATTTATGACTTTACGCGAATTTGTTACAAGCAGGGTTTTTTTGATTCAGGTATTGATCGCACTCGCTATTGTTGCTGTTTTGGGCTATCTGATGATGCATTGGCTGACATTTACAACCGATCACGGAAATGAAATTGCAGTGCCCGATTTAAGGAAACTGAGCGAACAGCAAGTAGAAGAGCGGCTTGACGAACTCAATCTTGATTACGTTTTGCTTGACAGCGTAGATTATAAGAAAGATTTCCCGAAACACAGCGTAGTCGAACAGGATCCGGTTGCGGGTTCTAAAGTAAAAGAAGGCCGTAAGATTTATATTAAGATCAATTCCTCAGGTTTTACTACGGTTAGGATTCCGAATCTGATTGAAAAGACATACAGGCAAGCGATTCCGACATTAAAAGCATTGGGTTTAGAGGAAGGTAAAATTACCTACAAGCCTTATCTGGGAAGAGATATGGTTCTGGAAATGCATTACAACGGGAAGAAACTCAATCCCGGAGACAAAGTTTTCAAATCTTCTAAGATTGACCTCGTACTAGGTGACGGGAATGTAGGATTTGATGAAACTGAAATGGACAGTATTCCTAAAACTGATGACGAAGCGCCAAATGAACAATAATGAACAAGATCCGGAATTGATCGATGACGAATTATACGAGCATTTTCGCGTTGACGTACCTAAAGGACAAGACTTACTCCGAATAGACAAGTTTTTGATGCATTTTATTCCGAATGCCTCGCGCAATAAAATCCAGAATGCTGCCGAAAATGGGGATATATACGTCAATGATGTGCCCGTAAAATCGAATTATAAAGTAAAACCGCTCGATGTGGTGCGCATTCTTTTATCGCATCCGCCTTTTGAAAACCGCGTGGATCCGGAAAATATTCCGCTCGACATTGTGTATGAAGATGATGCCTTATTACTGATTAACAAGCCGCCGGGATTGGTTGTTCATCCGGGTCATGGTAATTATACGGGAACTTTAGTGAATGCACTGGCATACCATTTTGAGAACCTGCCCATGAACAGCAGCGAGCGTCCCGGATTGGTTCACAGGATCGATAAAGATACTTCAGGGCTTTTGGTTATTGCCAAAACGGAAGCGGCAATGACGCATCTTGCCAAGCAATTTGAAGCTAAAACTTCTGAACGTGAATACATTGCGGTTGTTTGGGGAAATGTAAAAGAAGATGAAGGGACAATAGAAGGCAATATCGCACGGCATGTAAAAGACCGCATGCAGATGGCGGTTTTCGCTGATCCTGAAATTGGAAAACCTGCTATTACCCATTATAAAGTATTGGAGCGTTTTGGTTATGTTACGTTGGTTTCATGTATTCTGGAAACCGGACGTACGCACCAGATCCGCGTGCACATGAAACATATTGGGCATCCTTTGTTCAATGACGCGCGTTATGGTGGCGATTTGATACTTAAAGGAACGACGTTTACCAAATACAAACAATTCATTGACAACTGCTTTAAGATATTGCCACGACAGGCATTGCATGCCAAGACTTTAGGATTTGTACATCCGGTTACCAATGAGATGATGCGGTTTGATACTGAACTTCCCGATGATATGAAAGAACTCATTGAGAAATGGCGCGGCTATTCTAAATCCAATACGGCCGATGAAGAAGAAGAATAGCAGTAAGTAATTTGTTTTGTATGAAGTTGCTATCTTAATGCTCCAAAAGTATCGCCCTGATTGATGTCTCCAGATTTATACCCTTTATTGAACCAGAACATTCGCTGCTCTGATGTTCCATGCGTAAAACTATCCGGAACAACATGTCCCTGCATTTTGCTTTGGATCGCGTCATCACCTACAGCATTGGCAGCACTTAAAGCTTCTTCAATATCACCGGCTTCTAATACCTGGTTCATATTCTGATTGTAATGTGTCCATAAACCTGCGTAGAAATCAGCCTGTAATTCCAACGCAACAGATAATTTATTGGCTTCTGCTTCAGAAAGTCCTTCCTGCATTTTGCGCATTTTTGCTGAAGTTCCGAGTAGCGTCTGCACGTGATGTCCAACTTCATGAGCCATCACATAAGCAATAGCGAAATCGCCGCCTTCAGCGCCAAAACGAGATTTCAGTTCTTCAAAAAAAGCCAAATCCATGTACACTTTGCGGTCGGCCGGGCAATAAAACGGACCAGAAGCTGATGTAGCCGAACCACAGGCAGTTTCTACAGTACTGGTAAATAAAACCATTTTAGGTTCTTCATACGTCAGGTTATTTTCCGCAAATATTTTTTTCCAGACATCTTCAGTATCGGCCAGAACTGTGGCTGCAAATTCGCCCAGTTCTTTTTGCTCAGGCGTTAGTTCCTGTACGGTTTGTCCGCTTTGTTGCCCTTGCTGCAGTTGTTCGAGCATTGGCGTAAGCTGTTGCGCGTTTTGTCCGCCGAAAAGATTGATCAGCAGGATAATAATACCGATCGCACCACCGCCAATTGCTACTTTACCACCGGAAATTCCCCTGCGGTCCTCCATGTTGTCGCTTTGTCTTCTTCCGATCCATTTCATGATGTTTTCAATTTAATTGTTGGTAATCCATTTTGAAATTATTTCTTCAAGTGTATGTTTTACGATAGGTTTGGATGCATAATCATCCATTCCCGATTCCATGCATTTTTCTTTTTCACCAATTACAGTTCCGGCGGTCAATGCGATAATCGGAATGTGTGTGGTTTGCAATTCCCTTATTTTTTGAGTGGCTTCATAACCATTCATAACCGGCATCTGTACGTCCATGAATACAATATCAAACGGTACAGTTTGAAATTTTACAACCGCTTCTTCGCCGTCATAAGCTTCATGAATGCTGCAATTGGGAAGAATTTGCCTGATGAGCGTTTTCGCCAGTAGCATATTGATTTTATTGTCTTCTACGATGAGGACCGTTACATTTTCGGGTTCTGTATTGATTTTTGTTTCGCTAATTGGAAGTGCCTTTGCCGGTTTGTTTTTTTCTTTATCACTGGCAGTCTTAAATTCTACATAGAAGAAAAACTCACTCCCTTCGCCAAAGGTACTTTTGAGCTGCAAATGGCTGTCCATTAAGTTAAGCAGCTGATTTGATATGGACAATCCCAAACCAGTTCCTCCGAATTTTTTTGTAGTAGAGCTGTCTTCCTGTGAAAACGCGTCAAATATTTTCTCCTGGTTGCTTTTTTTGATACCGATTCCGGTATCTTTTACTGAAAACCGCAATACAGCTTTAGTATTGTACTTACTAATTGTGGTGATGTTGAGTTCTATGTTTCCGCTTTCGGTAAATTTAACTGCATTATTAAGCAGATTAATCAGGATTTGTTTCAGACGGATATAGTCTATCCAGATGTATTTCGGAACATCAGCATCAACATTTAGGACAAGTTGGAGCGGTTTGGAATTGGCTTCGTATTTTATCAGTTCAATAACCTGATTTGACAACTCAACAATATTGTATTTTTCAACATCCAATTCTAATTTTCCGGATTCTATTTTAGAGAAATCAAGAATGTTACTGATCACTTCCATTAGCAAATTGGCCGACTGGTTGATCGTATTCATGTACTGCCTTTGGAAATCCTCAAGTTTGGTATTCATCAGCAAATCGGTAAAACCGATGATTCCGTTGAGCGGCGTGCGAATTTCATGGCTCATATTGGCTAAAAATTCTGACTTAGCCCTATTGGCTGCTTCAGCATATTCTTTTGCTTTTATAGCTGACTCTGCCTGAATTCTTTGCGTAATATCGATAAAAATTCCTTCGATCAGATCAATGACGCCGTCTTTGTAAATGGCTTCACCAAATTCTTCCACCCATGCAATTTCTCCATCTTTTTTTATGATCCGGTAAACAAAATGATACGGTTTGTTCAGGGCAAGGCAGTCTTTTTGCTGTGCTACTATTTTATCCTTGTCTTCGGGATGCAGAATATTGAAAAACAACAACTTATTGCTCAGGAAATCAGTCTTAGGAAATCCGGTTAATTTTTCAATCTGGTCATTGAGGTATATTTTTGAAAAGTGTTCGTCATTTTTGGAAAGATAAACTACTCCGGGAATATTATTGGCCAGCAGGCGAAATTTCTCTTCATTTTCGAGAATTTTCTCTTCATTGATGTTGCGTTCAATCGCATAGGAAATATTATTGGTAAGCGTTTGAAGCGTACTCACCTCATCACTTGTCCATTCCCGCTCTTCGCGAATGACAATGAAAACAATAAATCCGTATAAATTTTCCTTGACGAAAATAGGAAGGAAAAGTATCGACTTCGTATCCAATGACTGCAGCAATGTCCTTGTACTTTCCTCTTTGATCTTACGAACTACTGAAAAATAAGGCTTTTTTTGAAGCATATTTTCCATTACATCCGGAATTGTGGAATATGTCACCGTATTAATAAGCGGATTCAGGTCGGCAAGCGTTTTAGTTTCAGTAAGCCAACGGTATTTTTGAATGACCAATTGGTTTTCAGCATCATTTTCAAAAAACGACAATCGGTCAACCTGGGTCACGTTTCCTATCGTTTCCAAAATGCCCTGGAATATTTCCTTGGTATTTTTTGAAAGGAGGAATTTTTCGGTGTTTTTTGAAATTTCTGTTAGAATGTCACTTTTGTAAACCAGTTTTTTCTCAGCATCCATTCGCATTTGCGATTCAATTGCGATGGCGATAAGATCTGCAATCGAGCGTGAAAAATTGATGTCTTCATTGTCCCATTCTATTGGTTTGTCAATAATTTCGAAACACAATATTCCGGTCAGCTTTCCATTAATGAAAATGGGCGTTTCTAATCTGGATTTAATATTATTGGCGGGAAAATACTCATAACACAATTCACGGGTTACGGGATTTTCATATACATTGGAAGCAACAATCTGTACACCACTTTCCAACACTGCAAAATAATCGGGATAACTTTTCTTATCCATGAAAAAGTTTTTTTCAAAACGATTCAATTCCAGATAATAAAGATTGTCACATCGAAGTCCTTCTTCCATCCACGACCAATAGCTAACCCTGTCGATGGTACAACTTTTAGCAGCAGTAGAAATTATATTTTTTAAGATAGTATTGAAACTTTCCTTGTTGGAATAACTCTTTGATGTAAGCTGCTTTATCGTTTCATTGTGAGTCCTTACTTTTTGCGCCCTTTCATAATGCTCGGCTTCGAGGTTTTTGATCAGCGTGATATCTCTGGCAAAAGCAGAATAGATCACTTTATCATCACTTTCTCCTCTTCGGATTGTGACCTTTTGGGAAACCCAGACTATTTTGTTGTTTTTCTTGACTATTGGAAATACAAGGTCCGGATAATCCTCGTTTCCTTCGAGTGCGTTTTCGTAAAATTCCTGTACCCTTTCGATATAGTCTTTTCGGATAAAAATGGTATATGAACTGTTAATTATTTCTTCACGGGAATAACCCAGAGATTTTATAGTAAAGGCATTTACGTAGATAATTTCACCTTCGGCGTTGACTTCGTAAATCAAATCTGTTGCAGTTTCAATCAGGTTTCTGTATTGGTTTTGTAGATTTACCTGTTCGGTAACATCTTGTCCAATACCGATGATAAGGTCTTCATTGAATTTTTTATCTTTCCATTGTATGAATTTATATTCGCCGTTCTTGCACCTCAATTTCCTGATGTGCAGCCGGTTATCAATATATTCTTCATGATAATCTTCACCGATAAATTCGGGATCTTCTGTCAATATCCAGAATTGCATGCCTAATACTTCTTCGGAGGTATAACCTAAAATATCCTGTATGGTTTCACTGCAGAAAGAAACTTCTCCTTTTTTATTCGTGGCAATTGTGAGCGAATTTCCTTTATTGACAATTTCGTTGGTAAAGCGGAATTTGTCATGGGTGTTTAACAGCGAAATGTGACGGATGTAATTGATAAAAAGAACTAGAATACAATAGTTGATAACGATGATTGCTGTTTTTAAAGGCAATAATTCGAAGAAAAAGACATTGAAGAGGAAGATAAAAACTGCCGTTACAAATAGCCAATACACTTTAACAGGCTTGATGACATTATAACCGAAGAAAAATGTAAGAACGAATCCGATTGTGGTAATCATATCGAAAGAACGCGTAACCAAATTGTATGCAATTACTATAAAATACAAGATATAAATAGTAACAAAAAACGGCTGAATGTTGCGCAGCATCCTTTCTGATTTTTTCGTCACAAAATAAAGCGCAATAAAAAACAATCCTATAAAGATGTTGGTTAACAGCAGACTTTTGGTTCGGACTTTGAAAATTTCAAAAATTATTTCTACCGATGGAATAATGATACCCAAATACAATAAGTAAAGTTGATACTCTTTATCCAGCGAATCAATTTTAGTATAATCTTCCGTTCTCGAATATTTTAATTGAAGCTTGAGAAAATTATAGCCCAGTAATATTATCAGTCCTAATAATACCGGAATAACAATCCATAATAATTTCAAATCATTCTGCGCAATAAAAATTCCATTGAATATCGGAATATTACCGGTGATAAAGTTTGAAAACAGAAGTGTAAGGAAGCTATTACAGGATAGCATATAAATTTTGTTTTGGCTTAATCCAAGTCAATCTTGAATTGGTCGTTTAAGAAATAATTTAAAAAATAAAAATCATCGGTTTAGTAATTTTCCGAAGTGCCGATCTCTTCCAGTTCACTTTTATAACCTGTTCCAATAATGGAATCATAAATGCAATAATAAGTAGAATAAAGGAAAGGCAAAGTGAAAAAGATACCAATGCAAAATCCGATAAATCCTAACGCTGTCATAATTACAGCCACAATCAGTAATCCCAATAAAACGAAAAACTGTTTGGATACAATTATAAAACTTGCCTGGATCGCTTCCAATGCTTTTAGGTTTCCAAAAACAATCAGCGGAATGGTCAGAAACGTGAAAAACGAAATGATATAACTAAAAAGTACACCTATGAAACGAATCTCTAAAATTCCCAATAGGCTGTCGACGCCAACACTAAGAAAAGAAAGCAACATCGTAGCGATGAAAAGCTCTTTAAAATAAGAGCCTTTATAATAATCAAACGCGGTTCCGACAGAAAATTCCAGATTATTGGATGCATGATGCGCCATTTTAAGAATTCCGGCAGAAAGCGGACTGATCATCCCACTAATCATTGCGATTACAAAAACGTACGCCAGAATGGTAACTCCGGAGAAATTGTAAATTTTTAAATCAGCAAGATTTTGTGTAATGGAAGCTGCGCCCCAAATTACGGCTATTGTACCGATTATAATTGAGCCTAAAATGATAGACGCCAGTATGAAAACAATTCCGGCGTTTAAAGCAATTTTCTTATAATTCTCAAGTGATTTGTTGAAAACATCACTGAAATCAATATCATAACCATGATTTTTAATATCTTCAATGCGGGTTTTAGCTGTCATAATTTTGTTGGGTTTATTGAGTTTTCAATACTACTAAAATTTTTTAGGTATCACAACCATTTGAAGAAAAATCTGATGGTTTTTAGTTTGTCTTTATAAGGCGCATACCGCAATGGAATATCAAGCCAATTCGCTTTTTTTACAATCGATTTCTGATGCGAGAAAGTATTAAAACTCAGTTTTCCGTGATAGGCACCCATTCCTGAATTTCCAACACCGCCAAACGGCAGCCTCTTGTTCGAGAAATGAATCACAGTATCATTAATGCATCCGCCGCCAAAGGCATACTCACGCATGATTTTTTTAGAAAAATTTGTATCGGTGGAAAATACGTAAAGGGAAAGTGGCTTTTCATATCTTCTGATAATGGTATGCAACTCTTCTGCATTTTCATAAGAAATAACAGGTAATAAAGGCCCGAAAATCTCATCGGCCATTATTGCACTGTTCAGTGAAGGTTCGTCCACGAGTGTCGGACTAATATAAAGTTCTTCCTGGTTGGATTGTCCTCCAAAGAAAATGCTGGTGTCTTCCAATAAACTGGTCAACCTTTGCCAGTTTTTTTCATTTACGATTCTTGGATAATCGGGTGATTGTTGAGGATTCGTTCCATAAGCAAGCACAATTTCTTCCTTCAGATGGTCCAAAAACTGATTTTTTACTTTATTCTGCACCAAAATATAATCCGGAGCGATACAGGTTTGTCCGGCATTGATGAATTTTCCCCAGACGATTCGCTTGGCAGCCAATTTCAAAGCTGCGGTCTGGTCAACAATACACGGATTTTTCCCTCCTAATTCTAACGTAACAGGTGTCATGAATTCAGCGGCTGCTTTCGCAACAATTTTTCCTACGGCAACACTTCCGGTAAAAAAGATATAATCCCAACGCTGTTTCAATAGTTTTTCTGATACATCGGCACCGCCTTCAATCACTTCAACATGCGATGAATGAAAAGTTTCCGATATAATTTTACTAATGACAGCAGCAGTATTGGGTGTCAGCTCAGAAGGCTTGACAGTCACCTGATTGCCTGCCGCAACAGCCGCAATCAAAGGACACAATGCCAATTGATAAGGGTAATTCCATGGTGCTATGACCAAAACTTTTCCGTAGGGATCACTGTAAATAAAATCCTGTGTAGGAAAATTCAACAGTGACGGAAAAACTATTTTTGGCTTTGCCCACGAACGGATATTTTTTATGGTATGGTTTAAATCGGCAATAACATAACTGGTTTCAGTAATCACCGCTTCAAAGGCTGGTTTTTTAAAATCGGCATACAGCGCTTTGACAATTTCATCTTCATAACGCGTGATGGTATATAATAATTTTACCAGCGTTTCTTTCCGGTAATTGATATCAGTTTTAAAATTCATTGCAATGGAAATTAAGTCTTCCAAATTTAGCAATAAATCACGTACAATTTAGTCTAATTTGAAACTATAACCAACATAGGCATCAGCCTGTTTGCTATCACTGACCAAAGCAGTAATAATCGATCCGGAACCAATATGAAAGCCATAAGCCCGAAAACCCAAACCGCCTGCAATTCCCGATATTTCATTATGTGAAAAAGGAAGATATACCTCATAGTTTTTAAGTGTATATCTTGGCGTTAGGGAAATAATATTCTGGCTCGTAATCTGGTCGTTTTCGTCATTTTTTTTAAGCCTTTGCTGCGTAAATACGGTCACGTAAAAATCAGGGACAATTTTCACATCGGCATAACCCGAGAAAATGGTCGGCAGTTTAATTTTAAAATCGGTTTTCTCTTTATTGGTCTTGTTCAGGAAACCGCTCGCTAAAAGAATCCTTTCCACTTCGGCCATGCTCTTCGCGTTTTGAAACTGGTTGATATTAAGGCTGTCAGTACCTTGAACGGTCAGCACATAATTGGTTGCTGAATTGTTGGATGATTTGAGTGTCATTCCGCCAATATTTTTTACTGAAAGGCCAACATTCAACTTGTAATGTTCTCCATCATTGTCTTTAAGTTGGTAATTCACTCCGATATCTGCAGCAACACCATTTAGTTTTCCATACAGAGATTTCGCGTAATCTTCAAATTTTGTAAAATCGTCACCAAGGTTTCCGGAATAAGCGATGTTGAGATTGGCAACGGTGTTGGTCAGTGTCAGGTTTCCGAAGTCATTGTTGATCGTTCCGTTGAATTTATCCGCGCCAAAATTGGCATATGAACCCGGAAATAAAAGCTTTAATGTAGCGCCGGCATTTAATTTATGCTGGCTGTCCTCATACAGATTTCTTGCAGCCGAGAAGCCAATTTCACCCCAGCTTGTCCCGATAATCCTTTGGTTATAATTGTTATTGATTTGGGTTGATCCAACAAAAAAAGAATTGATGATACTTTGTGATAAGGCATTACCGAGATTGTTATCAACATCAACAACGTCTAATTTAGCATAGGCTTTTGTAGTAAAGGCAAATCCCCATTTGTCTAATTTAAAGGCGATTCCGGGACCGTAAATCTCTCCGTCAAAACTCAGGCTTGCGGCATCTTTTCCGTTAAACAATTTATTTTTAAGATTGGTTGAGCTTAATAAATCGCTAAATCCCAATTGATTACTTGAAGCTTTAACGCTTGCAGCAAAAATCGTAATGTCGTATGGCTTAGTAAGATTGGGAAGTTCGGCAGGATTAATTCCGGCATTTAAAAGTCCGGTTCGCTGGGAAGTGCCTATTCCCGAAAAATGTTCCTGTGCCGACAAGCCGGCAAACAACAGCGATGTAATGATTAAAAATATTTTTTTCATAACAATCCTTATTTAAGTTGTAGAAAATTAACGTTTTAACATTCGAAAAGGTATCAGATAAAACTTTTAATATTACAAGTTTAATAACGGATTAAAACACAATTTATTTCCCAATCGCATTCCATACAGGATCATTAGGAACCGGAGCAATGATTATTAAAGGTTCTTTTGTAACCGGATGAATGAAAGTCAGTTTCCTCGCGTGAAGATGTATGCCACCATCAGGATTGCTTCTGTCAAAACCATATTTCAGGTCGCCTTTGATTGGAGAGCTAATAGCCGACAACTGGGCACGAATCTGATGGTGCCGTCCCGTATGCAGATTAATTTCAAGCGCGAAATAGTGATTGAGTTCGGCTATGATTTTATAATCTAAACTTGCTATTTTGCTCTCCGGAACTTCTTTTAAATGGGCTTTGGAAGTATTGTTTTTTTCATTTCTCTTGAGGAAATGTACCAATTTATCTTCGGTTTTTGGCGGTTTGTTTTTTACAACTGCCCAATAGGTTTTTCGGGTTTCCCTATTACTGAAGAGTTCATTCATGCGTATCAACGCTTTGGAAGTCCGCGCAAAAACCACAATTCCCGTAGTTGGCCGGTCCAACCGGTGTACCACACCAAGAAAAACCTCACCGGGCTTATTGTACTTTTCCTTAACATACTCTTTAACCACATCACTCAACGGTTTATCACCGGTTTTATCGCCTTGTACAATATCACCCACACGCTTATTGACAACGATCAAATGGTTGTCTTCGTGGAGGATTTGGAGGTTGTTTTTGGTGGAGAGGGTTTTCATGGATTGTAGGACTATAAGACTGTAAGATTGTAAGATTGTAGGACTTTAGGATTTGTTTTAAGATATAAAATTGCATTCTACGATTGAGATACTATACTGTGAAATTATTTCAAAGTAGTTTGGAAGCGATAAATCATCTTTGTTAACGTTTCAATTCTGTTAATTAGTGGAAACGCAGCATCACTTGTTATGAAATCAAGTTCGGTTGAAATAAGTAACTGGGTTTCGATTTCATATAGAGAACCCATGGCGATTTCTAAAAATCTCGAAAAATCTTTATTTGACTTTCTCGAAGAACCCTCAGCTATATTTGAAGCAACTGATACAGATGCTCTTCTTAGCTGATTAGTTAATCCAAATCTTTTCTCATTTGGAAATAAACGAGTTGCTAAATAAATGTCGGTACATAAAGATTTGCTTTTTTTCCAAATCTCCAATTCTTTGAATTTGTGCATATACATAATTTTATGGCGTTTATAAAAAATCCCAAAGTCCTACAGTCTTAAAATCCCACAGTCCTAAAATCTTACAGTCTTAAAATCCTACAATCCAACCCCTAATACTGTTCTCCCGCATTCGGAAAATCACTCGACTTCACATCAGCAACATATTTCCCAATCGCACCAGTCATCTGTTCATACAAATCAAGGTAACGCCTTAGGAACCTTGGGCTAAATTCATTGTTCATTCCGAGCATATCGTGAATCACTAACACCTGTCCGTCAACACCGCCACCGGCACCAATGCCGATTACCGGAATCGATATGCTTTGTGCCACTTTCTCAGCCAGGTGCGCCGGAATTTTTTCGAGTACCAAGGCAAAGCAGCCAATCCGCTCCAGCATTTTAGCATCTTCCATCAATTTCTCAGCTTCTTCATCTTCCTTGGCACGAACAGTATACGTTCCAAATTTATAAATGGACTGTGGTGTCAGTCCCAAATGCCCCATTACCGGAATCCCGGCATTGAGTATTTTCTTAATCGAATCTTTAATTTCGCTTCCGCCTTCTAATTTTACAGCATGCCCGCCGCTTTCTTTCATAATTCTGATTGAAGACCGGAGTGCTTCCTTGGGATCTGACTGGTAACTTCCAAAAGGCAGATCGACCACCACCAAAGCCCTTTCAATGGCACGCACAACACCCGAAGCATGATAAATCATCTGATCCAGCGTAATAGGTAAGGTAGTTTCATGCCCAGCCATTACATTGCTGGCTGAATCTCCAACGAGAATTACATCAACGCCGGCACTGTCAACAATTTTTGCCATGGTAAAATCATACGCCGTGAGCATTGAGATTTTCTCTCCATTGGCTTTCATCTCAATCAGTGACTTGGTGGTAATTCTTTTGTAATCTTTTTTTGCGACAGACATAGTTGTGTTTTTTTGGTATGTAAAAGTAATAAAGTATGTCGAATGTCGAAAGGCAAATCCAATAAGTTGCTATTATTTTCAGGAGCTTGTTCCTGCTGTTCGCTTTATCTTTTGTTGCGCTATGCTCCACAAAAGGATGCCGCTGCCATCAGGGCTAGGGCATCCGTTAGTATCTAACAAAAATCTTTATAAAATCTTTATGCTTTCGGGAATGTATCTTATAAAATACTTACAAGAGTTGCCTTAACTTTGTCCCATCAATAAATAGCTTTTGATGAACACATTCTTAAAACAGACCAAAGCCAAAAATCAATATTTCGTCAGCATACTTTCTGTCAGTATTGTCTCGGCACTGTGCCTCTTTACAAGAGATTTTCTCGATTATAAGGTCACAGGATATTTGTTGCTCGTAGTAGTTTCCTTACTGGCAATTTTTCTCGAAATTTTTCCTGTTCTGATTGCCGCTATTTTAAGTGCACTTGTTCTCGATTTTCTGTTTATAAAGCCCTATTATACGCTGCACATTAACAATACAGCCGATTTATTGCTGTTGCTGCTCTTTTTTGTCATCGCCCTGATCAATGCCGTTCTGACATTCAAGATCAGGAAGGCAGAACAAATTGCGCAAGTAAAAGAAGCGCGTCTCAGCACCATGAAATTGTATAATATTTTACTCGATTCACTGTCGCATGAATTGCGTACGCCCATCGCAACCATTATGGGCGGTGTGGGGACTTTACAGGGAAAATCAGTAAACCTGACCGAAGACAATAAAACCAAGCTGTTATCCGAAATGGAGAAAGCATCATTAAGGCTTAACCACCAGGTCGAAAATTTACTCAATATGTCGCGTTTGGAATCGGGTTACATCCAGCCAAAATTTGACTGGTGCGATGTGAACGAACTCGTTTACAATGTGATTGATAACCTGAGCGAAGAACTGGCTTTCCATAAAGTGATGGTCAGGAAAAACGACTACCTGCCACTTTTTAAACTCGATTACGGACTGACAGAACAGATGATTTACAACATCATTTATAATGCTTCCCAATATACTCCGAAAGGCGCCAGCATCGAAATCACGATCGAATACAAACCCGAAGTTGATTTTGAATACCATGAAGAAGTCCAAATGACCTGCAATATTACCATTGCAGATGATGGAAACGGCTTTGAAACTTCAGAAATACCGAAGGTTTTTGATAAATTTTATCGTGTCAATGATTCCAAAACCGGTGGTACTGGTCTGGGTTTGTCAATTGTAAAAGGTTTCGCCGAAGCCCAGCATGGCACAGTAACTTTGGCCAATAGGGAAGAAGGCGGTGCCATTTTTAAAATGTCTTTCCCCGCACAGGTCATGCACTTAAAAGAAATCAGCAATGAATAACAACGCCACTATTTTAGTGATCGACGATGAAAGCCAGATCAGGAAACTGCTCGAAATCACATTGGATTCCGATGGTTATAAAACACAATTTGCCGCTACCGCTAAAGAAGGGATTCTTTTGGCCGCTAATCATCCGCCAGACATGATTCTGCTTGATTTGGGTTTACCCGATGATGACGGACAAAATGTATTGCTGCAGTTGCGCGAATGGTATCAGAACCCTATTATTATCCTTACCGTTAAAAGCGCAGAATCTGAAATTGTAAAAGCACTCGATAATGGTGCCAATGATTACCTGACAAAGCCTTTTCGAACACAGGAATTATTAGCAAGGATTCGCACGGCATTGCGCAATTTACACCCGCAGCAAAGTGAACCGCTTATGACTTTTGGTGCCATTACAATCGACCTGGTATCGCGCTTGGTGAAGAAGAATGAAGAAACGGTAAAATTAACCGCGACAGAATATTCTTTATTGGTTTTACTGGCAAAAAACGAAGGTCGGGTGCTCACGCATCAATACATATTAAAGGAAGTTTGGGGGAAAGGATATGCCGACCAGACGCAATATTTAAGGGTTTTTGTAGCGCAGCTGAGGAAGAAGCTGGAGCAGGATCCGAACCATCCGAAATACATTTTAACCGAATCCGGAATCGGTTATCGTTTTAGTACGAGCTAATCTGTTTTTTTATTGAAAATCTTTCTTTCGTAAAGGGCCAAACTTCACGAACAGGGAATCCCTATGTCTTATTTTTTTTAAAAATCATACTTTAAATTTCAAATAATGAATACAACAACTTTACAAAAAGTTAGCGCCGCATCGCTTCTCGTAGCACTCGGAATCATCTATGGTGATATAGGAACTAGTCCGCTTTATGTCATGAAAGCCATCATCCGCGACCGGCCAATTACCGAATTGTTAGTCTATGGCGCCATTTCGTGTGTATTCTGGACGCTTACTTTCCAAACGACATTCAAATATATTTTCCTCACGCTCTCGGCAGACAACCATGGCGAAGGCGGCGTATTTTCATTGTATGCTTTGGTAAAGCGATTTGGTAAAGGGAAATTGGTAATTCCAACGATTTTAGGCGCAACAACACTATTGGCCGACGGAATTATTACGCCGCCAATTTCTGTCGCATCGGCAGTTGAAGGACTGGAGCCATTGGTTCCGAATTTGCCTACCATTCCCATAGTCATAGCGATATTATCTGGATTGTTCTTTTTTCAGAGATTCGGCACACAGAAAGTGGGTAGTATTTTCGGGCCTGTAATGGCCATTTGGTTTACCATGCTGCTCGTACTCGGATTGTCTCAAATCGTTCACCATCCGGAGATTCTGAAGGCATTGAATCCGGTTTACGCGTATGATCTGCTCGTAAAATATCCGAGCGGTTTCTGGCTTCTTGGAGCAGTTTTCCTCTGTACAACCGGAGCGGAGGCATTGTATTCTGATTTAGGGCATTGTGGTAAAAAGAACATTCGTATCACCTGGGTTTTCGTTAAGATCGCTTTGGTTGTGAATTATCTCGGCCAGGCTTCATGGCTCATGACACAAGGAAATCCGGCGTTGGGCGAGCGGAATCCTTTTTTCTCCATTATGCCCGAATGGTTTCTGCTCGCGGGAATTATCATTGCGACTTTTGCGACCGTAATTGCTTCTCAGGCTTTGATCAGTGGCTCTTATACATTAATCAATGAAGCCATTTCGCTCAACTTCTGGCCACGGGTAACGCTTCGGAACCCAACAGATTTTAAGGGACAGGTTTACATTCCGTCCATTAATTTAATACTGTGGATCGGCTGCGTGCTGATGATCTTATATTTTAAAAATTCGACACACATGGAAGCAGCTTACGGCTTTTCAATTACTGTTGCCATGCTCATGACTACTGTCTTGCTCGGCTATTACCTGTTCTACATACAAAAGGTAAAAGCAATCTGGGTCACCGTTATACTTGCCCTCTTTGCTGTGATCGAGGTATCTTTCTTTATCGCCAATGTTGTAAAGATCAAAGAAAGATGGATGTTCCTGTTTTTTGAACTGTTCATTTTTATGGTGATGTATGTTTGGTATTATTCGCGTAAGATCAACAACCGCTTTATCAAATTTACCAATCTGGCAGAACAGGCGCCATTACTGAAGGAATTGAGTGAAGATGATGCCATTCCGAAATATTCAACCCATTTGATCTATCTGTCGAAAGCCGATAAGAACTACGAAATTGAAGAGAAAATCATCAAATCTATTTTCTCCAAAAAGCCGAAGAGGGCAGATGTGTATTGGTTTTTCCATATCAATCGTGTCAACCAGCCCTATACATTGAATTATGACGTAATTGAATTACTGGACGATAAGGTCATTAAAATTGTATTGAATGTAGGTTTCAGGATTCAGCCCCGGGTTGAGCTGTACTTCAAAACAATTGTTCGCGATCTTGTGAAAGCGAAAGAACTCAACCTGCACATTCGCCCGGACGGTTCTACCAAATACAACAGCGCACCCGATTATAAATTCATCATCCTTGAAAAATTCCTTTCTGTTGAGAATGAGTTTGCCATCCGCGACGGGTTATTGCTCAACGGTTATTACCTGCTGAAAAGCCTCTCTATTTCTGATACTAAGGCTTTCGGCCTTGACAAAAGCGATGTCGAAATTGAAAAAATACCCATCGTCTACCATCCGGTTTCCAAAATGCAATTAGAACGAAAAATCAATTAAACTTTTATACAATGAAAAAAATAATATTTATACCCGCTTTACTGAGCAGTATCATCTGCCTTGCCCAAACCGATTCGGTTTCGGTTAAAATCCCTTTCAACGGAATGGATATTGGCTGGATTAACGGGCAGAACCGCCAGACGCATTTCCCTTTGGTTCTAAAAGATGCCAATAATGAAACGATCCTCACCGGAGTGGCTTACCTCGACAGCTACATTAATTATGATTTCAACAACCCTATCGATAATACGCATACCATTTCTTCGACCATTGGAAGAAGCAATGAGTTCACGATGAATCTCGCCAGCATCGGCATTGAATCGAATTATAAAAACATTATAGGAAGGCTGTGGCTGCAGTATGGCCAGATGGGAGCCATAATTCAGGATCTCGATGGCACAACGCAACGCGGAAGGAATACCTCGATCAACAGTTTAAAGAATATTCGGGAAGCCGCCGCGGGATATCATTTTAACAAATGGTACGGAATTAATGTAGAAATGGGAATTTTTATGAGTTACATCGGATTGGAAAGCTATGTCACCCAGGAAAACTGGACCTACCAGCGGTCGATGGTTTGCGATTTCACGCCTTTTTATTTCTCGGGCGCACGGGTGCAGGTTTATCCGTCTGCAAAATTCAAAACCGAGCTGTGGCTGCTCAACGGCTGGCAGTCGTACAATTCATGGAACAAAGGAATTGGCGTGGGAAACTCTAACTATTACCGCCCGAATGAAAATCTCCAGCTGGTCGCTAATTTCTATTTCGGCAATGACAGCAGACAGGCAACCAATAGATTTCACCATGACAATAGCGTCGTTGCCAGGTATTTCAGGAACAAAGAAAGCAAAGGATTATCGCAGGCAGCTTTGAGCCTGAATTCCCATTACGGTTTTCAAAGCGGGGCAGGAGTAAGGGCTTCCGACCAATATATGACTGGTGCGGCACTGAGCAACCGTTTGTGGTTCAATAAAAACAAACTTGCCCTGACATTGCGTGGCGATTTTGTAAAAAATCCGGGATTGTACCTTGCTTTTTCTCCATCGGCTGTGGCACCAAATGATTTTACAGATGCTATTGCTGCCGACCCAAAGCAGGATTTAACGATTTACCAGGCAACAGCAACCTTTGATATCATGCCCAATGATTTTGTGACTTTTCGTTTGGAATACCGGTACCGGAACAGCAATAAACCGTATTTCGCAGGACGCGGCGGAACCACATCACCTGATGGCTGGATTACTACACTAACAGACAATTGGCGGCCTGATTTGGTTTCAGATGAAAGTGGTGTGACGCTGGCTGTGAATTTCAGATTGTAAATAGCGATTAGCAATCGGCCATATTAACGGCAATGGCTAATCCGCCTTCAGAAGTTTCTTTGTATTTAGAATTCATGTCTTTGGCGGTCTGCCACATGGTGTCAATTACTTTATCCAAAGGAACTTTTGCGTTTCTGGCATCGGTTTCCATAGCGAGTTCTGCGGCATTGATCGCTTTGATGGCACCCATTGTATTTCTTTCGATACACGGAATCTGAACCAATCCGCCGATAGGGTCACACGTTAAGCCCAAATGGTGTTCCATTGCAATTTCTGCGGCCATAAGCACTTGGTCAGGCGTACCGCCCATGACTTCGGTTAGTGCTGCTGCTGCCATTGCCGATGACACGCCAATTTCGGCCTGACAGCCGCCCATCGCTGCAGAAATGGTAGAACCTTTTTTGAAAATGCTCCCAATTTCTCCGGCAACCATAAGGAATTGCTTGATTTCTTTTTCTCCGGCATCGTGGTTTTCAATGACAAGATAATACATGAGTACGGCAGGGATCACTCCGGCGCTTCCATTGGTTGGCGCGGTAACTACACGGCCCAATGCAGCATTGACTTCATTGACCGCCAAAGCGAAACACGAAACCCATTTCAGGATTTGGCGGAATTTGACTTCGGTTTTCCTGATCTGTTCCAACCATTCCTGAGGATTGCTGTAATTGGCTAAGCCGATAAGACCCTGATGCATATCGAAAGCGCGTCTTCGTACATTCAGTCCGCCGGGTAAAATCCCTTCGGAGTGGCAGCCGATATACATACACTCAAGCATCGTATTCCAGATGCGCATGAGTTCGCTGTGGATCTCTTCCTCAGCGCGCATGGATTTTTCGTTGTCATATACAATTTCAGAAATGATTTTGTTTTCCTGAATGGTATAATTCAGAAGCTCTTCGGCATTTTGTATGGGAAAGGGAAAAGCGCATTTGATTTCGAGTTTCTTTTTGGCATTGACGCGCTCTTCTTTGACTACAAATCCGCCACCGATAGAATAGAATGTTGAAACGTAATCTTCGCCATTACTTAAATAAGCCGTAAAAGTCAACCCGTTAGCGTGAAAAGGCAAAAAGTTCTTGTTGAAAACAATGTCCATTAAAAAAGAAAATGGAATCCTGGATTCATTGCCAAGATTGATTTCATTATTATCTTCAATATTTTTAATGATACCAGCGATGTCTTGTATCGGAATATATTCAGGATCCTGGCCGCTAAGGCCCAGCATTACCGCTAAATCGGTAGCATGTCCTTTGCCGGTCAGCGATAACGAACCATATAGATCGACTTTGACACGTTCTGTTTTGTTGAAGAGGTTTTCTTCACGCAATTCGGCCAGAAAACGCTCAGCCGCACGCCACGGACCCAATGTGTGCGAACTTGACGGACCCACGCCGATTTTAAGCATGTCAAAAACAGAAATACATTCTTCCATTACTAAGCAATTTGATGACAAATATAGAATGAATGTTCATATAAAAGAATTTGAAGCCGTTAAAATTGAAGAATCCGCAGAATGAAGCTGAAATTGTGTAAATAAATTAAGAATTATTTATAGTTACAAAATATGGCAGAGCATATTTCTTGATTACCTTTGCCCGAAATTCCCACTATGCCAACTAAAAAGTACTATCTCTCTGCGATTACTGCGTTCATTATTTGGGGATTTTTTAGTCTGGTTTTAAAACCATTACATTCCTATCCTTCGTTGGATATTCTCTTTTACAGGGTCTTTTACGCAGTAGTATTATTACTTTTAATTAATTTGCTTTTCAGGAAGACAGCGCTAAAGAACGACCGTGATATTTTTAAGAGCCTAAGTAAAAAAATGCAGCGAAAGACTATATTACTCACGGTTTTCAGTGGTTTTTTATTGGTAACCAACTGGTTCCTTTTTATTTACGCGGTCAATCATGTCAGTCTTAAGTCGGCTTCGTTTGCCTATCTGCTTTGCCCGATCCTCACTACGATACTTGGTTATATCCTGCTCAAAGAAGCATTAAGCAAATGGCAATGGGTTGCTGTTGGAATTAGCCTTACCAGTTGTGTGATTTTGTCATTGGGAAGTACTAAGGATTTGATTTACAGTTTCTGTATCGCTTTGAGTTTCGCGTTGTATCTGATCATACAAAGAAAGAACAACCAGTTCGACAAATTTATTATGCTCACGGTTCAGATGGTTATTGTTGCGGCGGTAATTCTTCCGTTTTTTCCGAAATACAGCAGTGTAGTTCCGCAGGAATCCTTGTTCTATATGATGCTGACATTAATTGTTGTTTTATTTACGATCATTCCGATGTTTTTGCAGTTGTATGCGCTGAAAGGAATGAAATCATCATCGGTAGGAATTTTAATGTACATCAATCCGATGATCAATTTTTTGCTGGCGGTTTTTTATTTTAAGGAGTCAATTGATACCATTCAGATTGTTTCATATGTGCTGATCTTACTGTCGGTTGTGATTTTTAATGGAAAATATCTATTTAAAAGCAAGACATAAAATGCCAACTTGTCAGCTATTCAAATGACATATTTTAGTAAATACTGACAATAATTTTATTTTCCTGCCTTGGCACAAAGATTGACTAATGCGGTTCAGGTTCAAAAAATCGAATTAAATAATAAAAATTAAATATATTAAAAATGGGTAAAATAATTGGAATTGACTTAGGTACGACAAACTCCTGCGTTTCTGTAATGGAAGGAAATGAAGCTGTTGTAATTCCTAATTCAGAAGGAAAAAGAACAACGCCGTCTATCATCGCTTTCGTAGAAGGTGGCGAAATTAAAGTAGGTGATCCTGCCAAAAGACAGGCGGTGACCAATCCTACCAAGACAGTTGCTTCTATCAAACGTTTTATGGGACACACTTTTTCTGAAACTACAGGAGAAGCAAAAAGAGTTCCGTATTCAGTTGTAAAAGGTGACAACAACACACCACGTGTTGACATTGACGGCCGTTTATATACTGCTCAGGAATTGTCAGCGATGACACTTCAAAAAATGAAAAAAACTGCCGAAGACTATTTGGGTCAGACAGTTACAGAAGCGGTTATTACTGTTCCTGCTTATTTTAATGACGCGCAACGTCAGGCTACAAAAGAGGCTGGTGAAATTGCAGGTCTTAAAGTAATGAGAATTATCAACGAACCAACAGCTGCGGCTTTGGCTTACGGATTGGATAAAAAAGGGCAAGACCAGAAAATCGCAGTTTACGATTTAGGTGGAGGTACATTTGATATCTCAATCCTTGAATTGGGTGACGGTGTATTTGAAGTATTGTCTACTAATGGAGATACACACTTAGGTGGAGATGATTTTGACCAAACTATCATTGACTGGTTGGCTGACGAATTTAAAAATGACGAAGGAATCGATTTAAGAGAAGACCCGATGTCACTACAAAGAATTAAAGAAGCTGCTGAAAAAGCAAAAATTGAATTGTCATCTTCAGCTGAAACTGAAATCAATTTGCCTTACGTAACTGCTACAGCTTCAGGACCAAAACACTTAGTAAAGAAACTAACAAGAGCTAAATTTGAGCAATTGTCTGATGCTTTGGTAAAACGTTCTATGGAACCAGTAGCAAAAGCGTTGAAAGATGCAGGTTTGTCTACTAAAGATATTGACGAAGTGATCCTTGTTGGAGGTTCTACACGTATGCCAAGAATTGCTGACGAAGTAGAAAAATTCTTCGGTAAAAAAGCTTCAAAAGGGGTTAACCCTGATGAGGTTGTAGCAATTGGAGCTGCAATTCAGGGTGGTGTATTATCAGGAGATGTAAAAGATGTATTGTTGTTAGACGTTACACCTTTATCTCTCGGAATTGAAACTATGGGTGGCGTATTGACTAAATTAATTGAAGCCAATACAACTATTCCAACTAAAAAATCTCAGGTATTCTCAACGGCAGCAGATTCTCAGCCAAGTGTTGAAATCCACGTTTTACAAGGAGACAGAGCAATGGCTGTAGATAATAAAACTATCGGTCGTTTCCACTTGGACGGAATTCCGCCGGCACCAAGAGGCGTTCCTCAAATCGAAGTGAGCTTTGATATCGATGCCAATGGTATCATCAAAGTTTCTGCAACTGATAAAGGAACAGGAAAATCTCATGATATTCGTATCGAGGCTTCTTCAGGATTGACTTCAGAAGAAATCGAAAGAATGAAAAAAGATGCCGAAGCAAATGCTGATTCTGACAGAATTGCAAGAGAAAGAGTTGAAAAAATCAACGAAGCGGACAGCTTGATTTTCCAAACGGAAAGCCAGTTGAAAGAATTGGGTGATAAAATCTCTGACGAGCACAAAACCGGAATTGAATATGCTTTGACCGAATTGAGAATGGCACACCAATCTCAGGATTTGGAAGCGATTCAAAAAGGCCTTGACAATGTAAATGCTGCCTGGAAAACGGCAACTGAAGCTATGTATGCACAAGGTGAACAAGGCGGACAACCACAAGATGCGCAGCCACAAGCTGATGCTCAGGGTGACCAGGTTCAGGATGTAGATTATGAAGAAGTGAAGTAATTCATTCTTAACAATACAGAAAACCGGATTAGCAATAATCCGGTTTTTTTTGCGGCAATTTTTCAATTTAGTTAAAAAAGTTTTCGGCAGAGGTAAAGCCAAATATTTTTGTAATTTTAGGAACCTAAAAATCAAGATTGAATTATGAAAAAAACCATCCTACTATTATTTTTGTCTTTAAGCGTAACAATTGCTTTCGGGCAGAAAAAAAAGCCGGCGGCGAAAAAAACGGCTGCAGCCAATGTCATTGCCAAAGCCGATAACCTTACGGCAGAACTGACTCCGGGAAAAGAGCAATATCAATTTGAAGTATTGCTCAATAAAAAAGACTCGTTGTTTACAAAAAAGATAAACGTTTCGGGAAATGGAAAATCGGCCGCGACAAAGAACAATAATATTCCTTTCGATTGCAAGATCACACCCTTTACAGCCAAAGGAACGCCATTGTACGCCATCACTTGGTCTGAAAACAATGTCAACGAAATTACCGATAAAACAGAAGACAGGACACAAATTCACTCTGAAATATGGAATGCTGCTACTAAAACCCAGGTATTGGCCAATGTGCAGACAGCTATCAGAATAAAAGAAATCCTATGGCTGGATAAGTTAAAAAATGCATCACAAACCAGCGAAAAAATGAGAAATGAAGGTTTGGTTTTTACTTTGACCAAAGAAGGTGATGTATTATTGAAAAGTAAAACTCAGGAAAATAAACTCACTTATAATCCGGCAACTAACAGTTATGACAATTTAAAAGCGACTGTTACGACACCGGCATCGAAACCTAAGAAAAAATAAAGCATAAAAAAAGTCCTGCCAACCGGCAGGACTTTTTTTATAGGGCAAATACTTAATTAAAAATTGGTTTTAAAAAAGCTAATTGTTTTCGCATTGATGTCTGTGTATTGTTCTGTAGTCCAATCGGCATGCCCGGCATCGTATTGGTGAATCTCATTGTAAACGCGTTTGGAATTTAATTTTTGGTGCAAAAGCTGACCTTGTGATCTTGGAACCAACGGATCGGTGTTTCCATAAAACATGATTGTTTTTGGAGATTTTGAAGTAATTTGTTTTACCGGACTGATCTGATTGTAAATGGAAGGATTGTCATTATAGGTAGGGTATTCATCTCCAACAACATAGTTAAGGCCATTGACAAACAATTCATTTCCTGCATACTCGGGATCACTAAAATCAGCTGGTCCAACGATACTGCAAACTGCTTTTACCTGATTATTGGTATTGTATTTATAACTGTAAAGCATGGCAAGATGGGCGCCGGCACTAATTCCGACCATCGCATATTCTTTTGCAATATGAAAGTCGGCATACCTCGAATTTAAAAAAGTTACTATTTTTTCAATATCATTAATCTGCTTCGGAAACCCAAGGCTTTCTTTTGTTCCCAATCTGTAATTTACATTGGCAATGGCATAATCAGGGAAACCTGCTTTTAATATCTGGACTTCATTATTGAATTCACTTTTGTCACCTAAATACCAACCACCACCGTGAATAAGAATAAATACTTTGGTCACATCGGTTTTTCTGCCTTTTGGCAAATAAAGATCCATTTTCTGTTGTGGATCATCACCATACGAAAGATTGAGAATTTGATTTTCGTTTTGCGGAGCTATTTCAGGATTGTATAAATCGATCGTCGTAGAATCGTCAGACGATGCGCAGGCCGTCAGGAATAACGATAACAGGCCAAATAGGATAAATTTTTTCATAACACAAGATTTTGAGGTTTATGGTGTAAATGTATTATAGGAGTACCCTGATTTTATTACGCTAATGAAGGCTTATGTTACAGAATTAACAGATTATATTTACAAAAATGAGAGCATTTACCATAATATTAAACAATAAAGCAGGAAAAAATCCTGCTTAAATAATTGAAATTTTTAAAATGGCTATTCCGAAACTTTTATTTCAAAAGTCTTGTCCCAATATTTTCCGGTTACGAAAATGGTTTTTGTTTTCGGATTATAAGCAATACCATTAAGTACTTCATCTGTATTGGTAATTTGTTTCCTTAAGCCCGACAAATCCAAAACAGCTTCAACACCGCCAGTTATAGGGTTGATTACTGCAATAGCATCTTTCTGCCAGATGTTGCCGTAAATTTTGCCATTGATCCATTCTAGTTCGTTGATACTTTTAATTTTACTCGTATTGGTATATACATTAATGAAACTTTTCATCTTTTGCGTTTCAGGATCCATGGTCCAGATTTTTTCGGTACCATCCGACTGATAAATTGATTTCCCGTCATTCGTCATTCCCCAACCTTCAAAGTTTCTGTCATACGTAAATGTTTTTTCAAGTTTCCACGTATCAGCATTGTATATAAAACCGGTTTGCTCTTTATAGGTCAGCTGGTAAATCTTATTATTAATTATAGTAATGCCTTCGCCAAAATACTTCCCATCCAAATTAAGGGTCTTGTAGCTTTTACCGGTTTTTGCATCCAGCTTGATCAGTTTCGAATTGTTGTATTGTCCCGTTCCTTCAAAAAGCGTGTCCCTGTAAAATTCAAATCCTTCAGTAAATGAAGCCGTATCATGCGGATAAGTATTGATTATCTTATAAGTTAGAAGTTTAGGCTCTATGTCCGATACGACTTCAACTCTCGCTGTTGTTTCTACATTATCACCTTCAAAATAAATGAGTGCCTTTAGATTCTGGTACCCCAGTTTTTTGCCCTTAAATGCAAACGGAATTTTTTGCCCTGCTTTTGCCGAAGCAACTTTTTCATCATTCGCATAAAAGATGATACTGTCAATTGTCTTGTTCTGTGCATTTGATATTTCCAGATTAATCGATTCCGAAGGTTTGAATTGCTTGTCAAATCCCGAAGTATTGAAAGTAAAATAAGTAAGTTTCTCTTTTTGGGAGTCGCCGCATGACACCAATAGAATGCTTAATAAAATGACTAACAGAAAG
>Ga0247814_10000583_pt1 | contig 27647 bp, 19 predicted proteins | sample UWRJL179409R1_FD_179947 | JGI IMG/M metagenome (GOLD analysis project Ga0247814, IMG submission 179947) | Plant litter microbial communities from Arlington Agricultural Research Station in Wisconsin, United States - UWRJ-L179-409R-1 | ecosystem: Environmental > Terrestrial > Plant litter >... | reverse complement strand
AAATATGTGGAAGTACACCTCAGTTATTTGATTCTGTTGCATTGGCCTTCAAAGCTAAGGGTGATTGGTTCGAACCCGATCAGGTAAAAATCAGGGGTGCAAAATTCATTGAATCCTGAAAAGAAAAAAGCCTACACGGATTTAATTTCTTATGTAGGCTTTGATGCTAATATTGTAACTGCAAAGGTTTACTTAAAATTTAATGATTTTATGCGTTGATTTTCCTCCGCTGTATTGGATGATTATGGTGTACACACCTGATGCATATTGCGTAACATCCACCTGGCAAGTGCCGTTGCTCGACGTAATGTTTTCCAACGTGTGACCTACGTTATCTATCACGGTAACGGTATGTGCGCCTGCATTTTCAAATGTTATGTTTACGATATCTTTAGACGGGTTTGGGAAAATAGTGAGGTTTTCCATTTTGTTGTCTTCAATCGCAAGTGTGTTATTACATACATCTCCAATTTCACTGGCGGTAAGCTCTCTTGACCAAATGTTCAGCTCGTCTATTGAACCATTAAATGGCAGGCCATTGGGGAGTGTGGTCGCTCCTATGAACTGGCCAATATATGAATCGAAATTGCTGTAACTCACATTTACATCGCCGGTACCGTTATAGGTTCCCGTAAGTTCGTTGCAGTCCACATAAATTGACATATCCTGGCTACCGCGGATTATGCCGATGAGTTGATACCATTGGCCAGTTTGTATAGATTGGCTGGTTATAAATGTTCTTCTGTTGCTGGGTGATTGACCTCCATCTGCGCCACTATAATTTAATGCCAACTGGCCACTTGGAGTAATATTGAACCAATAACCATGGTAATGATTGAATTCATTATCCGAATTAAAAATAGTATTGACACCACTTAGGTCATCTAGTTTAACATACGCTGAAATAGTAATTGGAAATGGTGTTTTAACGGCATTTGAATTAAATGACAAATAATCACCGCCACTCAGCGCTAATGCACTATTGGCTATATTGGAAGCGTCTTGCGTAAAGCTTGTTCCATGATTCACGAGTTGAATGTTGGAACTCGAATTATCCGTAAGATTTCCACTAAAAGAAAAGGATGCCACTAAACCGTTATTGATTTGTGCCTGAGATAATGTGGCTGTGAGGAATAATAATGCTGCCGTAGAGATGATTTTCATGTTTTAATTATATAAGTAAATGCAAGATACCCTTTTTACTTAAGTAGCACGTGGGCAATCGAGAGAACGGTGCGTTTTGTTCGAAGAAAGTGGCGGTTGATGTCATTACTCTCCGTGTGCCAAATAATATCCAAAACACGGCCCGTAGGGGTGCTATAGCTGCCGGAATCGCTGCGTCTTTCGTCCCTAGTGGCTTTTTTAAGGTATTTTCGACTGGCGACTCTAAGTCTTTACCCGCTTTTTCATTTAAAAAATAATTCTATATTTGCACCCGCTAAAAAGTTGGTCCGGTAGCTCAGCTGGATAGAGCATCAGCCTTCTAAGCTGAGGGTCATTGGTTCGAATCCAATCCGGATCACAGGAAAAAGAAAAGCGTCTCGGTTATCGGGGCGCTTTTCTTTTATTTTTCAGTCATTATTAAGGAAGTTTCATCACTTCCTTAATCTTCAAAAATAATGTCTCCTGTTTGATCGGCTTAGTGGCATAATCATCCATTCCTGCCTGTTTTATTTTTTGTATATCGTTCGAAGTTATATCTGCTGTTAGCGCTATAATAGGTATGGTGGACATGAGTTCATTCCTTATGATTTCAGTGGCCTCAAAACCATTCATTATCGGCATCTGAATATCCATCAAAATCAAATCATATCTGTTCTTCTTGATTAATTCCACGGCTTCCTTACCATTCTTGGCGACCTCGGCAGTAAAACCCATGTTGGTGAGCACCACGTGCATAAGCATCTGGTTTAGTTGTACGTCATCAACTACCAATATTTTTAACGCTGTGGCTGTTTTGTTCATAAAAGTGTTTGGTTGCTGTACTAAGGCCTTGTTTTTATCATGTTTGTAGACGGGACTTTTAAAGGTAAGAACCACGGTAAATATTGATCCTTTTCCGAAATCGCTCTTAACCCTTATTGTCCCTCCTTGGTTTTCCACTAACTGCTTTACGATAGATAATCCAAGCCCCGTACCTTTTTCTGATACATTTTCAGAATCAATCTGCTCGAAATTTTCAAAAATCTTTTCAAGATGTTCTTGCCTAATTCCAATACCCGTATCCGAAACAGAAATCTCGACAGATATTTCTGTTTCATTATTCCTCAGCAAGGAAGTATCGACACGGATTTCACCGCTTTTCGTAAATTTCACCGCATTGCTGACGAGGTTCATTATAATTTGGTTGAGGCTCGCTGAATCACCTATTAATATGGTCGGTATATTTCTGTCATACCTATTTATTAAGGTCAATCTTTTTTGCTTGATTTTAGTTTCGAAAAGCAGCAGCATATTTCTTACACAAGCATCTAGTTGGAACGGATGTTCATCGTATCCCACCTTACCTTCGTTAACCTTGGCGTAGTCAAGGATGTCGTTTGCAATATCCAGCATCGCGTCGCCAGAAATTCGAATCGCGTCCACATACTTCCGTTGTTCCGTATTCAATTCCGACTTAACCAGCTCTTCCGTAAACCCGATGACAGCGGTAAGCGGAGTACGAATTTCATGGCTCATGCTGGAGAGGAACCGCTGCTTAAATTTCAACATGTCCAAAGCCACCCTTCTTTCGTCTTCAGCTTTTTTTTCGGCCTGTTTGCGTGCGGTAACATTACTAAATAATACAGCGACGCGACAATCATTTTCGTCGCCCAGCGGATAAGCATACACTTCATACCATCCGTTTATCAATACCGTTTCATGCTCAAACGCTATAGGCTCTTTCGTCCTCACCACTTTGCCGTAAATTTCAAACCAGTACTTTTCCATCGACGGATTAAGTTCAAGCATGGTCTTTCCCTCTGCATTTTCTAAACCTGTCTGTTTTATAAATGCGGGATTTATCTCAAGGAAACGGTAGTCGTAAGGCGTATTATCCTCGGCAAATATTACCTCGATAATACAGAACCCTTGGTTTAACGAATTAAAAAGGGAAGTATACTTACATTCCACATCGTGCGCCTGGCCGAGTAATTCCTCGACTTCTTTTTTGGGTGAAATATCTTCGAATGAAATAACAATTCCGTCGTCGTATGGATAGACTTTTTGTCTAAACCAACGGTCAAGGTTCATCCCCGTCTTAAATGGATAAAACGACTCGAAGGTTACCGCTTCCTTGCTTTCATAAGCCTTGATATACTTATCTAATAATCCCATATCCTTGCCTCCCGGACAAAGCTCATGGTATTTTGTCCCCATCTTGACATCGCCAAGGAAGGAACATGCCAACGTGTTTACTGCCGCAATCTCAAAATCAAATATTTTATTTAATCGGTCATGCAGTGGCCTCATTATCATTATACAACTTGGTGATGATTCAAGCAGTACATGTGACAATCCCTCCACGATTAGCGGTTCTGGTGGATTACTTGAATTATATTCGCTCATATCCTGTTGAACTTTTTATTGGTTTAATAAAGAATTTCTTCAACAAAACAGGCTCTAAATAAAGGTATTAAGTCATGGGGTTGACCTTATTTCCGTAAAAGTAATAACTCAAACAATTTTTGCTGAAAAATGTTTCAGGATACCATAATTTTTTTGTCAATAGATAAATTATGAGGTTTCTCTTGTCTCGATGGGCTTCGGGGGATTTAGTATCCACATTCTTGAAATATCTTATGTTGGCGGGAATCAGCGTAAATATGATGACCAGTAATCCCAAAAGCACTACCACGGGGTGTAGCCACAGATAAGCCGTAAAAAACATTTGTACGGTAATCCAGATGATTGAAATAATTCCGGCGTATAGGGAATATGTCCAAGCCCAATGCATCTTATGATACATATTTATCACGTTCATCCTTTGCCATAAAGGCTTTGCGATTAAACCCACCAGTGTAAGTAGTGGGAAGAGCCCACTGAAAACAAACAGCAATATTCCGATCAAAAGATAATTTGGGAAAGGTGTATATTTTAAACGGGATATTTCCAGCCCGAGCAAAGAGCCGTCCGGTTTCATTACCATCATTATTCCTCCCGCCAATGCACAGAACGTAAGTGGTAAATGAAACAAAAAAAGTGCGTAGAGAGATATGGGGCGTTTCATGATCAATTCCTTGGCTTTATAATTTTACGGTTTTATCGGATTACGTTTTATAAATCCTTTCATTCTATGTTTTACTTGGAATGAAAGGGTCTTATGATTGATGGAATCATAAACCGCTTCCATATTGCTCAACAACCAAGCCGGGAACAGGCTAAAATCTCAATCCATCAATCAGATTTCTATATTCATTTGCTTTGGTGTGGCTAAGGATGGTATCAGTCATGGGGAGTTGCTGGTCAAAACCATTTTCTCTTTTTAAAATATACCAATGGAATCAATACGCTACAAAACATAACCACCAATGTAACGGCAAATCCATAGTTGGAAAAACGTCCCGGTATCACTTCAAAGTTCATCCCATATATACCGGCAATAAGCGTCGGGATTGAAATACAAAAAGTGACGACCGTCAACAGCTTGAAAATCTTGTTCTGTTCCAATTCAATTTTATTGCTGATGTTTTCTTTTAGATCATCGAGCCTATCAAAATTAAATTGGATATAATCCGTTACCACGGAAAGGTCGTTGAGTTCCTCGTCGATTTTATCTTTTACGTTGATATTGAAACTTCCGAGGCTCTTTTTTTGCAACGTGAGTATTCTCACAAATTCGTTGATGGATTCTTTGATCAATATATTATTGAAGTTTAATTGGGTGATGATATCCAAATCCGCTTCCTGGAATTCCTTTTTCACCAATACGCGAGCGGCCAATTGTTTCACCCTTCTCGCGATATTCTCTGTTATATCCGCATAATGGTCCGCCAAAAATTCTATTTGGAACTTGAACAAGTCTTCTACCCGGTGGAATTTATTCTTACGTAAATCGAATTTGTGCGAATAGATTTCCGTGAAATAGTTATCTAGGCTACTACTGGAAAACCCAAAAACCATGTTTTGCGTCAAGATCAGGAACATGGACTCTTCGACCATGACATCTTTCTGTTTATAATAGGGCAAAGAAAAATGGAAAGCCGATTGGGTTTCATTCTGCTGGAAATGGGAACTGATTTCAATGTCTTCGATATGATTCATGATGGATAAATCCAGGTGGAAGTTAGACTTAACCCATGCCAGGTCATCATCCGTATAGTCCTGAAATCCTATGGTCGCCAAATCCTGATGGTTGGTGGTAATGTCCTTTATGCTTTCCAATTTAAAATATTGGCCTGTCTTGGTGTATACTTCAACCATACGCTCTTTTATTCAACCGAAAGTAGTTAAAAGTATGTTGCCGTCACTTGCGGCTGCATAAATGCAATGTAAGGTATGCCTATGTGTGTTCATTAGCGCTGTTGTAAGATTACCTTATTCTGGATTTTCGCAAAATCTAATACGAACCCCATAAAAAAGGGTGAAGCCCCATCAGGCGATGGAGCTTCACAACCAGCCCTAATCTTTTGAAAGCGAATAATTAAGTAACCCATAGCTGAGTATGCCTCCAGAATAACCCTGTAATGACAACAATGGTGCCGGTAGGGTTTGGTGCTCAATAGTATATTGTTAATTGAGTGCTTTTTAGAGGCCAGTTCTGGCCTAAACGAATATTTTATGTGTACGTAGGTTGAGCGATAATTCTATAATTAGAAACTCATTCATGCGTAATATGTGTGGTTTTATTCCACATAAATATTGTGTTTGGGTATTTTTTCCTCGCATGTTGTTTTTGTCCCAACAATCATTTCCTTACGCGTAAATTCGCGGTTTAATTCAAGATTTTTATATGGCAGCCAAGGAACGTACGTTCAAACCCAAACCCAAGGTTACGCTCAAGGAGCGATTCGCCGCACTCAAGAATATTCCCGCCTTTTTTCGGTTGGTATGGCAAACAAGTCCAAGCATGGCTTTGGCCACCATTTTTCTGCGTGTTGTACGTGCGGCCATGCCTTTACTTATTCTGTATGTGGGCAAACTCATCATTGATGAAATCATCTTTTTAAGTACCGGCAACACTGAATCCGGCCATACATATTTATGGGAGCTGGTTGCGCTCGAATTTGGTTTGGCCATTCTTTCGGATGGTTTGGGAAGGGCTACCAATTTGATGGACAGCTTGCTCGGCGACCGTTTTGCCAACATGACCTCGGTAAAAATCATGCAACATGCGGCTAACCTGGATTTGGACCAATTTGAGGATGCCGTATTCTACGACAAGTTGGAACGTGCGCGCCAACAAACTGTGGGGCGGACGATATTGCTTTCTCAGGTGATGAGTCAAGTGCAGGATATCATCACCGTGGGATTTCTGGCTGCCGGATTATTGGCATTTAATCCCTGGTTGATTTTATTGTTGATCGTGGCTATCCTACCCGCCATTTGGGGCGAATCCTACTTCAACGACCAAACGTATGCCATGACGCGCAGCCAAACCCCACAACGCCGCGAATTGGATTACCTGCGTTATTTAGGCGCGAGCGACGAAACTGCAAAAGAAATCAAGCTGTTTGACTTGTCGGGTTTCATCATTGACCGTTTCAGGAAATTGTCTACCCAATTTTATGAAGATAATCGTAAGATAGTTGTGCAACGTTCGTTGTGGGGTACAGTGTTTACTTTGTTGGGAAGCGGGAGTTATTACGGGGCTTATGTGTATATTATCATGAATACCATCGGCGGAAAAATTTCCATCGGCGAGTTAACTTTTTTGGCCGGGTCGTTCAGGCAATTACGAAGTTTATTGGAAACCATTTTAACTCGTTTGACGGGCATCGCACAAGGCGCAATTTATCTGACGGATTTTTTTGATTTTTTCAAGATCCAACCCAAAATCCATAATGCAGTCAAAGTGCGCCCATTTCCGAATCCGATCCGGGAAGGTTTTACTTTTGAAAATGTGGGATTCCGTTATGTCAATTCAGAATCGTGGGCGAACAGACATCTCAATTTTACGTTGCATCCGTCCGAAAAATTGGCATTGGTAGGGGAGAACGGCTCCGGAAAAACAACATTGGTGAAACTGCTTTGTCGTTTATACGATCCCACGGAAGGCCGCATATTACTGGACGGTTATGATTTGAGGGAATACGACCTGAACGAATTACGGTTAAACACCGGAATTATTTTCCAGGACTTCCTGCGTTATCAGATGACGTTTTCAAAAAACATAGCCGCTGGAAAAATTGACGAAATTGAAAATGAGAAATTGATCGAGAAAGCCGCATATCAAAGTCTGGCGGATGAATTGGCCAAAAAATTGCCAAACGGTTATGAGCAGATGTTGGGCAAACGATTCGCCGATGGTGTGGAACTATCTGGCGGCGAGTGGCAAAAAGTGGCCATCGCCCGTGCATATATGCGACAAGCGCAACTGTTGATTTTAGATGAGCCGACCTCCGCATTGGATGCCCGCGCGGAATTTGAAGTATTCGAAAGGTTTACCGAACTTACGAAAGACAAGATGGCCGTATTGATCTCGCACCGGTTCTCCACCGTACGCATGGCGGATAGGATATTGGTGTTGGACAAAGGCGAATTGGTGGAAATAGGTAACCACGAAGAGTTATTGGCGCAGGAAGGGCGCTACAGCAAGCTGTTCCATTTGCAGGCACAGGGATATCAGTAAATTTTTCCCGCAGATTGCGCAGATTTTTTTTCGCAGATTCCCGCAGACCAGTTCTGTGGTTAGGCTATATAAAATCAGCGTAATCAGCGTTGCATTTAATCCGCTATATTGCGGGGAATATTGTTCATCTACGCTCAGTATATCGTTAGTTTTACGCAGAAGGTTATAATTATACGATGTAAAATCAGCGTAATCAGCGTTGCATTTAATCCGCGTAATCTGCGGGAATTTATTATAAAGCAGCCGGGAATCTTAACCTCTCGACTTCCTTAATTCGATTACCGTAATCTCAGGCCAGATACCGATCCTGCCCGAGAAACCAATGAAACCAAATCCTCGGTTAATATTCAATACCCGTTTATTTTCGGATTTAAGTCCGGCCCAGTGTGCGTAACGATACTTCACCGGACTCCACTTGATCCCAAATGCTTCCACGCCAAATTGCATCCCGTGCGTATGACCGGCCAATGTTAAATCAATTTTGGGCTCGAATGTTTTTACCTGTGCTTCCCAATGGGAAGGATCGTGGGAAAGCAATATTTTAAAATCGTTGGCCTGTGTATTCGCCATGGCTTTTTTCAGGTCGCCCCGTTCACCAAAACCAATTCCCCAGTTTTCAACGCCCGCCAAAATGATATGTTGGTCGCCTTTGGTGATTTTTATGTGTTCGTCCAATAACAAACGGAATCCCAATTCCCGATGGTACGTTTTGAGTTGCCTTAAATTATCCTGTGCGGCGGCTGCACTTGGCCATTTTACATAATCACCATAATCGTGGTTTCCTAAAATGGAAAACTGGCCGTAAGGTGCCTTGATTTGAGAAAAATAAGGAAGCCATGGTTTCAGTTCTTCGGCTTTGTTGTTCACGATATCGCCCGTAAACACAAATAAATCGGCTTCCTGTTTATTGATGAGGTTGATGCCGCGTTGCACGGCTGCCGCATTCGTAAAACTTCCGGCATGCACATCTGAGATCTGTACCAGGCGGAAACCATCAAAATTATCCGGCAAATTGTCAAAATACAACACGTGGTTAATTACCCTGTAGTTATATTTTCCGAAAAAGATGCCATACGCAAACAACAGGACCACCAACAGAAATAATAAAAATGATGCGACCACCCAATAAAAATTCCTTTCGCCACCGGTATACAAACGGGATACATCGCCCGCCAATAACATGAGGACAAGCACCAATTCGGCGGCAATTAATGTTAAGGCTACGTGCGTGGATATGTAGAAAATTTTATCCGTACCACGACTACTGAAACCTTGGATGGAATAAATGAGGGATCCCGCTACCGCAATGATAAAAAAACTAAAAATAGGTAAGGTATAGCTGGAGGGAATCAATACCTCAAGGCCTGACAATACATACCAATTGATGAGCGTAAAAAATAAAACGATGATGAAAATATACAGGAGCGGAATTCTTCTTTTCATGGAAATAATGGAGACCCGTTATTGGGTCTGCTTGTCAAGAAGTGCAATATACATTCCAAGATTTTTACCTTTCTTTTGGCCGTGCGATGAATGTAGGCGTTTTATCGACCAACTGGTTTTTGTATTAGACTGAAAAGTGTTTGATATGTTTTTGTTTCTGATATTCAGTTGTTTATTACTTTTTATTGACTGTCGGATATTTTGCTCAGAGATATTTCCATTCCGTGCCATCATGGCAGGTTTATGAAGGATATGACTTTTTTGCTTGGCATGTATTGCTTTTTAAGCATGTATGGAATATGTCCTAAAAGCCTATCCATTATCCACACATGAATAAAAGGTTTCCGGTACGCTAAAACCAGATAAATACCGAGCGGATATAACCATACCATAAAGATGAGAAAATGTGCGGCTTTTTCTCACAAATAACTTTGTATCAAATTATTTGCATGAAGAAAATACAATTGGTTGTATGTGATATGGCCGGCACTACCGTACGGGATGAAAGTGAAGTAGAAACCTGTTTTGCGATGGCATGTGCCCAATCCGGACTCGATATTTCGGCAGATAGGATAAAGGCGGTTCAAGGCTGGTCAAAAAGATATGTATTTGAGGTATTATGGGGTCAAAAATTGGGAGTGGAACATCCGGAATTGGAAAGCCGTATCGAAGCATCATATATTTTATTTACCCACATTTTAGAAAAGCATTACACAGAAAATCCTATTGTACCGACAGAAGGTGCTTTGGCATTTTTTAAATTTTGCAAGGAAAACAATATTAAAATCGGGTTGACGACCGGTTTCTATCGCAAAGTCACCAATATCATTCTTGAAAAATTAGGCTGGTTGGACGGACTCAACGAAAATTATATTTCCAATGGAAATGCGGTGATTGATTGTTCCATCGCCAGCGATGAGGTGCTGGCTGGCCGGCCCGCGCCCGACATGATTTTTTTATGTATGAAAAAATTGGGTGTTACAGATGTGGACGCCGTGATATGCGTGGGGGACACGCCCTCCGATTTATTGTCGGGGCGCCATGCGGGTGTAAAAGCCACTTTTGGTTTGACGAACGGAACTCATTCCCAAGAATTGCTGACGCCTTACGGCAACGATGGTCTATTACCATCGATTAATGCACTTATTACTGAAATAAAAAGATTAAATGCCACCGAGCATGCACTTTGATGTAGTTTGTGTAGGCGCCGGCGCTTTGGGCACATTCCATGCCTATTTCGCGGCCAAAAAAGGAAAGAAAGTATTGTTGATAGAAAGGGATTTTACGCCTTATGAAGGAACGGTCCGAAATTTTGGACAGTGCGTGGCTTCGGGACAGGAAATTCCATTATGGCGCGAACGCGGTGTGAAGTCTTTGCGTACCTATAAAAATATACAATCGAAAATAGATATAACGCTACGAAACAACGGAACTTGTTATATCGCTTCGGACGATGCAGAAATGCAACTGCTGGAAGAAATGCATCAATATAACCTGAACAGCGATCATGAATCACAATTGCTTTCGAAGGAAGCCTTGGTTGATAAATATCCCTCCGTTCGGTCGGATTATGCCAAAGGCGCCTTGTTTTATCATCAGGAAATTTCGTTGGAGCCCCGTGCGGCCATCGGGAAAATCATAGATTTTGTGCAGCAGGATACCGGTGTTATATTTAAAAATAACACCACTGTTATCCGTTGTGAAAGAAACAACGGTAAAATAGAAATATTGACGGCCGATGGAAATAAATTCACGTCGGATGATGTGATTATTTGCAGCGGTAGGGAATTTAAGATTTTATATCCGCAACAATTTCAGGAGAGTGGTTTACGCATCAGCAAATTACAGATGATGCAAACAGAGATCATGCCCTCGCTCAATCTGTCCGGAAACATACTCACGGGATACTCCATACGTCGTTACGAAGCGTTCCATTCATTGCCATCTTACAGATTGTTGTGCGCAAATTTTAAAGACGCAGAAATCGAGGATCAATACGGTATGCACATTTTGTTCAAACAGGCAGTGGACGGTTCGGTCATTATTGGCGATTCACACGAGTACGCGTCCGCAAGTAATACGGAATCATTGGATTTTGGCATCAGCACTTACATCAACGAATTGATGCTGCGCGAAGCCAAAAAAATCATGCATTTTCCGCATTGGAATATCAAATCCACATGGAATGGATATTACGCCACGCATGCCGATGGAATTTATGACCAAGAGGTAGAACAAGGCATACACATCGTAACGGGCATAGGCGGCAAGGGAATGAGTACGGGTGCCGGTTATGCGGAGGAAAAGATTAATCACCTCTTCTGATGGGCAAAAACTCAATTAAATCCTTCACCAAAGATTTTGGCTTTGTGCTATTGGCGGGTGGCGCTTGTTTTATTACGTACAGTGCCATGTATGGCTTTCGCAAAGGTTTTACGGCAGGCACATACGATGGAGTCGAATTTTCTGATGTCAAGTTCAAGACATTCATGATTTTGGCACAAGCCGCCGGATATATGTTATCAAAGTTTGGAGGCATCAAGTTCATATCCGAATTAAAACCGGGGAAAAGAATTTTATCTATCATCGGACTCATCGCGATAGCGGAGCTGGCCTTGTTGGGCGTAGGTGTGGCACCTTATCCCTACAATGGTTTTCTGATGTTTTTTAATGGGTTGCCATTGGCTTTAATCTGGGGATTGGTTTTTAGTTTCATTGAAGGACGGAAATTGACCGAACTGCTCGGTGCCATATTGGCCACCAGTTTCATTATAGCATCGGGGTTGGCCAAAAGTGTAGGGAAGTGGTTGGTGGTTGATGTGGCCGTACCGGAAATGATGATGCCTTTTTATGCCGGAACCGTATTTGCCGTACCCTTATTGGTAGGTTGTTTTATGCTATCCCGCATTCCTGAACCTAATGTCGTGGATATGGCCATGCGATCCGAACGCACATCAATGACCAAGGCCGATCGAAAAGAAGTGATGAGACGTTTCGGTCCGGGATTGGTCTTATTGATTTTGGTATACATATTACTCACCATCATACGCGATTTCCGTGATAATTTTATGGTAGAGATGTGGAAGGAACAAGGCTACGAAGATGCCGGAATACTGACCACCGCCGAATTGCCGATTGCCTTTGCCGTGTTGGCATTCATCGGTCTTATGTTTATCATCAAAAACAATTTCATCGCTTTCCGGCTAAATTTATGGATGATAGGTGTAGGCTGTGTATTGGCTGGCGCCTCAGGTTTGTTGCTGCGGAACGGTTTCATTTCGCCCATGTTCTGGATGGTACTCTCCGGCTTTGGATTGTATTTGGGTTATATCGTATTCAATATCATGTTGTTCGAACGCATGATCGCTGCCTTTAAAATCAAGGGGAATATCGGTTTTCTTATTTATTTGGCGGATGCCTTTGGCTATTTGGGCAGTGGTGCCGTTATGGTATACAAAGATTTCGGGGCGCCGTTGGGCTCATATTCTGTTTTCTTCGAAGGGGCTTGTTATATTACCGCAATCGTTTCTCCCCTGTTGATTATATCTGCCGAATATTTTTTACGAAGAAAAAAGCCGGCTTATATCCAACCTGAATTATCTGCCCAATATATTTAGTTCCTAAATTGATTGACGCTTCCCTTTATCCATCTGGTTTATTGTTTATTTTGATTTGGGAGTTAAATTTTAATTACGCTAAAAGGCGTTATATAAAGCACCGGATTATATGAATATCACGATGTGTTTCGGTAGGAATATTTCTACATGAAAATTTATGGCTATTAGTGGTTTTCAGCTAATGGGATTTACAGGTTGATGTATAGATTCGCCGTAATTAATTCTCCCCAAAAATGATCCTCGAGACAGAAAAATCGGTATTGCACTTTAATTTCAGCCACTTGCCGGAGGGAACGGAACTTACGTTTGTTGATGCCAAAAAGCAGGTAACGGTACAGGTGCACACGCCCGAAACAAGGCAATTTCATCGTGGCCAAAATAGGTTATTGGCGCATTTATCCGACGAACAATTAGGGCGCTTTTCACATTTTGTGGAAGGCGCCGAATTTTCGACTACGGAAGTAAGTACGGCTTTCATTACATACCCGTCCAAACGGGCGGGTGCCGTGGCGGGTGCCATTGCCGGGGTATATGTGCATAAGCCACGCCATGCCATCAGGCAGGCCGTAGAAGAACTGATGCTTCACGCCAAAGAAGTTCCCCTGCCACTCCGCATGCAGCAATACATGCCCAAAGGCCTGTTGCATCATCATGAAAACTTGGACAGTGCACAATTACTACAGTTGGCGGTTGAGTATCACGAACATGCGGGATATACGGTTGATAGTTCGGATATGGCCGTAAAACTGGTGATGCAACATCCGGACATTGCCAGTACGATGCCCGATTCTTATTATAAGATTCAAACTGTCATTGAAAACGATATCCATTTTCTGGATTTGGTAAGATACCTCGAAGACCATAATGATGACGATGACGAATATTCATGGTACGAAAATACGGTGGTGAGGGATTATGAAGGAAAAATCATGGAGCCTAGCGCCGAATTGATAGATAGCGAAGGTGAAACGATTGTATGGCCCACCCAGACGATAGATGGGAAGGAAGTGAGCGTTATTCCGCAATACAACTTAAAGGATGGACTGGCCAAGGCCATCAAGCCCATCGTGAGTAGCGTACTAAATACCGTTAAGGATACCCATTGGCTAAAAGGACGCAATTGGAATGCTTCCAACGGAACCACGGCCCATACACGCGAAGGTAACGGAGAGGTATTGGTAACCGGATATGACGGCAAAGCCAATACCGGAAAATGGTCTATCCATGCCCATTCATCACAGTATGGCGTCGATCTTTACCATGATACGATTAGTTTTAAGGAGGATACACAGGAACTGTACTTTGAAATGAAAAACTGGGCCAACCGTTGGCTGGGTGTGTATTGTCAGTTTTTGGATGTGAATGGGAACGTGATTGATGGGGAAGCCATGGATCCAAGGATCGGGCACCTCATCCAACCTTCTTCGAGTAAAAAATTCATCGAGCTGATAGGCCCTTGCTCCATTATTTTTGGAGGACCGGTGGCAGCACTCACCCCGCGGGCTAAGTTATCCATCAAGATTCCCAGGAATGCTGCATCTGCCAATATCATGTTGGGTGGTTTGGGTGATGGAAGCGTGGATATGGACGTAGACCGTTTGGGAATCATCATGACCTCCGTCGTGAGTTATGGAATGCCTTGCCTTCTGTCCCTCATGTCTGTCGGTTTACAATCCACCCAATGGTATGTCAAGTTTTTTGACGATCCGGAAAACGTAAAAGTATTGATGGGCATCGGTGTAATCACCTATGTGAGCTTATTCCAGCAAGCCGGAAATAAAATAGGGTACGGGCCTGTATTGGCTAAAACGGCCGACTTCATCGGAGGAATCATATTTTCCGCCGTCATGAAACAATTGGCCATCAAGGTGACCAAACAGGTAACCATGCAACAAATGATGCAGAATGCGCCGGCCGTAGGTTGGGCATTGCGGATCGCCAGCCTGGCATCGTCGGTGGCTGCTATGGTATCTACTTCTTATGCCGTGAGTGCATCGCCATCCACTTTTTATTATGAGGCAAAACGCTCCATGGACCTGGATGTCACCGTACACCCGGATCCTACGCATGGAACTTCCACACAGGCACCTATTTGGCCTGAGACCGGAAACGTGTATAAAATCATTATGCAGTATGAAAGGGGAACACTGGTAAACTTAACCGAAGGCCCCTTACCTACTAAAAGGGACCAGCCGATCCATGCATTCTTTTCGCAGGCCACCGGCAACGCCGTTAAAGTGGCGCCGGACGAAAAATTCCAGTTGATCGCAACCATCTATGCCAAAAACAATACAGTGGTAGGGCAGTGGATCAGCGATTGGAGGCAATTGGCCCCGGACGGGAATGAAAATAAACGTACGGAAGTGGGATCCATCGTAGAATTGCTTATTCCCTTGTTACCCACGACACAATATTCGCACAGAAAGAAATTGGCTTATAATGCCGGTGCGGGTAAGTATGAGTGGAACAGTGGCGCGGATGCCCCAAAAGCTACGTTGGATGTCCTCAATAAACAAAATGTTTCTGAATTGGTGGGGGTTACCATCAATAATTTAGCGTATAAACTGGGTTACGCCTACCGTGCGGATAAGCAAAACTTACCCTTGGATAAAGGAGATAGACCCGTATCCACCGGCATGTACCTGATGAAAACCATTTCCACGCTCAATAACCCGGGTGCCGGAATGAAGTTCTCCGATAAAGGTATGTCCGTACAGCCAAGCATCGCTTTCGACCAATTTGGTCCCGCGGGATTATTGGCCCTAGATCCGGCTACGGAATATATGAACGACTTAAACAAAAATGTCCTTTCCACTGCCTTGAAAGCTCGTTTTAAGGCCAAGGAGGTAAAACTGGAAGATTCGTATAAGGTGGAAGTGGTCGTAAAAGATGCATCCTGGACCATCAAGGATGGTAAGGGGAATGCCGTATACTCGCTTCGTAGGCAGGTGGATGTCATCAAGGTATTCACTTACCCAACGCCCGAATTTAGCCCGAACAATTTTTATTTGGACACTACGGCCTATGCCACTACGGGTAAATATCACCTGCGTTTGGTTGAATTGAAAGACAGCGGGTTGCCCAATTTCAATGATTCAAATAAAAGTTGGGGAACGTTTGATATCAACGTCAGTGCCATGGTCATCCATCCCGGCGGATATGCGTTGGCGGTCAGTTACGACCAACATCAATTAAACATTTTACAATTACCAACCGAAGGCGTCAGCGATGACCAAGCACCCGCGTCTATCCCATTTGGTGGCCGCGGCTGGCGCGAAGGCTTACTGGCCGGGCCGGTAGCCATGACGGTAACGTCGGACGGGCGTATACTCATCCTGGAAAGCCAAAATTCACGCATACAGTCGTTTGATACGTCCGGTAATCCCGTGCCTTGTTTTGCTACACCATGCACTTTCCCGATCGACGCCAAATTTGCCACTGAATTGACGGCAAAAGAATTCTCCCTGGATTTCTGGAAAGCGTTGCAGAAGAATATCACCGTATATAACAATGAAGACAAACTTCATGTGCAGCGTTATTTAAACATGCCACAGCTCACCATCTCCGAGGTGAATAAAACAGACCTGAACAATGGCGTAATCAACAATGCCTTAAGAAAGGCTTTTGAAGTGATTGGCACTGCCCTGAGCAACACTGCCACGGTAACCACGAATGAGGCAAACGCATTGTGGATTATCAAGGACCCGCAATTGGGCATGTTCGACGTACGGCTGGGCCAGGAAGTCAAAAAGAATGAAATCAACGTGTATCGGATGATGTCGGTATCGGTAGAAGAAAAAGCACGCGGTACCCGCTGGACAGTAAGCGAAGTAACCAACAACCTGCGCTTTGGTGTGGAGAAAACGAACGATAATAAATTGAAATTTACGCGATTGTCTTCTACCATGGCCCTGAAGAATCCGGTATCGGATAACGTGAAATTTTTGGACATCGCCTGCGAGATGAAAGGGTTTATATATGTGTTATGGCACAAGAAACACGTCACTTCCGCGGCTGATTATTACCTAGACATATACAATCCCGACGGATCCCCGCTCACCAAAGAAGGCAGCAACGGACAACCCGCGGCAGCGCGTATGACGGTGGACCAATGGCGGAATATGTTCACCCTAAATTACGAACAGATGCTGGGTAAGGATGGCCGTCCGGAGCCTACCGTCAGTGTTTGGATTCCTTCAACCTAACGATATCTATTCAATAGTTCATGTGTAGTGTTTTCTGTACTGTGTTATATTCAAATCCCTGATTTGAATATAACACAGATTTATTCTTGATTTTGTTATATTTATATTATAGCCATGGAAAAAAATATACTCCAAAATGATACGCCGGCTTACATCATTGTCCCAGAAGAATTGGGAGCCGTGCGCCAGTTTCTTTTTTTTCAGTCAAGCTATCCATCTTCAAAAGAATTTACGGAGGCCATCGCGGAAAATTATCTGGATGCACTTGTACAGATGTCGAACAGTTCGGTCGAACTCAAAAATGAAGCCATCCAACCTTGGGTAAAATCCTTTGGGCAGGAAGCCATAAAAATAAAGGATTTTCAACCCGTATTGGTTACCCGTAAATTCTACCAATTTTGCTCGGGAGATCCTACGCCTAATGATATACTGGAGCATTTTAGCCAACGGTGGACCAGTTTTTGGAACGCATTTACGGATGGTTGGCGCTGGCGAGATTCGGGCGATTATGATAATTATTTTGGCCCCGCTTATCCCACGGTCATAGCGCCTAAGGAATGGAAAGATTTGTCCGACAAACTTCGTGGGGAGTGGGGAAACAATCCTCCGGAAGCATTCATCATAAAAGGAGGAGGCCCCGATATGGCCAAATATGCCGAATACCGTGCCCCATCAAAAAGAGTGTTGGATACTTGGTTAACGGCGAATAAAACGGCCCTGTCCACATCCCGCGCTCCATCCTGTGTATTGCAAGGTAAGGCCGCCGCGGCCATCATCGCCAAAGAACAGCTCACGGCTTCCGATTATTTTTTCTTCTTTCATCAGTATATCGCATTGGCTTCGGGAGATGCGAACTGCAAATCCTTGGCAAAAAAATTATTCGATAAAAGGGAATCGTCCATTGTATACAAAAATGAAACATTCACCCACCATTTAATCTATGCGGTGCTGCTGTTCTTGTCCAATGCACACGATAGATACCGATGGAACAATGGACAACTCCGGGGTTTTATACAAAGCACGAATGACGCTATTGCTACCGATCCAACAAATGAGGTGGTGGTAGGCATAAAAGCCGGATTGGTAAAGTTTGGTGAATTGTTGGGTAAGGACGATGGCTTTCCTTTCGCGGCCCGTGGCGATTTTAATAACCGCTTGGTAAACACGCTGGGCAAGTTGGATAAAATGAGAAAGCTGTCATAAACCGTGTTATTTCATCAAATCACGATTAGTTAAAACATCTATGGAAAATAACATATTACAGAACGACAATCCCCAATATGTTCTCATACAGGAGGAATTGTTTACCGTAAGGGAAATACTACGTGCCTTATATTATGATAATACTTCTGAAATAATTAAAAACGTAGTCGACGGGCTATTTTTTTCGAAGCTAATAGTAACAAATAATCACATCGTATACAGCTGGGTTATATATCTTCTTTATAACGCTAGCCCAACGGAGAGCGTGGAAGCATCTAATAAGGCGGGGCGCGCAACCATGCAACAAATCCAGTACGATTTGGCCATACAAATCATGGCACAGGAACAACTCACGGCTTCCGATTATTTTTTCTTTTTCCATCTGTATATAGGTTTGGTAAACGGCAATGAGGACGGAAAAAAATTAGCCAATAAATTGAACACCACCCGGGCCAGCTCCATGGTATATAAAAATGAAATATTTACGAATCACCTCACCTATGTGGTATTGCTCTTTTTGGCAAATCCCGAAGATGAATCCACCCAATATAAATGGAATAAAGCGCAGCTCAAGAAGTTCTTGGAAGATATTACTAACCTCCTCAGCGAAACACATAAACCCAATGCGTTAGTCGAAAGCCTAAAAAACGAAATCGGTGTATTTATAAAGCGGTTAGGAAACAATGATGGTTTCCCCAATGCCGCCCGTGCCGATTTTAGCAACTGCCTGGTAAATACATTGGGACAATTGGATAAAATGAGAAAAACAATCACCGTTTAACATTTCCTGCCATGAATAAATACATGATAAAACGAGAGGAGATTGGCGTATGGCACAACCTGCTGAATTTTCAATTTAAATATACCCGGTCTAAAATAGCAGATATCAATTATACCGTGTATCTGGATGATGTATTTAACTTGGCCAATATATCGGCAAATGTTAAAAATCAGCTCGTCCAGGGCTGGATAGATAACTTTTACGGCGACCTGATTGAAAAAAGCAAGATTGATCAATTGTACGTAGCTTTTCGTTATTGGCAATATTGTAAATCGAAGAATGACACCCGTGACCAATTGGGCAGCCTTATACTCCAGGATTGGTGGACCCATTTTATTAACCCCGAGCCATACGAGAATAATAAAATTTCATTCCCGGTAATCACTGCCCCTAAAATATGGAAAGATAAAAACGAAAAATTAAAGGATGAATGGATAGGTTCGCCGCCCCACACAATCATTGGCATAAAGTTGGGTAAAAAAGATACTACGCACCAAGAAGTAATGTTGTCTCAATTGTGGAATACCGCCAAGCCCTCTATCCAAAACAACAAGGCGCTTTGGAATAAGCAGCCGGGCGTATTGCATGAAATGAAAAAATACGATAGCGATGCGGAACTGACGGCGGAAAATTATCTTTTCTTTTTCCACCTGTTGGTAGGTTTGATCATCACCAACGACATCACCCCCCAAATACGGAATCTGACTTTCGAAACCGCCGGTTCGGACGAATATCCCGACGATACATTCCTAAACCAGCTCATATTTTTGGTGGTGTTGTTATTAGCCAATCCCAAGGGAGACTTTAGGTTCGGTAATAAGCAACTGATCGACTTTCTAACGACCATACAGGGATTCGTGGTCTCCAGCCCGAAGTTGGACGACGCATTGAGGACAGCATTGAGGAAAAATTTGACCCGTTTGGACGTGGATGACCATTATCCATATGCCGAAGACGATTATGAAAACCGTATGGCTAGCACGGTGAATGCCTTGAACAACGTTAAGCTTCCGCGTCCGCCGCAATAAATTTTATTTCAACCCAATAACAGGTTACACAAAACATGACTACAACGGATTATAACATAAACCCGGAAGAGCTAGGTGCACTTCGCCAACTATTGTCTTTCCAATCGCAGTATGGATCAAAGAAAATCGCCGACATAGATTACGGTGCATATTTAAATGATGTGGAACAATTGGCGCGCGTATCGGAACAACTCAAGAACGCCATCGTGCAAACGTGGATTAACTCTTTTTATACGGGTATCACGGGCATCACTGATTTTGATAAAATGTTTGTGGTGTTTTCCTATTGGCGTTTTTGTGGGGCAGACCCGGAACCCAATGAATATTATGAAAAGCACTATTCGCAAGAGTGGACCGGTATGTGGTTTTGCTTTACACGCAGTTGGCGTTACCGGGATACCGGCGATTTTGATAATTGGGTGGGCGGGTGCTATCCTAATATACCGGCTCCGGCCGTATGGAAAACTAAAAACGATGCCTTAAGAAATACTTGGTTTGATAATCCGCCGGCAGATTTCATCGATAAAGGTATCGGTACCCTGGCCATGAATTTATTCGAAAGATGTAGGGGATTCGAACAAAGATTGTTGGATGGTTGGTGGAAAAAAATCGGACAAGCCGTAGAAAGCAACAAAGGCATGTGGACCAAACAAATGGAGTTGTTCACGTCTATGAAAAGCCCCACCACCACCACGGCATATACGGCTTCGGATTATTTTTTCCTGTTTCATCTATTGATTGCCTTGCCCACCGAAGGAAAATCCTCGGTGCGTTTGGAAAATTTCATTAAACAATCCAATAGCTCGATGGATTATGACAATGAAACCTTCATCAACCACCTGATATTTTTGGTTATGCTGTTTCTATCCAATCCCAACGGGGCATATAAATATAACAATGGCCAATTGATGGATTTTTTAAAAATATCCCAAAATTTAATCCGTACGAGTACCAAGCTGGACGAAGCGTTAAAATTGGGATTGAATGAAAATTTAACCCGCTCGACAGTAGATAACCATTATCCATACGCGACCGATAATTACGCTGAACGGGTATCCAGCACCCTCGGCGTATTAAACGCAATGAAGTTGTCGCCTGCGCCCACAAGCGACCTAACAAAATAAAAAACACATTAAACTATTCCTTATGCCAGAAAAATATATAGCCCCCGGTAACCCTCCTTATGTATTCGACAGTCTTGACCTGAGTGATAAAGATGTTTCTGATTTAGACCTTAGGGAAGCTTCATTTAAACACACCAAGTTACTAGGCACCATTTTTAAGGGAACCAAGAGCATGTTACGGGTTGATCTGACGGGGGCCAAAATGGGTAAGGGAACCGATTTTTCGGGACTGGACCTATCCACGGTAAAATTTGGGGACTCCCCGGATTTTGGTTCGGTAGCCAATAACCTCACCAATTTTACGTCCGCCACCATCCCATACAGCGTATTGGGCACGGATTGGAGTTATCTGAACCTATCCAGGGCAACAATTACCGGATTGCCCGAAAAAGACTTGTCTGATTTGATAGCCCAAAAGGCAGACCTAAGCTACCTAAACCTCTCCGGGAAGAACTTGAAAAGGGCCGTTTTTATAGGCAGCAACCTTACCCAAACCAATTTATCCAAATGCGAATTGGCCAATGCACTATTTACGGAGGCCAACCTACAACAAGCAGATTTATCCGATGCAAAAATACAGATCGGGGTATTTAACAAAGCCAAACTCATCAAGACCGATTTTACGCGGGCTACGTTAGACAAAGCTTCATTCCTGAACGCACGCATGGAGGGTACCAGATTTGTGAATACGGATGTCACCACCTGTACCTTCAGCAGCCCGCCGTTTTTCTCTAAAGACATCAATAACATTACCTCGTTCCAAGGCTCCAAAGTGCTACAGTCCACCTTGAAGCGGGAGTGGTCGTTCATCGATCTAACCTCTACGGATATCATCGGACTGGATGCAGCCACGGACCTGACGGATTTGAGCGCCGAAGGAAGCATACTCACCGGCCGTAATTTGACGGATTATAGATTAGACAAAGCCAACTTTAGCCGTGCCACACTCAACAACACCATATTTGACAAAGCCAAACTTAGCTATGCCAGATTTTTGGGGGCGAAAGGAACGAAAACAAGTTTTGTGGGTGCCTTTTTGAATAATGCATCATTCGCACGGTTTAATGAACAAAAAACAGTTTTGTTGGGAACGAAATTTGAAAAGTGTAAATTGAATTATGCCGACTTTTCATATGCCGATTTGAGTCCTTTTAAAGAGGGGGAAACTGTTTTTCCATCGATATTTAATCATTCCGAAATGGAAAACATTGCGATGGACAATACCAACCTGACAGGGGCAAAATTTTTGGGTGGTATTGCCATGCACAATTCATCCTTGATAAAATCTACGCTAATTGAGGCAGACTTAACGGGCATCCAACTGGGTTCTTACAGTATACTTTTTACCGTAAACCAACAAACCCAGGCAAGCACGTACACGGGATTTCTGAACGAATTAAATGGCAGTACGCGTAATACCATCAAAGAATTGTTTAGGAATGTTGGGCGGGAATTGGATGATACCATGGTCGTAAAAATATTGTCCGTCGATTATCTTTGGACGATTACCTGCCGTGGTACGATATACACGATAAACAAATGGAGAAATAGCGAAGGGCAGTCATCCTTGGTGGCGTCCTCGAGTGTAATAGGCAGTAAGCTCACCAATGCCAACATGAAAAATGCAAACCTCACCAATGCCGACTTGCGGGGAGTGGCGGCATCGTCCATCTGTTTGGAAGGAAGCGGTACCAGATTGTCCGGTATCCGTTTAGATGAAATCCGCCTGGTGGATGCCCAAATGCGGGGCGTCGATTTGACCCGCGCAAACCTATATAAGGCAGATTTGACCCGCGCCAATTTAATCAATGCCAAATTATGCAATACGGTGTTGACGGAAACGGACTTTACGGGCGCCAGTATACAAGGGACGGATTTTATAGACGCCACGATGGATAAAACCAATCTGGACCAAGCCGCCGTTTCTGTGATGATTAATCCTCTGACGGCCGGTGTTTATTTGTATAACCTAAATAAATCGGATACAAAAATCTCGTTTGAGAACTTAAAAAACGAATTAAAAATACCGACATCCATATTAAAAGACGCCCAAGCCAGTTTAAACGAAGGCGATTTATCAAACCTTACGTATGAGGAAGGTTCGGCCGCCCTGTCATTTTCGGATTCGGCTACGGTGGAAACGATCACGATAGGCAAAGAATGGTTAATCACGGACCCAAGTCCGAAGAACGGGCAATCAAAAAAAAATAGGGTATGGGTAGGCAAAAGTGAAAGGTTGGCCACCAAGATATTTGTGCGCCCGGAAAGATATAACCTGCTCACCGATTTATTTAAGCGGATCAACATCGAGTTGGTCGGTGATCTGTTTATATCCAAAAACAGGGAGGAAAACCCAACAGCGGTATCCTATACATTGAACAACAATGCAGGCGTAAACCCTAAATTGGGGGCCATGGTGTTCCACATCATCGTCCAGGAAGAAAATATAAGGATATATGCGACCTATGTGGGTATGTATAGCAGAAACGATCGCAATGAAGATAAGGTAATCGTAGATAAATATAATCCTTCGAAACTCTGCGCCAATGGCGATACGGTTACGTGTAACCCCTACGATTCCCAAATCATGATATCGGACAACAGCACCTGCCCCAACGGGCGTACTTTATATAACAATAAACAATCGGAAATTCCATGGCTCGAGATGCTCAAATATGAGATCAAAAAGACATAAGCGAGTAAACGTTTTTTTATTATTGAAGGTAGTGAAATAAAAAATCGCAATATTTATTCTCGGTTTGTAATGCCGGAGTTGTTTATGGTGTTTGATGCTGGTGCTGTCATCAACATCTTCTGAAGAAACAAGGATAAATATGCAAGAAAAAATCCCATACGACGTAGTCATCATCGGTGCCGGTTTATCGGGAATAGGCACCGCGTATTGGTTACAGAAAAAATGTCCCGGCAAGCGGTTCACCATATTGGAATCCCGCCATACATTTGGCGGCACTTGGGATTTATTCCGTTATCCCGGCATCCGTTCCGATTCGGATATGTTTACGTTCGGGTTTCGCTTCAAGCCTTGGCAAAACCCCAAATCATTGTCGGACGGTGGATCCATATTGGAATATCTGAAAGAAACTGCCGAAGAGAACGGCATCGACAAAAAAATACAATATAACCACCAAGTCACCAACGCCAATTGGTCCACTGCCGAATCATGCTGGATAATTACGCTGTTGGCGGGAGATGAAGAAAAAATCATCCGATCACGATTTATATATAACTGCACCGGCTATTACAGCTACGAGGAAACCTACCGTCCCACTTTTGAAGGTGAATCGGACTTTAGGGGACAAGTCGTCATACCACAATTCTGGCCGAAGGAACTGGATTATACCGGCAAAAACGTCATCGTGGTGGGCAGTGGAGCCACGGCCGTTACCTTGGTGCCATCCATGGCGGAAACAGCCGCGCACGTTACCATGCTGCAACGTTCGCCCACCTATGTGATGACTTTGCCCAACAGGAACGGCCTGTTCATCTGGATGAAAAAATGGCTTCCCGACAGCTTTGCCTATACCTTCACGCGCCGGATGAATTTATTGGTCAGCATATTGACCTTTGCGTTATGCCGTGCATTTCCGCAAGCCATCAAGAAATTCATCATGAAGGGCATCGCGAAGCAACTGCCGGCAGGTTATGCGGTGGATAAACATTTTAATCCATCCTACAATCCTTGGGACCAAAGGGTTTGCGTAGTGCCCGATGGCGATTTGTTTACATCCATCCGTCGGCAAAAAGCATCCGTGGTTACCGACCATATCGAACGGTTTACAGAAAACGGCATCCTGTTGCAATCGGGCGAAGAAGTAAAGGCGGACATCATCGTATTGGCTACCGGATTAAAAATTAAACTCTTGGGTGGCATCCGCATCAGCATAGATGGCAGAACCATCCATACCAACGAATCCATGATTTACAAAGGTATGATGGTAAGCGAAGTGCCTAATCTTGCGATAGCCTTCGGTTACACCAATAATTCCTGGACACTGAAAACGGATTTGACGGCCAATTACATCTGCAAGCTGTTGAATTACATGGATAAGCATGGTTATCAAGTTGTCATTCCCGGCAGGGAAAACGATGTAACTCCCGAGCCGTTCATGAATTTTAAAAGCGGTTATATACACCGTGCCGATGCCATCATGCCCAAACAAGGTTCCCGCAGACCATGGCGCGTATACCAAAATTATTTGATGGATGCATTCATCACCCGCTTCGGTAAGATAAATGACGGCGTATTGGAATTTAGGTAAAACTTCGTGTTGGATAGCATATCCAACATAGAAGAAACCTGCACACGGCTGCGCTGCGTTTAATTGGGTTGTCCACAGATTAATTCTTCTCAAACGTCAGATAGGAAAACCCGTCATCATCGTTTTCTGTCTCTATGCGGTTAGAAGAGTGGCTGCTCACCTCCCAGTCGTTGTCCAGCCCATCAAAAGGCGTGCTGTGCCCCAAGTATAAATCCAGTACATTGTCTCCGTCCACTTTTCCTACGCTCCAATCGCCGTTTAGGTCGGTGCCGTCACCTTGCACATGCAAGGTACCGTTTTCCTGAAACGTAAAATCATATTCGTCGAGCGCAAAAGATACATCACCACTGATGGAATAGTAAGAAACATGCCAGGTGCCCGAAGATAGTGTTTCACGTACCTGCTCGGGAGAGACCTCCTTCTCGCAAGACATCAACGAAAGAACAAAAACGGTAGAGGCTAAATAGTAGATATTTTTCATCGTCACAATGATTTAAATGGAGGAAACAACGGCAAGGAGGGATTGTTCAAAAATATAAAAAAATGGAATGCCATGGATATGCTCTTCATAAAACCACGATCTAATTGCTGGCTATTATTTTGCGCTTGCTGTGGCTGTTATCAATTATGGAACTCTGTGTGCCACTCCGTGTATCTTTGTATAATGCCCAATTTTGTTGGTGTTACCATCAAACATCAGGGGATTTCATTAAATTTAAAGCCTAAATCAAACTCATACCATGGCAGATTACGGTGCATCCATTACCCTATCCAAAAAAGACAAGACCCCGGTAACCGAAACCGAAATAAAAAAGGTAAAAGCAGAACTGGAAAAATAAAAAACAGTGACGAATATTCTGATGCGCTTGCGCAATACGGACTATTAATTGGGTGGTAGCTTTTCAAGTAGGTAGAGGCACCTGTAATAAAATTGTTTTTATATGTCGTAAAACAATAGCAGGTCAAAGGTGGGGTTCCTACCGCCATCCGGGGCTTTCGGAAAGGGAGACTTTTTTATGGAACTTGGCGTCAATGATATGCATCAGTAATATAATACTGGCTTCCATTATGGCGATAGATTTACTGTAACATTTACTCCGTCTCCTGAACCGTGCCAGATAATGCCGTACGGCAGAGTTGATGCCCTCGATGGTATTGGTTTGGTTGGGATGATTTCGGTGTTTTTCTGCCGGCAGTACTTTTGCGAACGGCGCATGGCGGTCTGTATAATAACGTTCGCATTGGATGGGCGATATACGGTTGTATAGTTTTTGTAGTGTCTTTGTGCCCCTGCCTCCGGTGCAGAATTCCAATATCCTTTTGGTGTCGCGGCAGATGGCGAGCCATAGCCAATGTTTACGCTTCTTGCTGCCCACGTAGAAATAAAGTTCGTCGATTTCTATATGCTTTGCGTAGGTTGGGGTAGGCGGGCGTAGTTTCTTAGCCATAAGCCTGATCCATCGTATGGCGGTTACGTGGCTTATCCCCAAAAGCCTGCCGATGGAACGGATACAGTTGCCTTCGGTATATAGCTTGACGAGAAGAAGTCTTTTGTGATGGCTATATCTTGTCTGTTTTCCCGGCAGGAAGAAGGAATGGCATCTCTTACATTTATAACGTTGTTTGCTGTTTACAAAACCAGCCTTACTGTATTCGTAAGAACCACACTTTTTGCATTTTATGGTTTGCATATATACCTAGTACCAGTTCGGGTTATTCCATTGGCTTCCAGAAAACGTATAAGCCAATGAAAACGATATAAATAAGGAAAGGTATCCTTTTGGGATACCTTTCTGTGAAATTTAAGTATTTGATCTTGAATTTTTTGTGTTTTTGTATATACCTAGTACCAGTACCCCGTTGTGTCCCCATGCGTACGAATCCGCCGGGTTGGCGGCGCAGGTGGTGGCATGGGTGTAGGTGGTATAGGTGAGTAATAGGTTGTCTATGGTAAAGGTACAGGCAGGCGCGGATGACAGCCCCGACCGATAGATGTACACGTAATAGCTGCCGTCCGCCGGCACGGTGAACGAGACGGCCACGGTGGAAGTACCGGTGCCCGATACCGTTCCCGAAGCCACGATGGCCATGGATGAGTTCAGGATGCGCCACCCGGATATGCTGGTGTTGTGTTAGATTGTCAAAGAACGTTTATATCGTATGCGAATATAGCCCTTTCGGGTTACTTACAACCT
>Ga0247814_10000582_pt1 | contig 27648 bp, 26 predicted proteins | sample UWRJL179409R1_FD_179947 | JGI IMG/M metagenome (GOLD analysis project Ga0247814, IMG submission 179947) | Plant litter microbial communities from Arlington Agricultural Research Station in Wisconsin, United States - UWRJ-L179-409R-1 | ecosystem: Environmental > Terrestrial > Plant litter >... | reverse complement strand
TAAACGTGATTTACGAGAACCAAGGTATCATCCATAAAATATGCCGGATGTACCGCGATATACAAGAGGATCGTGAAGACCTTTTTCAGGAAATAATTTTCCAATTGTGGCGGTCTTATCCATCTTTCAGTGGGGCGTCTAAAGTTTCCACATGGCTTTACCGCATCGCACTGAACACCGCCATGGCATCTTTCAGAAAAAACCGACCTAAGGTTACATCAGCGGAATACCTTCCGGATATACAATTTGAGAATCCGGGTAATTCAGATGATGATCGACAGGAACAATTGTTCGCCTATATAAGACAACTAAGTGAACCCGAGCGAGCACTGATCGCTTTGTATCTGGACGAGTTAAGCTACCAGCATATCGCAGCAGTATTGGGCATCACCGAAAGCAACGTTGGAGTAAAGCTTAACAGGATAAAAATAAAGTTGCAGAAACTAATAAAACAATCATGAAAATTGAAGAACTAAAACACGAGTGGCAAAATGTAGTGACGCCCCAACTAGACATTGATCGACTAAGAAATATGACCCTTGAAAAAAGCCATCCTGTACTTAGCGGGATTAGAAAGCAACTCATTTTAGAATTATTTGGCTGGTCAGCTTTCGTTATTATTTGCTTTACAGGTTTGGATGCTGATCAAAAACCTTTCCTGACTAGCGTGATATTAATAATAGTGTTGGCGCTTGCGATGCTTTTTAATGTTTATGGCTATCAACTATCGAAGGACCTTATCGCAGGCCCTGACATCAACTCATCTTTGCAAAATCGAATTGCAAGTCTTAGGCGGTTTGCTTTTATAAGTGTGGTGCTGAGGCTGGTGTTAATCGCTGGGGTTGGTTATTTCCTCAGCTCGAGCCTCCAACTCGACCTACGTAGGCTTATGTTACTTGGTGTGGCCAGTGTGGTTTTGGTAGTCCCGCTTTACTTGCTCATTCGGCTGTGGAGCAAAAGGATCTCGAGACTAAGTGAAACCCTTAGGTTATTAGAGGAGCATTGAGGGTTATCGGGCAGTGAATAAATGAGATCTATTGACTACTAAAAACAAATCTGATCATTTACAGTTAAACGGAAATGGCCAGTAACAATAAGCGTAGCAATTTTGTACAAGTAAAAGGAGCAAGAACACACAACTTAAAAAATATAGACGTCGATATTCCACGTGATGCACTAGTAGTATTTACAGGCATATCAGGTTCAGGGAAATCATCCCTCGCTTTTGGAACATTATATGCAGAAGCTCAACGACGTTATCTGGAGTCAGTTTCTCCTTATGCGCGTCGGCTGTTTAATCAAATGCCCATCCCTGAAGTCGACGAGATTGAAGGTCTGCCTCCTGCAGTAGCCTTACAACAGCAACGCGGTTCCGTGAGCAGTCGTTCTTCGGTTGGAAGCGTGACCACTTTAGCCAATCTCCTAAGAATGCTGTATTCGAGGGCAGGTGATTATCCCAAGGGACAGGCTATCATTTATGCCGAAGGTTTTTCACACAACACCCCTGAAGGAGCTTGTCCGAAATGCCACGGTCTAGGTAGTGTGTATGAGGTGACTGAAAAATCAATGGTTCCAGATGAAAGCCTAACCATCCGGCAGAAGGCTATCGCAGCCTGGCCAACGGCTTGGGGTGGACAAAATCAACGGGACATTCTCACGTCTATGGGCATCGACGTAGACATTCCCTGGCGCGACCTCCCTAAAAAGACTAGAGATTGGATCCTTTTTACGGACGAACAACCCGCACTACCCGTTTATCCCGGTCTCAATCTGGAACAAACGCAGCGTGCAATCAAGAACAAGAGACAACCCGATTACATGGGGACTTTTACAGGAGTGAAGCGATACGTAATGCAAACTTTTGGCACTACTCAAAGTCAGCTGATGAAAAAGCGTGTCTCTAAGTACATGATCAGCAGCGATTGCCCAGTTTGTCAGGGTAAGCGTTTAAAAAAGGAATCCCTTTCTGTGAAATTCGCAGGAATGGATATCGCCGATATGGCTAACGTTCCACTGGGAAAGTTGCATGATATCTTTAAAATTTACGCAGAAAAAGAAACCAGTTCTAACAATGCAGACCATCCAGAAAAGTTAATAGTGGTGCAGCGTATAGCTGAAGACCTGTGTGCCCGACTGGATGTGCTACTGGATCTGGGGTTGGGTTACCTGACAATGGATCGAAACACGCCTACCCTGTCCCCTGGCGAACTTCAGCGTCTGAGGCTTGCAACACAAGTCCGCTCCAATCTCTTTGGCGTAGTTTACGTGCTGGACGAGCCTTCTGCAGGGTTGCATCCAGCCGATACCAAGGCACTGTTGGGTGTGCTGGACAAGCTGAAGGCAGCGGGCAATTCGTTATTCGTGGTGGAGCATGAGATTGATGTAATACGTCATGCCGACTGGATCGTCGACGTTGGCCCATTTGCAGGCGAGCATGGAGGACAAATCCTGTACAGTGGCTTACCTCAGGGCTTAAAGGATGTTGAACAGAGCATTACCAGGAAATATGTGTTCGAAAACGAAGCTAAGGCACTAAACGAACCGAGACGACCAAAGGGATGGCTTGAACTTGTAGACGTCAGCAGAAATAACTTGGAAAAGATGAACGCTAAATTTCCCATTGGTGTTTTTACAAGCGTTACAGGAGTCTCCGGTTCAGGCAAAAGCACTCTTGTTAGTCAGATACTCATGGAATTAGTTGCGGAGCAGCTTGGGGTGACCGTTGAAAATATACCTGAAGAAGAAATTGACATGGTCAACAAACCAAAGGTGGAAACAATCAGCGGGCGGATTATCAGTGGTATGGAGCACATCAAACGTCTTGTAGTGGTTGATCAGAAATCAATTGGAAGGACGCCGCGCTCTAACCTGGCAACCTATACCGGACTATTTGATCATGTCCGAAAGTTATTCGCAAGTACCAAACTCGCAAAAACCCGTAAGTATGACGCTGGTCGCTTTTCGTTCAACGTAGCTAAAGGCCGTTGTCCGCATTGCGAAGGCGAAGGTTTTGTAATGGTGGAATTGCTTTTCCTGCCAAGCGTTTATGCGCCCTGTCCAACATGTAATGGAATGCGCTACAATCCCGCCACGTTGGAGGTGCTGTACAACGACAAGAACATCGCAGAGGTGCTTCAATTAACAGTAGACGATGCCGCCCTTTTTTTTGAAGAGCAGCCCTTGATTCTACGTTCCCTTGAAGTTATTCAGAAGGTGGGACTCGGCTACCTGCGACTGGGACAATCGGCAACAGAACTTTCTGGCGGCGAGGCGCAGCGCATCAAGCTCGCTACAGAACTTCAACGCGTGCAACATGGAAATACGCTGTATATTTTAGATGAACCCACTACAGGCCTGCATCCCTCAGATGTGGAACAACTGATGCTGCAATTGAACCAATTGGTTGATTCAGGGAATACGGTTATCGTTGTGGAGCACGATATGCAATCTATCGCTGCCAGTGATTGGGTAATTGACATTGGCCCTGGAGCCGGGGAAAGCGGAGGTCAAATAGTCGCTCAAGGCGTCCCGAAGGAGGTAATAAAAGTGAAAGACAGCATTACAGCCCAGTATTTAGCAAGCTATGTAGCTTAAAAACCAAACACGGAACGTATACAACAGCTATTGAGCATTGATAAACAGTGCCCTTGGTGCAACTTGAACCTTACCAGATTCAGTTTTTGTCGCCTTGGCAATAGGTATTTCCTGATAGCTCAACATGTAGCGCTCATCATGGTAATCTTCAGCTACCGCTTTAGAATAGTCTTTACCTTTTTTATAGATTTCCTTATGAATGAGCTTATTGGAGCCCTTATCCAAAACGTAGTTTCGGACATCAAAAGTAGACTGTTTCTCCGTAAGGTAATTGGATCCAGTCGCCGATTTAAATTGATCGTTAAAATAGAACGTTGTAGCATTCTTCATCTTTTCCCCCGCCAATTTGCTTTCGGCCAAATATGTTTCCCACTCTGGGTCTTTGCCTTGTGGTTGTTTTTCAAATTGTCCCCATCTGGATTGCAGCACTTGCTTTCCATCTTCTTTAGCAAAAGAGCCCTCGAAAGGCCTTTGTTCGGAGGATGTTCGGTACATAAATAAAATGAATTCATTGCATTGTGCAGGCAGCTGAAAAGTATTGGTATTATTTTCCAGTGACGTATTTTCAGAATCTTGAGACAATGTTAGCGTTTTAGCTTTATCAATAGTTTTTGTGGTATAATGCGACGCACCCTTCGGGAAGTTTTCGTCGAAAAGATTCAGCACCTTAGCACTATCGAACTGTATTTGAATTGGCCCACTACGCCTGAATTCAGAACCTACAGTGATGATCATCCCATTACTTATACTTTTGTTCTCTCTCCCTAAGACCGAGAAGGCCTGTTTCGGAACATTAGGTATGAAGCTAATTTTTTCATTTTCTATCGTGTACTTGCCCCAAACAAGCGTAGCATAACCAAATAGCGCGAATGTCCCATCATCATAAACGCAGATACCGGCGGTACTGCCCTGCTGGTACATGCCGGATGTAGGTTTACTCATCAAGCTAGTTTGTTGTCCACACACAGTTGTCGTAATTAAAAGAGCCAGGAATAAGCTATGAATTTTCATCGATGATAGATAGAATGAATCAGCCTCCTAAGATCTATCCAACCTTTACGCCTTTCCAGAAGGCAACGTAACCAGCAATTTCCTTAGCAGCATCCTTTGGGCTTGGGTAATACCAGGCAGCGTCTTCATTTTTTTGACCATCAACTTCCAGGGTATAGTAAGAGGCTTCTCCTTTCAAGGGACATGTGGTGTGTTTAGTTGATGATTGAAAAAACTCCTTGTGTATGGATGAGGCAGGAAAATAATGATTGTTCTCAATCACAATCGTATCGTTACTTTCTGCCAGCGTTTTATTGTTCCAGGTTGCTTTCATGATTTTAAATCTTGTTTGTGTAACGGATAAAGTAAAGATTTGTTTTGCTGATTGTTACTTGACCCGAATAGATAGATTGTCGTTTTTATTGTAAATTAACATATTATAAGTTTTGCCGGAACAAGGAACCATTGGCGTAGTCAACTCCTTTCCAAGTAACAGTAAGCAGAATTTAAAGATATGAATCCAGAAGTTACCATGCTTTTAAATGAATTAAACCATCCTTACCGCGCCCTAATCGAAGAATTACGGAAAATTCTTATTGACAGCGGCAATGGTTTAGAGGAGAATGCAAAATGGAACGGGCCCAACTACCATATAAAAGGCCAGGATCGGGTTACCGTTAGGGTACAGCCTAAAAAGTCATTCGATATTATCTTTCATACAGGAGCTAAGACGAAGACTGAGCCGGACGCACGTGTGATCGTAGAAGATTTCGGACTCCTCCAATGGAAAACCAATGACCGTGCAATTTTAAGTTTCAAGGATGAGATCGATTTTAGTAAGGCGAAACCCTACCTTTCAGAATTAGTTAAACTGTGGCTCGAGGCTACAGTCATCTAAAATCGTTTACGGCTGTGGGTACATAATTTGTGTTTTCTTATATTTGGCTTGTAGATTTTAAGTGATACTAACACACTGCACTAATTTCGCAATATATGCCCGCAAAATGAAAAAGAACTTTCTTGAAGAATTGACTAATGAAAAATTATTGAAGCAGAGAGATTTGCTTAAGGGTGTTGGCATTGGCTTCGCAATAATTTATGTTATAGCCATAGCAGTTCTAATCTATGTCTTCAACTTAAGGGGTACAAAAAACTTTTCTATTGCGACACTCCTCCCGCTTATAGTCCTCCCGGTTACTTTCCTTCCCATTATCATGAGTTTAGTTGCAGCAAACAAAGAAATCAAGTCAAGAAATCTTTAAAAGTGTTGATGCTTTGAAAAACCGTTGAGATTGACGAGATTTAAAGAAACGCGATCAATATGAACCAAGCCTCTTTAACGCTCACTATTCTAATTTATCTGTTCCTCTCCACTTCTGAATTTAGTGTTGCACAATCCATATCTGTAGGCTCATTGGCACAGGACACCACGGTAATAGATGAAAAGCAAAGTCCTTTTGGTAAGAATATCATCCCTCCTAAATCAGTGCTTGAACCTTTAGCGTATTCCAATTTCATCAACGCGAAATTCGATTCCTCATGTAACCCTCCCGGAAATCGAACCGGTCTGTTGACGAGTTTTCAAATTTAGTTTTATCTGTTGTCATTAAGTCAACTTTTTTCAAGTTGGCTTAATGACAACACGCCGCCGGCAGGGCATGTTTATATTCCATTGGTGTTTTGCCCTGTAAAGCTTCGTGCGGTCTATTATAATTATAATCCTGCATCCATTCCTCAGCTAGTATTTGTACCTGCATCGTGTCTTCAAATAGGTAGGCGTCAAGAATATTTTCCCTGAATGTTCGGTTAAACCGTTCAATGTACCCATTCTGCATTGGCCGGCCAGGCTGTATGTACTGCACTTCAATATCCTTTCCTGCACACCATTCACGGAACTCCTTGCTGATGAATTCCGGGCCATTGTCAGTTCTAACCCGTTTAGGCTTACCTTGTTCAGCTATAATCCTTTCAAGCAAATTTGTAACTCTTATTGCAGGCATACTGTGCGCAACCTCCACTGCGATAGCTTGCCTATTGAAATCATCAATTACATTAAAGGTTCTAAATTTTCTGTTATTAGTCAGCACATCGCTCATAAAATCTAACGACCAGGTTTCTCCAGGTCCTTGTGGTTGTAAAAGGGGTTGCTTAACCCGTTCTGGTATTCTTTTGCGCACCTTTCGCCGACGATTCATACCTAGCATCAAGTAGACCCGGCGTACCCGTTTATAGTTCCAGATCAAGCCTTCTCGACGTATACGTCCATAATATAAGTCCTGTCCTTCACTGGGGTGCTTTTCAGCAAGTTCCTGAAGCTTTTTTATAGTCTGGCTATCATCCTTGGTTTTCTTATAATAATACATGGACTTAGGCAGGCAAATTACCTTGCAAGCCCTGCTAATGCTTATATGGTGGGTAGCAATCACATAAGCAGCCATATCCTTTCTCTGGCAGGGCTTTAGAACTTTTTTGATAAAACGTCCTTCAAGATCTTATTATCAAGGGCCAGTTCCGCATACATATGTTTCAGCCTGCGGTTTTCTTCTTCCAGCTCCTTCAGCCGGCGAAGTTCCTGAGTATCCATGCCCGAATACTTCTTCTTCCAGTTGTAAAATGTAGCCTGGTGGACACCAAGCCCACGGCAGATATCCGTAGCCGTTTTTCCTGCTTCATGTTCTTTAAGCGCAGCAATGATCTGCGCTTCGCTGATTTTTGACTTTTTCATCTTCTTGCTTAAAGTTACGAATTTTCGTCTTTCTCACAGTCCGATTTTTAGGAGGGGTTACACTCAGAAGTTTTAAAAAAAAATAGAGCATATACTAAAGTTGAGATTGCGGCAATTGTCGAAAAAGATGGCAGTACTGCAATTTTTACGGTTAAAGGAGTAGGCCCAGCTGCAATGAAGGTGGAACTCGTTCGCATACTTAAACTATTCCCAAACTATATCCCAGCTACAAAGAAGGGTAAACCTATACGTTACCGGATTTATCAGCCTTTTGAGTTTAGTTATGCATATCATGCCATTGATAAGGAATAATCCCAACACAGATGCGACCTAACGTTCGCTTTTTTTAATATTAGACTTACAAAGGTTAATTTGTTTTTTCATCCCTTCCAGTTCCAGCAATTTTTCGTCTATCTGCAGCAATCTCCTATCGAGCACATCAATTTGAGCTTTTTTTGTAATCTTCTTATTATACCAAAGATCTACAACCTCTCTAATCTCAGTCAACGTAAAACCAACAGCTTTGGCCATTTGAATAAACTTTAGCTTCTCTACAACCTCGTCGTCATAGAATACATAGTTATTAGAGGTTACCTCTGCTTTTCTCTTGCCACTAAAAAGTCCGCTTTTCTCGTAAAACCTTAATGTTCCGATCGGTACGCCTGTCTCTTTGGAAAGCTGACTGATAAGTTTCATAATGTGTAAAAATAAAGTTGAAGTATGAAGTATACTGCACACTTGTAGCTTACAAATGTAGTATCTATTTTCGCATATCGAAATGTTGAAGCTAGAAATTTAGCCCGAATCACCTATGAAAAATCAGTACACCACCCCCGAACTTTTGAAACTAGTTCCAGACTTTAAAAGTAATATTGCGGAAATTAAAGGAGTTAAAATACACTACGTGCAGGGAGGGAAAGGACAACCTCTAATCCTTATCCCTGGCTATCCCGAGACATGGTGGGCATATCATAAAATAATGCCCTTGTTAGCGAAAACACATCAGGTTATTGTAATTGAAATGAGGGGAATGGGTGATTCAGATAAACCAGCTGATGGCTACGATAAAAAGAACCTGGCCACCGACGTCTATGAACTCATTAATCACCTCAATCTTAAAAAAATATCAATTGTTGGACATGATATCGGTGCACACGTCGCTTATAGCTTTGCTGCTAACTTCCCTGAATCGACTGAGAATCTAATCCTACTAGATACTCCTCATCCTGATGAAAGCATGTACAACCTTCCTATGTTGCCAATTCCCGGCGCAGATTATTTATATCCTGGTGGCTTGCTTTCAATCAGGTGAAAGAATTACCAGAGCAACTTTTAGAAGGTAGAATGGATATCATGATCAACTGGTTATTTGCAAAGCTAACCATAAATAAAAAAGCTGTGACCGAATTTGATAAAGCAGTGTACAGCTTTGCTTACAGTACGAAAGAAGCAATCAAATCATCGAATTTATGGTATCAGGCTTTCCCAAAGGATATTCAGGATATGAAAACATATGAAAAGCTGCTAATGCCGGTTCTGGCTATTGGGGGTAGTGGTTATGAGCTACTAAGTAGTTCTTTGCTAAATACGACAACTGATCTAAAATTTGCAAAGATTGAGAATTGTGGTCATTTTTTATTGTTGGAGCAACCTGAAGAAACAGCAAAGCAAATGCTTAAATTTTTAGTGCCTTAGCACTTCACATCACGTTCCACAACTGTTCTGCACCCACTATTTTCGCCTTCGCAGCGACTGAGAACTACCTGATGTAAAAATAAAACATAAGAAACTAATTATTTAGTTGCGGAACTAAATAATTAGTCTTACATTAGTTTTATGGATACGAATTTAAAGGAACTCACCAAGGCGGAAGAACAAATTATGCAAGTGCTTTGGGAACTTAAGCAAGCTTTTGTGAAGGAAGTAATTGCACAGTTACCTAATCCTAAGCCAGCTACAACTACAGTTTCCACTATCATTAGAATACTCGAAGGCAAAGGTTTCGTCGACCATGAAGCTTTTGGCAGTACCCACAGGTATTTCCCGATCATCAGCATTGAAACGTATAAGGAATTTGCAGCGGGCAAATTGCTCAATAATTACTTTGGCAATTCCGTAGAGAAGATGTTCTCCTTCTTTATCGACAAGGAGAAAATTGATCTCAAAGAAGCCAACGAAATCCTCAAATTGCTTGAAAACCTAAAAAAATAACCAATTATGAACGGTCTCCTGTATTTAATTCAGCTAAACATCTACCTGGTTCTCTTTTATGGGCTCTATCTGCTGCTGCTTCGTAACGAGACTTTTTTTAAAATGAATCGCCTATACCTCATGGGCTCTACCCTGCTTGCCATGGCTATCCCTTTGATGAAGGCACAGTGGATAAAAGACCTCTTCGTCACGGAACAAATTTCTGAAGCCACCCATAAGGTAAGCAAAACTTTAACCACAGTGATTTCAGGCAGAACTGAAGTTTCTTGGGTGCAAAATACAAATCCCTCTGCCATACAGGAGGTACATAATGAGGCTTTTTTAACTGCGAACCAAGTGGTTTGGCTCATCTACGGTATTGTGGTCACCCTGTTATTGCTAAACTTCATTAGGAAGCTTTATTTAGTAAACAAGGCGTTCCGAACAAACTCGAGTTATAAAGCCTTCTCATTCTTTAATAAAGTATTGGTGGATGAGCAGTTGAGGGGCAGGGAGACCATCATGGATCATGAAATGGTTCATGTTAGACAATGGCACTCTCTGGATGTTATATTCCTGGAACTTTTCGCCGCTTTTAATTGGTTTAACCCTGTTGCCTTCGCTTACAAAAGGGCAATCAGAAACATACATGAATTTATTGCGGATGAAACCGCAGCTGCTACGCTGGAGCACAAGTCGGAGTATGCTATTCTACTGGTCTCAAATGCTTTCGGCACCCAATCTCAAAAACTCACAAATAGTTTCTATAATCATTCCTTACTTAAAAAACGCCTCATCATGTTAAACAAAAACAAATCTCAAAAAGTAGCCATTCTTAAATATGGTCTTTCAGTTCCCCTATTTGCACTAATGATTGTGCTTTCTTCTGCAACCATTGAAAAATCTGAAGCAGTTAAAGCGATTACTTCCGGAATAGAAAATGGCCTTCCCATAGTAGTTGAAACCCTCAGCAATGGAGCAATTCCCCTAACGACGATAGTGGATAAGGAACCGGAAATTGTTGCTGCTAAGAAATTAACTGTAGCCGACGCTCTTCCAGTCGCAAAATCCTATGCAGATAGCGCGGCACTTGTCAACATCCGAAGGCATTTCTTAAGATCCATAAAATATCCTCCAAGTGATCAAGAACTCAATAAAACGGGAACAACGTACTTTACATTCGAGCTTGATGCTACTGGAGCAATGCTGAATCCAATGGTGGTGCGATCAATGAGCGAGGGTAGCAAATTTGAATTGCTCCGAGCAGCTAAAAATGCCCCTTCATTTGGTGGTGGCGTAGCAGGAAAGTACATTTTAGCCGTTAAATATGAGTTAAGCAGGAACTTCGGCGATGCCATATCAAGTCCTGAGGAACCGTTTGATTTCTCAAAATACCTGGATTACCAAAAAATAGATGACGCAATAATCAGAGGGTACGTAAAATTAACCCCAGAGGAAGTTACTCAGGGAAAATTGCGAAAATACTTTGCCACTTCGATCAAGTACCCTGCGGAAGCATACAAAAAAAACTTAGCCAGTCATTTTTTGATCGCCTTTGAACTTGACCAATCTGGAAATCTTATCAATCCCAAGCCAATTGAAGCAGACCCTAGCTTATTTTCGAACGAATTAATGCGTGTAATGAAGTCGGGTAAAGTGTTTGAAGGCGCTTCGCCGGGAAAATTTATACTTCCAGTGCTGTTTAGGTCGAAAGATAAAAGTCCTAACGCCATCCACGCTAGTGTAAACCTAACCGCTTACAATGAGTTTAAAGTTCTGCCTGTTATCATCCTAACGGGAAGCCTGGCGCCTGGTCTTACGGATAGCGTTATAACATCAGTTGGCGGAGAAATCAGCTCTGCAACTGTTAGTAAAACAATATTTACTTACGTAACAAGCGATGAGGATGGAGACATAGTTAATTACATCAAGGTGGATTATTTAAAAGACCCTGTAATACTACACAATGGAAAAGTGGTTACCTATAAAACCACCGATAAAGGCTTCAAACTAGACATTCCTTTTTATCCGAAACAACCAAAAATTACCATCTATACAGCAGAGGATGCTGTAAAAAACTATAACGAAAGTGTAAGAACTAAAGGGTTAATTGTGGTAACAACCGAATAATTTAACCCAATTCAAAATATTGCCCACAGGATTCAAACTGCGGTGTACGAACAAGGAAGTAAAACATTTACTTTGTTTCTGTAAACCCCGGTATCCAAATGCGCTACAAGATCATCATAATGCTTTCTCTTTTATCTCCAGTCTTCTGCTACTCGCAAAAGCTGGAGATGATTTTAGATAAGGTGAATCCTATAATTGCAAATGATCAACATGGTGATTCCATCAGGAAATACTTTTCTTTCACCTATCACAGCCGGGAAGCCACTTTTTATAAACACAACAACCTCGTTATATTAGGTTTCTTTTCTAACAAACTAGGGGTAAACAGAGACTATGCCATCACTAAAATCCCCGAGCTGCAGAAATTCAGTAACCCCAGTTCCAGAGCTACCTCCCGACCGTCCGATGGTTACGGAGGTCAGTATGCCGTGCCTATATTTGATTCCACAGGCATTGTTATTACTGTTAACGGAATAAATCCGGAGAACACACATTTCTACCAATTTCGCGTGCTGGAGAATAACAAACGCATCGTGCTTCCCTGGACACAGGCTAAGCTTTTTTCGCCTTTCTTCTTATCTACTAAAATAGCGGACTCCAGCAAAAATGATGACGTAATCGCTTACCTGGGACAATTTAAAACTGCCTATGGAAAAGCCTTGACTTTTCAGGTGAGAGATGTACGAAATCCAGACAGTATCAATGTGTCTTTCTCTGCTTACTGGCCCAAATGGCCACCAAGGGTGGTTGGCGTATTTACCTTCTCCGAACTCCGGAAAATGTTGAGCATTTTTAAAAAGCAATGGGGAGGTAATCCGAACTTTGAACAACGACCAGACTGGAGCAAAGACTCAACTTTATTAAAGAAGAAAACAAACTTCCGCAACAATGAAAACAACCTGATTTTCTACCTGGATGACATTGTAAAGTCGAAAGACATTATTGAATATAATCTAATTAGCGGTCCTGACAGTAGCGGCTGGACGGTTAACGACTTCGACTTTAATCTGATCTGGCTTAAGAATCTCGCCCCGGGAAAATATGACTTAAAAATTCGCTACAGCGTACAAAGACAACACATCTGTAGCTACAAATTTACCATACAAGCCGCGTGGTATCAAACCGTTTGGGCAAAACTAGGTTTGGCCTTTCTTATCCTGTTGGCCCTTGGATTTGTTTATCTACTCTGGCGTTCAAAGAATCAAGCCGACAGGTTAAAAGTTCAAAGCATACAGAAACAAGTCGTCCAAACGGAATTAAAATCCATACGGTCGCAATTCAATCCTCATTTTGTATTCAATGCCCTGAGCTCCATTCAGGGTTTGATCACTAAAAATGACTCAGAAAATGCCTCAAAATACCTGATTGAATTTAGCAGTCTGATGCGCGACTCCTTGAAGGCAAGCAACAAAGAGTTTGTAAGCATCACAACCGAAATTAAAATCCTCGAAAACTACCTGAAACTGGAAAAGCTTAGGTTCGGATTTATATACGAAATACAAGTCGGACAAGAAATTAATAGGGATGCGATTGAAGTACCAAGTTTATTTTTCCAACCCCTAGTGGAAAACGCAGTCAAGCACGGTATTTCAGGACTGCAGGAACAAGGATTTTTGACGGTATCATTTCAAAAAACCGCAAACGATCTGATTGTACAAGTGGCCGACAATGGCAAGGGTTTTAGCGAAAATGATGCTTCGGATGGTTTTGGCCTCCAACTAACCACAGAACGAATTAAGCTCATCAATCAAACGCTCCACGATCAGCAAATTGAACTTAACATAAGCCGGATAGATGATAGAACCCAAATTACCATCCATTTTTTAAACTGGTTAATATGATAAAAGCAGTTATAATTGACGACGAGATCAATAACATTGACAATATGATCCGCTTGCTGCAGAAGCATGACCAACAGATTACTATCGTTGGCACTGCGGGTAATGCTAACGATGCCACCTCCATAATCGAAAATACAAATCCGGACTTGTTGTTCTTAGACATTCAAATGCCGGAAAGGAACGGCTTCGATTTGCTTAAGGCATTGCCCCATCATCAGTTTGAAGTGATTTTTGTGACGGCTTTTGATCAATATGGAATTCAGGCAGTAAAGTTTGCGGCCATAGATTACCTGCTGAAGCCGATTAATCCAGAAGAGCTGAAACACGCAATCGATAAAGTAACTTTAAAACTGGGTCGGAAAGCCGATAATTCTCAATTGGAGAATCTAATGGAATTAATCAGAGATAAAGACGCCAAAAAGGATCATAAGCTGGCTTTGGCATCTACAAAGGAAATCAGGTTTGTGACCACCGGAGAAATCATCCGATGTGAGTCTTCCAATGCCTATACCCAATTTTTCCTTACAGATGGTAAAAGCATTCTGGTTTCCAGGCCAATCTTCGAGTACGAAGAACTGTTGACGGGCTATGGCTTCATCAGATGCCATCAATCACACCTGGTCAACATCAATTGTATAAAAAGTTTGCTAAAGGAAGATAGCGGCTATTTGGTCCTCACCAACGACACGCGATTGCCTATATCCAGAAGTAAAAAAGAGTCTGTTCTAAAAGCCTTAAATACCCTTAAAAAATAAACCAGCATGAAAAATCTATTAATCCTGTTATTCCTTGGATGGAGTGCATCACTCTTTGCTCAAAAGAACATTCCGTACACTTTGGAAGACAAAAAAATCGATACTTATCTGATGAATCGTCAACCGGCGAAATTGTCTATCCAAGTTCAAAATCTGCCGGCTGAGGTTAAAAAAGTGAAAATAAAATATGTACTTGCGCAGCTTGGGATTGACTCTCAGTCGGAAAAGTATGGGGAGACCGATAGCAATGGCAAGTTAGCTATCACCCTTAATCAAAACTTGCCTTACCAACAAATCTGGTTGAGCGTTGGCGAGTATGCGTATGCTGGCATTTACGTGAATGAGGGACTTACCGTAACAGTAGACGTCTCGAAAATGAAAAATGGATTCATTTACTTCAGTGGAGCAGGCTTGGAATTTTCTGGAAAGGATGGAGCATTCAATACGGTGATGAACGATGCGGTGGTGTTCAAAAAAGAAGAAAGAGAGAAGTTATATAACAGTTTCTCGAACTTGAGAAATATAAAGGAAAAGGTCAGTCCAGCGCAATTTGTTTTCAAAATAGACTCAATTTCTAAAGAAATTATGAAGTTTACTGAACTGTTTACGGTCACTCATCCAGACTATAAATGGGCAATTGAAGATGAGGTGCTTTCTGAAATCTATCAGCAGCTATGCTTGTTTTATTCCACAGATGGAATGCCGGCAAAGCTATACACGGCGGTAAGTAACCACAAGCCACATTTTGTAAGTAATGGAAGCGTAGCTTATTATCAATGGCTACACTATTATACGAAAAATACAAACCGCGGATCCTTTGCGAACCACCTTACTTTATTTGACAAACTGTATGGCCAGCAAAAAGGTGATATTCTGTCTTTGTTTTTCCTGAAAGAGGATAGAGACCAGTTTTCAGAACTTTATCCTATGATCATAAATAATCTTCAGACCAGATGGACAAAACGCATTGCTACCGAAGAATTGGCTATTGCGTCGTCCAATCAAAAGAAGATAGATGGCCTGTTTGCCGCGGGACAGAAAATTGAGGATGTGAACATAGGCAAGCCGATGATCAAGCTTCCTTTTAAGGCAGAGCTCTACGAATTGGACAGTACGACTAATATTGAAAGCTTCCTTCAAAGCTTGAAGTCGAAGAATGCCAACAAGGCCTTGATGATTGACTTTTGGGCAACATGGTGTGCCCCATGCCTTTCTGACTTGCCTTTCAGCAAATGCTTGCACAAAGACAATGAGGATCTCCCGATCGAGTACGTCTATATCTGCACCACGAACGCCTCGAATGTGAACCTATGGAAAAACAAAGTGGCTGAGCTCGAACTTGCAGGAACGCATATTTTCGCAGATGAAAAGGTAGTAGCAAAGCTGAAAACTTTAGTGAGCGCAACTTCAGGCTTTCCATCCTATGTGGTGATAGATGCCAAGGGTAAGGTGAACGCTAAGGTCGTATCCCGAATGAGTTTGTTAAACAGAGAAAGTTTAAAAGCTGCAGCAGGGATCAATGAATAAAGGCTGGACACTCGTAAGACAAGGATGGGCAACCTGTATATGTATTTTAGGGATAGGACAACAATTATAGCTATTTTAGGATAGGACAAAGGTCGAATCATGCCTTGGTCTGGTTTTGGGTCAGGCCGCCCTCCGGCCGCAGTGAGGCCGCGGTGAGGCCGCCTTTTTACTAGAGAAAAGGCGGCCTCAGGGCGCAAGCATGGCGTGATCAGGGCGGCAACACCCAAACTCAGTACCTAACTTGGTACAATGACCCGACGCACATGGAAATCCATCTTAAAAGTATAGATACAGGTCTGGGATTATGAAAAAAACTGTAACTTGCTGGAAACCAAATATTAATTAACGCTCATGAAATATATAATATTTTGCCTTGCCCTGCTATTAAGCAGCCAAACTACGCATGCACAGAAAATAAAACTGGCAAAAGGCCAGAAATTCAGTTACGAACTTCTCGAACGGAACAGTTACCTGATCTCCACGGAAATAAAAGACCTCAGTCTGACTACTTATAACTTTGAAGTGTTGGGTTTTAAAAAGGGCATTTATCGTATGAAAATGCAATCTGGCCGTCGACTATCCTACAGCTCACACAACGATAGAATTGAAGATAGCGACGCACCTCTCCGTCCTGCTGTTGTGATTTCTACAGTGATCAATGACGTCCTAACTAAAACACCCATTTTTTTCGATTTGGACACCGCTGGAAAAGTGACAAACCTAATTGGCCTTGACAGTATCGCCGCGAAAATTACCAGACAATCGATAAAAGAGAAAACACCAGAAAACAAGTATGGAGATACCAACAAAGAATTCATAAAATATGCCACTATGCCTGATGCTTTCATCAGACAGATCGGATATGTTTTCAACCGTCGCAACACGCCCAAGATTGACAGTACTTTCAGAAAATCTGAACCGGGAAAGATTAATGACCTGATTACCCTAAAAAAAGAAACGGTAGTTGATGCCACATCGGGGCTAACCAGTTTTTTTTATCAAGATTCAATAGCCCAGGGTATCGTCGCTAATAAAAATAAAAATCACCAGGATCGCTACGTCGAATGGTTCAGCCTTAAAACTTCCAACATTGCCGGATTTAAGTCTAAGATGGATTTGCTGACAGAATTTTCCAATGAAGCCAACTTAAAAGCATATTACACGGCGGAGAAAAAAGCGATCAGAGCTGTCGTTGACCTCGCAGAGTGGTATGGAAACAGCAAAGGGAAATTGGGGATAGAGGAAATTGCAAGAAGAAAACTGGACTCATTATCGAAGCTGGTTAGTACAGACAATCATGAATTCAATGCAGCAGCAATTCGTGTACTTGCCTGGTTCGACTACGAGGCTAAAATGAAACTCCTTGAAAAAATTCCTGTCCAATATCTTCGTACAGACGCTGATGTGGCTGATAAGGCAAAAATAGCTTATAAGCAAAGAAACACAGCCGGTTTTGTAGAAGCGCTTAAAGTTATGTTTGGTAAGTTTGCCATGGATGGCGATTATCCGTCCAACGTAGCGCATATTGCACATCTTGCAAACTTTATTATTGCAGCAGATGTGCACAATCCTAAAACCAGCAAAGAAGACCTCCTAAAGATTCAGGAGATGGTAAACTTGGCCTTGAAATTAGACCTGCCAAAACTCTCCGATATCTTTGATGGCGTATCAGTTTTCGTTAGCGCGACCTTGGCGACCACATCGAAACAACTTGAAGACCTGACGAACAATCGCTTCAACAGTTTATTTGATAATTATGGCCGTTATCGGTTGTTGATCTACGACCGGATGCTAGCCCTGCAAGTCCCTGATTCGATAACCACCGCCTATCTGGACCACAGTGTAGAGATGTTTAGAAATGGCATTGTGGAGGCAAGCAAGCCTTTCGAAGGAGATCCATATGAAAAATACTATTATGAAAGTCGTGTGGTACCGACCAAGTTTCTGCTGCGAATGCAGCTTGCTGATGCCTATTACAGAATGAGCATTATCGAATCAAAAAATAAGGTAAGATACCTGCAGCTTGCAAGCGATTACCTTCCTAACCAAGAGGAGCTCATTGGAAATAAATACCTAATCAGTGATGAGTACCCTTTTTTACCGGAAAAAAATTATACCGAGCTTTACCTGGATGCAGCTGGTGTAACAGGGATTTCTCCTGAGGAAATGCTCAAAAAATATGTAGATATGGTGATCGTGGAGCCAGACCGATATGTTGTACTCAAAGAAAAATATGCAAAGGCTTTCCCACAAGGTGATTTCAAAGCATTTTTCAAACAGGCATTGAAAGAAAAGTTACCTGTATCACCAAAATTCAGTCTCAAGGAGAGAGGCGGCATCGAAGTAAATAACGCAATTGGCAAAGGCAAATATGTATTCATAGATTTCTGGGGAACCTGGTGCGGAGCCTGCCTGGCCGAAATTGATAAGATTGAGGACTTACATCTTAACAATCCTGTACCCGATAAATTGATGGTCACTACGATCGCTTGTTATGATAAAAAGATCCTGGTAGATGAATTCATGGAAAAAAAGAAGTTTAAATACCAGGTTTTAATGTCGGATGAAAAGGTGGAGAAAAACTTTAAAATCGCTACCTATCCTACCAAGGTTTTGCTACTCCCAAATGACGTGTACTTAACGATTCCTTCGAGTATGGACTATAAGGCCGCAGTTAAAAAATATATAAATTGGGATTTGTAAAATTTATGGAGAACTGGATCTGATACACTCAATGCTTCGGCCTTAAAAATAGCAAGGTTGTTTGGAAAGCCCGTAGACGAAATATTCGAGCTGGAAGAAACTGATTAGTGCATTTAATAACTACGTGAAACGAATTCTCGATCAGGCAATGGCTGCGCTTTGTTTTTTAAACTTAGCGTACGCCGTTCTATAATTTTGAATGGTATTGCCTTCTGCTTTGAGGCCTTTCAAATAGTTCACCGTCCTGATTAAGGTAATTTTATATTTGGGAAGCTCAGGCGCCTGAATGGAAAGCATATCTGCAATGTCGTTGCCGAGCAAATAACGCATCAAACCTAATATTTCCGCTTCCGTTACCTTACTTTGATTCACCTTCAAGATGTGATCAGTCAGTGATTTAGTCAGTTCTACCCCCTGCAATGATGTTCGGAACTGGCGCTTTTTGATCGCTAAATCTAGCTGTTGGGCCAATTTGGTAGTCTTCGGGATGAGCTCTTCTTGTAACCCCATGAAGTGCCCGATAACTGCCCAGACGTGCATGAAAGCATTTTGCTCTTGCTGACTGACACTAAATCCAAGTAAGCGGAGCCCGCGCATAACGATAAGTGAAAACGACAGATTCGTACCCGCCATGTCTTCCTGGTTTATGGGAACACCCAATGACGTATCCCATTTGTGATGTTTAAGTGTGTAGTAGCGAACCGCAGCATGCATAATACGTACCTTTAAGATTTCCTCATAGGCGTTTCCCTGCGGACTAAAAGCATTAGGCGCCATTACTTCCCAAACGAACAACGCCGTATCATGTAACCGTTTTGTGGTTTGTTTTTTAATGAGTTCAGACAAGTACAATACCATCGCGCCGTTAGCGGCAGTGTAACAATAAGGAAGCGATAAAAGGCCGAGCAAACTCATAATTGTTTCCGCGTGACGGGCAAAAAATGCAGATCCAGCTTCCATCAACATCGGATCAGCCCAGACAGGAAGGTCACTGGAATGAGCGATGAATTCATCTGCTGCAAACAAAGTTTTGAATGAATAAAAATGTTTCGAGTCAGACTTTTCACCCGTCCATTGTTGCAGCTTGACCTTAGCCTCGCCGTCTGCAAAAACGCGATTGATGAAATTATCTGCTGCGGGATCGCCAACTAACCTCATCCCATCCAACATGGAATCATTGAATACCTGGTACGGGACGGCCATCTCAGCTGATTCTTAAATTACCCATCCCACCATCGACGCCTATTACCTGTGCGGTCATCCAGCTGCTTTCATCCGATAATAAAAATGCAATCAGGCTACTGATATCTTCTGGCTGACCATACCTACCTAAGGGATGTCTCTTAGCAGATGCTTCTTGTTTTTCAACTGAGTTCAATAACTTTTCTGCCAACGGAGTGTTGGTCAGCGAAGGTGAAACAACGTTTACCCTTATTTTCTGAGCAGCCAACTCTGCAGCTAGACTAATGGCCATGCCTTCTACGGCGCCTTTAGCTGCTGCGATACTCGCATGGTAGGGCATCCCAATTTTAGCAGCTACCGAGCTGATTAAAACAATAGACGAACCTGCCGCACTTTTCATCGCTTTTAGTGCGTATTGAATCACACGAGCTGCACCCAAAACATTCAACTGGTAATCCCTTAAAAAATCTTCCGTACTAAGCCTGTTGAACGGTTTGAGCGTAATGCTTCCAACAGCATAGACTATTCCATGCAATTGCTCTGGAAGGAATGTCTCTAAAGCCTCCAGATTTTCTGTTACATCTGCCTTTAGATGCCTTACCTCTGTTGGCAATCGATCTGCCACCGATCTACTAATCACATATGTATTTGCCTTGTGTGCATGTACAAGCTCGACAATTGAAAGGCCAATGCCCGAACTGCCTCCTACAACTAAGATATTTTTACCTTCGAAATTCATAAAATGATTGTTTCCCCAAGGACAGCAAATTTAAGTCCATAAAGACATCTCAAATCACCTATATTTTGAAGCCTGGCAAAACAATTTTGGAGGTTTGGGGTATATAGAGGAAGTTATTTACACCCTATGAAACATTCTATTTACGCGCTCCTGCTTGTTGCACTTTGTCTTTCTTGCAAAAAGGATAAGAACACTGATGTACCACAACCGACTACCCCTGTTAGCGGAAAATTATTCGGCGTCCAGTTTACATCAAAAGTAGCACTCGAACGCTACACCAAATTCAGTATGTCGAATTACACCCCTGAAGATTTGTTTGCTATCTATTTGTCGCCAGATATCAATAAATCCTGCAGCAGTGCCGATAAGGACTTTTGGATCAGGCTTACAGTGCCAAAAAAAATCGGCACATTCAGCAGCGGCGATACCTATATTTTGATCAATGATCCAAGAGATCCAACTGGTCAGGAGGGCGCACTGTTCAACGATAAGAATACTATAATAGAGGTAATTTCGATAACACCGGATAAAGTTAGCGGTAGAGTTGATATTAAGGGGTTAGACGCTGAAACAGAATTTAAAGGCTATTTTGAAGCCGCTATTTGTAAATAGCAGCTTCAAAATAAGTTATTTTCTTGCGTTCTCCTCTTCCCATTTTCCGAACTTTATAAACTGGACTTCGTTATCCTTAATCCACTTCCCATTCTCCTTTTCATTAGCAGTATAACCGATAATACGGGCAACCAATGGCATGTATTCTGATTTTCCGATCTTACCAAAGTAGTCTGCATAAAAAAGCCAAAAGAAACTCTTATCTGTTTTTCTGGCAGAAATTTCTCCAACACTTGAGAAAATAGATCTTAGCTGTTGCTCTAGTTTCCCATTTTCAGAAATGCCCGGAATTATTAATGAAAGCCCAGACATGCTAACGGAAAGGTTGGCTGCATTCTGCTCGGTATCGCCGCCGGATCCAATACTGATTGTATTACCATTTTTTGAATCAGACACACTAGATTCCATTAATACTTTTAGATTTTTATAGGCAGAAACCGATCGTTGTGAGGTAGGTTCCAAGATCAGAAAATTGCAATACGCGAGTATTGCATCAATCTTTGTAGTGGAACTTTTCGCCATCAATTCTGCATATAAACTGTGGCTGCTTGGATGATTGGGATTAAGTTTTAAGGCCTTTACCAAGTAATTTAATGCTTCCTTTTCTTTACCCATTCTTACAGAGGTCAAAGCAGCATTAAAATATATGCGCTGGTATGTTGGATCAGCTTCAATACCTTTATTAAAATACTCGATAGCCTTGTCCTTTTGACCCATGTCGTCATAAATGCTCCCCAACATATCGTAGGCACTAACAGATACATTATTTTTTGTTTTCGTGACCTTCTCCAGATAGGGTATCGCAGCTTTAGTATCCCCTTTACCCATTAATGAAAAAGCAAGTTCGTAGTTTGCTGACGAATTAGCAGGCTCGAGTTTTAATGCTTCCTTGTAGCTGGCAATGGCCTCGTCATACTTCTTGAGGTCATGAAGCTTCATCCCTTGGCTGATAAACTCGTTGAGCTTGTTCTGGTTATCTTGAGGCAGCGCCTGAAATGAAATAAATAGAAATGCAAGCAAGAGCAGTAATCGTTTCATATTTGGTTGGTTTAAATTGGTCGAGGTTACAAATGCCGGTGACTTTTTAATAAGCTAATAACAAAAAAAATATTTCACAGGAATACTCAGTTGAAAGATAAGATAATTTACGATAGGTAAGCACAAATAACAGATCACAGGGCCTAGGAAATAAAGCTGACGAATTGGTATATTGCCTCATCATTTTACGCTGATCTAGATGAAAACAACGCTCAAACTCATTGCAATCCGCTTTGCCTTTCTAATTAGCACGCTATTTGTCTTTTTCTTTAATAACGGCGCATTTTCTTTCTTTTATTATTTCCAAAAGTACACCCATCAATATCAGATCAATCTGGTCTTGTGGTTCGGAAGATCTGTCTTGGGGATGTTCGATTTAGCGGCTACATTTAACGGCAGTGGCGACACAACTTATTCCTATGTTCAGCTGCTCTTCATCGCTATAATTGCATTGGCAGGGACTCTCGTTTGGTCAGCTCTGGACAGGAAAAGAAAAAGTCATGAACAGCTTTTGTATTGGCTAATTGCGATGCTCCGTTTCTATGTGGGCTTCATGCTGATCCATTATGGGCTGGCCAAGCTTAACAATGGACAGTTTCCCGGGCCAGACGCTTATACAATGAGTGTTGCTTATGGTGATTTTTCGCCGATGGGTTTAGCATGGAGGTTCCTCGGTTTCTCTGAGGGATACAAAGCGTTTATGTTCATTGCAGAGATGATGGGAATTTTGTTGCTGTTTCGCCGAACAGCTACTATAGGCGCCTTTTTATGTCTGATGACTTGCCTGAATATCATGGCCATCAACTACTTCTTCGATGTCCCGGTAAAACTTCTTTCTACTGCATTGGTAACGATGTGCCTTATTATATTATCACCAAACTTCATTCGTCTGTTCAACTTTTTCTTCCTCGGAAAAACAACGGTATTGGACCCAGTAAATCCACCCATAATCCCAAAAAGGTGGATGCGGGTAACAAAAGAAGTACTAAAATACAGCATGATCTTCTTTTGTGCGGCAGCGCCAATTATAGGAACGCTGGTAGCCACTCTGGACAGTAAACCAGTGAAGAAATCAAGCATATACAATCGGTATGACGTTGCTAAGATAAACTGGACTAACGGCGTACCTATAGCATCATTAACGTACTTTGTGGACCATTGGAAATATATCGGTTTGGATAAAAGCGATCATGCATTTATAAATTACGGCCAGCCCGAAAATCTTTATTGCACGATCGCTGTAGATGAAAAGGCAAAAATACTGACCTTCGCCTTCAAGGATAAGCCAGAAAAGTATCCGCTGAAGTATCGATTGTACGCAGGAGACTCTTTGGAAGTAAAAGGAAATCTCTTAGGAAAGGAGGTAAACATGAAGCTTACAAAAAAAGAGTTTGAGCTAACGAAGCAGAGCTTCCACTGGATTAATGAGCGCCCGTATAATCGATAAAAGTCCGTATCATCAAGCAATTGCAAGTTAGCCCAGTATACTGCCTAAAATACACCCCGGTAAAAAATGAAAATGCCCCGGTAAAAAGCCTATGCTTTTACCGGGGCAATATTAAATAGGTTTCTTCTAAAAATTGGTGTTCACAATTAACTGGCTTCTTCCAGAGTCAATGAAATCCAGGGGAATAATACCAAACCTTCCATGTGTATTGTTGCTGAAGTAGGTAGTGATTTTAGGGTTTACAGAATTTGCCACTGTATTGATATTCGGGATCCCAAATATTCCGGCCTTGTAACCACTGCCGTAGTTTAGGTAAATTCTGTTGCTGGTACTATTTTTAGCTTCATTCAACAGGCTTTCCACATTGGCCCACTTCGTGTTCACATCATTAACATTGTAAAAATCCTGAACCTTCAGGTTCGCATTAGAATTGTTAATTTCAAATGTCGTATTGTCTGCCCAACTGGTCGCAGCAATACCTTTAACTGCTCCAGAATCAAACCTTCTTAACAACCTGATTTTTCCACGAACTGCACCCAGTGTTGGAACATTATTACCCAGATCCCATTTGCTGGCATTCTGCTGAACATACGAGTCAAATGTTTGCTCGAAAGTCCTGGTGTTATTGGATGGCGTGTGTTCCTCTTTCACACTCATAATAATAGTTTCTGAAGGATTGTTATTTAGGAAATTGATACATGCGTTTAATACATCGCCAAAGTTTAAGTTTTGATAAATGGCTCCATGGTGGATCGCAAATCCATTATCAATGTGGCGGCATCGGATGTCCAGGTACCTTACACCTGCACTCAGTTGATCAGCAATACTTAGATTCTGACATTTTGCGGTACCAGAAACAGGCTCGGTTCTCGCACCAGAATCATGGGTGCCTGGGATGGAGATCGCAGCGATGCTCGTTCCATCAGGAATAGTACCCATCCAATTGCTCAGACTGTAACCAGAAGGTAACGAAGTGGCTGAAATTGCATCCGGCATGGAATAGTCGCCCAGTTTTTCCTGAATAGTGTTGTCTTTTTTGCAGGCAGAAAATGCCAGGACTAGCGCCAGAATTAGTGACGGTTTGAATTTGTTCATAACAAATTGTTTAGGGATTAATATTTGGTTAATTAACTTGGATAACAAATTGCAACAAAGATTGTTGGCCATTGTGCAGCAGAACGTTAAAATGTGTTAAGAAACGACTAACACCGTTCTTTTTGGCTTATTTTACCATATGAAAATTAATGCCTTGCTCTTATCGGCCTGCCTAACCCTGCTCAGCATGAAGTTATCTGCGCAAACCACTAGAATGGTACGTGGTGCTGTGATTCAGGAAGGAACAAAAGAGAAGGTTCAGGAAGCAATTATCGAAAACTTTAAGCGGGGCTTAACGAAAAGAACAGACAACTTCGGCGCATTCGAAATATACGCCGGGATTGGGGATTCCCTCTTGGTGCGAAAAATAGGCTATCAAGACACCTATTATGTGGTTACTAAGGATGAAACTCCTCGCATTTATTTAAAACTGTCGAACCAGCTATTGGAGGTAGAGATAAATGGACAGAAAAAAGTCTCCGCAAACTTCGAAGAAGCCAGCACGGCATATAGCAAAGAGAAAGGAATATTTTATGGGGGCAAACCTCCGCTTGCGTTACTTTCACCATTTGGAGGAAGCCCGGTCACCTTCTTTTATGAACTATTTAGTAAAGATGGAAAACGTGTAAAACGTTTAAACCAGCTGGCGGCAAAAGCAAGGATTGACGAGGAAGTAGCGGTCAGATTTAACCCTACAACGATTAAAGCAGCAATACCAATCGAAGACAAAGACGTAGATTTATTTCGAGACAATTACGCCCCTGCAGTGGAAGACTTAAGGGGTTGGTCGGACTCCCAACTCATTCAATACATTAAGGAAAACTTCGAGAAGTTTAAAAGGAAAAAGTAAGGCAATGCTCGAACGCATTGCCTTTGAATTATTTAATGAATTTTGTGATTAACGTAACCTCGTTCTTCGCTGTGATCGGCATAACCATTTCCTCTGAGTTTTGTGAAGTAGTATGCAGTACAATCATCCCTTTGATATCTTGAACAGCCTTCATTTCAGTGATCATCCCTGTTTTCCTATCCACCTTATTTTTAGAAGTCATGTTACCTGAAACGTCATACTTTATAGAAAAATTCTGCATCTCCAAAGGAGTCGGACTATTCACAATTTCTATAGTTGACTTATTGCTGATTTCATAGTCTGAATCTGTTACCTTGTCCAGTGTATAAACCCCCTTCACTTTTGGAGTCATGATGTTTTGTCCGCCTCCATTTTCAAAAGGCCAGGTATCTCCTTCCTTGACTGCCTTCGCTAGATACAGCGCCCTGCTCATCTCCGCGTTCCTTCTAATTGCGGAATCTCCATAAGCACTGGCTAGAGACTTTTGCATCATTGCACGCAACTGCTCCGGAACCTGTGAAAATAAGTCATTGAAGATGGCGTCAATACCTTTAGTTTCTAATACTCTTCCGGTGTTAGACATCATCATGGTAAAAGACTTACCTACAAGTTTTGAGCCTAACGAAGCTACAGGATTAGCTTGACCCGGCATGTTTTGATTGATGGTATCTCCATCCTTAACTATTTTAGTAGCCATAGTCTCATAAGTAACCTTTATCGTGTAGACTGTATCTTTTACAGCTAAAACCTCAAACCTATTCCGTGATTCTGAGAGGTTTATTGACTTGGTCTTTGTCCCTTTCATCGTCTGCTCACTGGAAGATTTAACGGACATATCTTGTGTATAGACTTGCCCTTTTTCTAAATTAATAGTAATTCTTTCCGGTTTGGATTTGCAGCCGTAAGCAAGTGTAGCCAGTAAAATGATAGAGAGGTATTTTTTCATGATGCGTTAATGATATATTTGGTGAATGGGTAAGATAGCAATTACTTTTTGCTCTTATTTAGGATTTTATAAATATCAAGTCTTCTGTCCTTCAAGTTGCGCACGGCGCCAAAATTGTGAAGCTCTTTCAACAAGTCCATATCCACATCTGCGATCAACGTCATCTCTGCATTTGGCGTTGCTTCTGCTTTTATACCATTGCTTGGGAACGAGAAATCTGATGGGGTAAAAACCGCAGATTGTGCGTATTGTATATCCATGTTGTGCACTTTAGGCAAGTTACCTACACTCCCGGCTATAGCCACGTAACATTCATTTTCAATTGCGCGTGCCTGTGCACAACTGCGCACCCTGGTGTATCCATTCTGAGTATCTGTCATGAATGGCACAAATAAAATCTGCATGCCTTGTTCTGCAAGGAGCCTTGGCAGTTCAGGAAACTCTACATCATAACAAATCAATATGCCTATCCTTCCACAATCGGTATCGAATGTTGCAATGGAATCTCCCCCAACCATGCCCCAGCCACTTTTCTCCGCGGGGGTGATGTGAATTTTCCTATACATTTCATATGACCCATCTCTTCTACACAAGAAGCCAACATTGTACAAAACACCCTGATCAAGGTATGGCATGCTGCCGGTGATAATATTGATGTTATAGCTTACCGCAAACTCCATAAATTTATCACGCAATGGAATGGTAAAATTAGCAATCTCCCGCATCGCATCCGCACTTCCTAAATGGTTATAGGCGCTCATCAGCGGCGCATTAAAGAACTCCGGAAACATCACAAAATCGCTTTGGTAATCACTGATCACGTCCACAAAGAATTCGATTTGCTCCACGATGGATTCCAAATTGGGGAAAGGCCTCATCTGCCACTGAACCAATCCTAACCGCACCACAGATTTCTTAGAATTGATATGTTTTGCTTCTTCGTTGTAATAGATATTGTTCCATTCTAAAAGGGAGGCATATTCGAGCGACTGTGTATCTCCGGGAAGGTATCCCTTCAATATTTTCCGAACGTGGAAATCGTTGGCAAGCTGGAACGACAAAGTAGGATCATGAATTTCCTTTCCTTTTACTTTTAACAAGTACTCTTTCGGCGTCAATTGATCCGCGTACTTTTTATACTCCGGAATCCGCCCACCAGCAATGATAGCCCTTAAATTGTGGCGCTCGCAAATTTCTTTCCTGGCATCGTACAACCTTCTGCCAATTCTCATACCCCTGAAATCAGGATGCACAAAAAAATCAATTCCATAGAGCACATCACCT
>Ga0247814_10000580_pt1 | contig 27672 bp, 25 predicted proteins | sample UWRJL179409R1_FD_179947 | JGI IMG/M metagenome (GOLD analysis project Ga0247814, IMG submission 179947) | Plant litter microbial communities from Arlington Agricultural Research Station in Wisconsin, United States - UWRJ-L179-409R-1 | ecosystem: Environmental > Terrestrial > Plant litter >... | reverse complement strand
GAGCAATGGCTTCCAACTGATCACCCGGATGCTGATACTTGTCTTTTACTTCTTGGAGATGCTCGGCTAATTTTTGGAAACCCTCCTTAGTGAACTCTAATAAAATAGCTTCTTTGTTTTCGAAGTGGTTATAGATCACCGGAACGCTATACTCAATCGCGTCAGCTATTTTACGAATAGACAAAGATTGCCAGCCCTCAGTTAAAACCTGGAGCCATGCTGCCTCCAAGATACTCGCTCTAAACTCTTCTTTCTGTCTTATTTTACGTTCTACAATCCCCATACGTTCCGACTTAGTTAACACCGTTAGCAAATATAACTACTCAAGTAACCATTGTGAGCATACGTCTGTTTTCTGACGGAATTATTACCTGAAGTGTCCTAGAGACACGCCACAAACAATCATTACTTTAGACTTTTATAGTGATCTTTGAAATACAAAATACTTCCTATGGAACAAAAACTAGAAGTCTGGCAAAGAGGACCAGTACCTGAAATTCAGCCCTTACTGCAACCCGTTGCCCACGCTTTATTACAGGCACGCGAAGAAATCACAGCATACATGAAGGATTACCCTGTAGAGAAGCTTTGGGTAAGGCCATCAGACATGGCATCAGTTGGATTCCATTTACAGCATTTGACTGGGGTACTGGACCGGGTTTTCACTTACGCTTTAGCAAAACCACTTTCAGCTCTTCAGTTCCAGCAACTGGCTGAGGAGGGTAAAGATGCTACACCAAGTTATACTGTAGCTGATCTGGTTACACGTTTTGATAAACAAGTAGACCTTGCGCTTATTCAACTAAAACATACAAATCCAGATACGCTTTCTGATTACCGGGGTGTCGGTAGAGCTGGCCTACCCTCTACGGTGATTGGATTATTGGTACATGCAGCAGAACACACCATGAGACACGTAGGTCAGTTGATGGTCACTGCAGCAGTTACCAGGTAATTTAAAGCTGTAGGACTGACCTGTTCAGAAAACTGTACAATCTATGGGCAGTCGGTCTCATTCCGCCTAATCATTGGATATAAGTGATCTGGTACGCAAATTGTATTGTAAAAAGTGTACCAATCCCCCTATTACCTATGAACAATGCTACTTTAAGTCACCAAATCTGCGAACACAAAGGCACACTTGACCTATTCGCGAAAAAGTTCACTCAAGATATCGAAGATGCCAACGACCTTGTTCAAGAAACCATGATCAAGGCCATCCGCTATGCCGAAATGTACAAAGAAGGAACTAATATTAAGGCTTGGCTTTACACCATAATGAAAAATACTTTCATCAACAGCTATAGACGCGTTTCAAAAAGAAACAGCATCATGGATACTACAGAGGAGCTCTCCTCAGCTCAATTGAGAGCCAGTGCCTCTTCTAATCTTGGTGAAAACAAGTTTACTTTAGATGACATCAACAAAGCTATAACGAGGCTGCAACCGGAATACTCCACACCCTTTCTTAAGTATTTTGAAGGCTACAAGTATCACGAGATTGCTGAGGAGCTTAATATTCCAATCGGAACGGTAAAAACTAGAATACATTTGGCAAGACAAGTGTTGAAAAGCAGCTTAAAAATGTATGCTTCCGAGTTTGTAAAAACTGTTGCCTACTCCTAAATAACTTCATTCCATAGTAGTATATTTACATCTGTAGGGTTTGTTAAGCCGTATAGTTTTAAATAGACAATTTGGTGGAAAAACTTACATCTGATCACTTTTACAACAACCTGATTATTCATGACCTCCCGCTCGCTCAGCTGATGTTGCAGCGAGCGCTTTTCTCTGAAGTTCCTGCGGATTGGCATGTGATCATCACAGATGTAAAAGGTTCTACAGCGGCAGTCTCCAGCGGATTACACGAAACCATAAACTTTATTGCAACAGGCAGCATCGTTACGGTACTAAACCTGGCCTATAAAGCAAATATTACCCTACCCTTTTTCTTCGGCGGTGATGGCGCTACCTTTATGGTTCCGAATTCGATTCTTAATCCCGCCATGCAGGCGCTTCAGCTTTACAGTGCCAATACACTCGACAATTTTAATATCAATCTCAGAACGGGTACGGTGGCAGTCGAAGACATTTATAGCGCAGGCTATAAACTTTCTTTAAGCCGCATCAAAATTTCAACAACCCTTCCTATTCCGGTCTTGCTTGGTGATGGGCTCAGCTACGCCGAACGTATTATAAAAGGAGACGCTTATTCTTTCTCTTGTGAAAAACAAGAAGATTGTGAGCCTGATTTGAATGGCATGCAATGTAGATGGGACAAGATCAGTCCCCCTGAAAATAGTCAGGAGGTCGTCACGCTACTGATCATTGCAGCTGAGGGAGTAGAGCAGGCTGTGGCTTTTAGAAAAGTTTTTCTGATGATCGACGAAATTTATGGGGTACCACGGCATCGCCAGCCAATCTCTGTTTCGAAACTTAAACTAAACACCTCATTTAGTAGGTTGGGCACAGAAATGAAGTTCCGATTAGGCAAAATTCCTATTTGGGGATTTCTCAAGACGTGGCTAACCAACTTTTATGGCTATATCTATTTCAGAACAGGCAAAGGGTTGCGCTACCTCAAAAGGTTGGTAGAAATGTCGGATACGCTAGTGATAGACGGTCGGATAAACACAGTGATTTCCGGTACGGCCGACCAGCGCATCAAATTAACGCAAGCTTTGGATGACCTGGAACTGGAATTGACTGTTGTTTACGGAATGCATGTAAGCGCGAGTTCTGTGATGTCATGTTACGTAAGAGATCTCGAAGATGGACACATACACTTTGTTGACGGCTCAGAGGGTGGTTACACAAAAGCAGCTACGATTCTGAAGCAGAAAATACGCATGGCCGTCAATAACTAGCGCATGGCCATTTAAAGAATTTATCTCGTTAAGAAAGGACTGGATTCTCCAGGATTGGAAGTTTTGCAAATTGCGTCACTTCTATACTGGGAAAGCCAAAATCTTCAACTACTTTCCCAAGAATAAGGTAACAACCTGTGCCCCGAAACGGATAAACTGGGGTACTGTTCGAAAAGTGCGTGGTATCAAAAAAGTTCCCATCTACATCTAAAAAAGTTCCAAACCACATTTTTTTACCGTTTTTCGTTCGAACCGTCTTTTCACAAACATACAGTCCAACCACCTTTATCGTTTGTCCCAGATAGGACAGAAGATTTTTGGTCCTTGCTTCTCCTCGATAAGCTGTTTTTAGCAGGTCAAACATCGTTAACGTTACTGGAAAACCGAGGATTTCAAGTTCATGGTAAGCATTCTCCAGGTCGGTATTGTTTAATTCCGGCAGACTGTAGCTCTTTGATTTCAATTGAAAGAGTTCAGTATGATTTTCCGGCTTCTTTTTTTGCCCCAGGAGCAGATGGGCATCCCATAACAAAGTCTTTTTGCTCTTGGCAGTAAACCGCAGCGCGCCCACCCTGATCAAAATGATGAGTTGCTCTAAACTGATAGCAGTTCTCTTTACGAAATCTTCGAGATCATTATAGCGTCCGTTTTTACTGCGTTCCTCAGGGACCAACTGGATAATTTTATCCTCCAATCCTTTAATTCCGATAAATCCTAAATGCACCTGGTCTCCGCTTATGGACACTACCGGCTTACTATGATTGACGCAGGGCAGGTGCACCGTGGCGCCTGCTTTACTCAGCTCATGCACATACAACGTCCTATTGTAAAAGCCACCGTAATTGTTCAGCACTGCCACCATGAATTCTTTTGGGAAGTAGGTCTTTAAAAAGAGACTTTGATAACTCTCCACGGCAAAGCTAGCAGAATGAGCTTTACTAAAGCTATACCCGGCAAAACTGGACCTGTCGCCATACCTCATTCGTTACGTTCACAGGTCTACCCAAGAGTTTCGCGCCTTCGTGGAACTTTTCTACCAGCCTGTCAAACTCCTTCCGGGACCGATGTTTACCACTCATACCCCTCCTAAGTACATCCGCGTCTGCACCGTTCATGCCAGCATAGTGAATGCAAACCTTGATCACATCTTCCTGATATACCATCACACCAAAAGTTTCCTGCAGTTGCTCCTGCATGACAGGATGAAGATAGGCCACCTGATCGGGCTTGTGGTAATTTTGAATATAAGTCTTCATCATACCCGACTGTGCTACACCTGGCCGAATGATGGAACTGGCCGCCACAAGTGTCAGGTAATTTTCACAAGTGAGCTTCGTCAGCAGCTGCCGCATAGCGGGTGATTCTATATAAAAGCAGCCAATGGTGTCCCCCGATCTGAGTTTAGCATTCAGATTGGGATCCTCCATGAATGTTTTAGTATGATGAATATCAATGTTTTTACCCTGATTCTGCTGGACCAATTTCACAGCCTCCTTGATATGTCCGATGCCCCGCTGACTCAGTATATCATATTTGTCGTACCCCATTGTTTCCGCTTCATACATATCCCATTGCACTGTTGGCATGCCTTTAGGGGGAAGATCCAAGGCGGTGTAATAATAAATAGACTCTTCTGAAATAATAATCCCGCCTGCATGGATGCTTCGCTGGTTGGGCATCTCGCTAAGAAGTTCTCGAATGGCATCGATTTTCTTGAATGTTGGGTTATCTCTCAACGCTGAAGATTTCGAGGGATCCATAAAGCCGTCGATTTCGGCTTTTGGCAATCCCATCACCTTCCCAATTTCACGAATGATAGACCGATCCTTAAAAGTTGACATGGTTCCCATGAGTGCGGTATGCGCTTTCCCATAGCGCTTGAAAATATACTCTTGCACATCTTCCCGCTCATCCCACGAGAAATCCAAATCAAAGTCTGGCGCAGAACTGCGTTGGTTATTCAAGAAACGCTCGAAATAGAGATTGAGCTTTAATGGGTCAACATCCGTGATCCGGAGACAATAAGCCACGGTACTGTTTGCTCCAGATCCCCTTCCAACATGGTAATAGCCGCGGTCTGAAGCATACCTGATGATGTCCCAGGTAATCAAAAAATAGGCACAAAAGTTCATTTCGAAAATGACACTAAGCTCCTCCTCCACCTTCTTTATCGCAACCTTATTAGCAGCGCCATACCTTCGGGTTACGCCGTCCATGGCCAGCTTCGTCAATAACTCCCGATCGTCGCCCTCATTTCCCGTAAACGTTTTCTTGTTTAACTTGACTTTATCCCGGGAATAGTCCATGGTACATTGATCCATTAATTTCCTGGTCTGATCAAGAACGAATGTGTACTTGGAAAATTTAGCCTCCAGGTCGCCGGGCTCCATTAAGACGTCCTTTGGACTACATTTTTCATCAGCCGCTATCGTTGTCAGGAGGGAATTGGTGTCGATACTTCTCAAATATTCGTGTATCCGGTACTCAATTTTATCACTCACAAACACTGGCTGAAGTGCGACCAATTTGTCTTTCCATTCCGATAAGTCTTTCTTGAAAAGGAAATGAAGCTCATCGTACCGGATTCCTATAAACTCATTAGCTTTAAGTGGATCTGAATAGGAGAATGGGTAGATGCAAAACACATGTTCGAACTGCGGACATGCTGCCGGTAGTTCCATTTTGCCGAGATTGTGTTTGCTCAGAAATTCGTTTATTTCACGTACACCCTCGCGATTTTTAGCGAGGCAAACATACAGCAACCGATTATCTTTACGCATCTCCATCCCTGCAATAGGCCGGATGCCTTGCTTATCACATTCTCGCATAAACTCCATCATGCCCGTGCAATTGTTGATATCGGTGAGTGCCATCTGCGTAACGCCATGCGCAGCAGCTTCTTCTACCAGTTTAGCAATAGACATGGTGCCATATCGGAGGCTGTATTGCGAATGGACGTTCAAATACATGACTATAATTTTATATTCAGCGTTGAGGCCCGGGTGACTGCCTGCTCTCCAAATCTGTTTTTAATCTTGTCCAATGCTTGAACCAGATTGTATTTCTCCTGGGAACCGCCATACATGTCAATCTGTTCGAAACCATTGACCAGATTTGATAACCTGACTCCCACCAAACGAAGCAACATTCGCTTGGTATAAAGCTGCCTGAAAAGGTCCTTCGCTTTTTGAATAAATGTATCATCCAGGGCGGTGTAGCCAATAGCGGCTTGTTTGGTCACATCCTCAAAATTGGAATACCTGATCGTTACGGTGATGCAGGCAGCCAGCTTTCCTTTTTGTCGCAACTGAAAAGCAATATCCATTACCATGGAAGTAATGAGGTTGTTGATCATGTTCACGTCAATACTGTCTGACTTAAAAGTGCATTGTGTACCAATACTTTTCTGCTCGCTAAAGGGAACAATCGGACTATAGTCAATTCCTTTTGCCTTTTGAAGCAGCTGAAGTCCGTTTTTGCCCAACAGCGCATTCATGTGATCCGGGTGAATCTGGGCAAGTGTGTATATCTTTTTGATGCCCATATCGCTCAGTTTTATGAACGACTTTTCACCTAATCCGGGGATCTTCTTAATAGACAGCGGGTTTAGGAAGGACTGTACGCCCGGCAGGTTAATATCCAAAGATCCATCAGGCTTGCATTCATTGGTTGCCATCTTAGCCACCGTTTTGTTGACGGAAAGTCCGAATGAAATCGGGAGCGACAACTCTTGGATAATTTTCGCTTTGAGCTCATGAGCATACTGCATACAGCCGTGAAAACGATCCATCCCTGTCATGTCAATATAGTGCTCATCGATACTCGCTTTTTCGAAAAGCGGAACGCGTTCTTTAATGATTTCTGTAATTTCTAAAGAGGCCTTTGAATATTCGTCCATATTACCCTTTAGAAAGATGGCGTGCGGGCAAAGCATTTTCGCCATCCGGGCAGGCATCGCAGCATGAACACCATATTTACGGGCTTCGTAACTGCAGGACGTCACCACTCCCCGGTCTGAAGTACCGCCAATCACTACAGGTTTGCCGATCAGGCTGGTATTTTTGCGCAACTCAACGGAGACGAAAAATGCGTCCTGATCCATATGAATGATATGCTTTTCTTCTGCCATAAACGGTGTAGTTCAGGACACAAAAATAAGCTAATATTTTTAGCAAAACAAAAAGCCGAACTAAATTTATTAGTTCGGCTTTTTCAAGGGTATTGTAATATAACTTTAAGGAAGAAATTAAGCTAATTTCACTTTAACGGCGTTTAAGCCTTTTTTGCCTTCCTGAACTTCATAAACTACCTCATCATTTTCACGGATCTCGTCGATTAGACCAGAAACATGAACAAAGATCTCACTACCATTGTCTTCTTTAATAAATCCGAATCCTTTTTCAGAGTTAAAAAACTTTACTGTACCGTTTTTCATAATAAATTTAATGTTTGTATTAATTTTTCTAAAAATATCAAAAATAACCAAAAAACCAAATACCGAAGTTGAATCTCTTGGCTTTTTGCAATTTCTAATAAGTGAACAAATTTAACGCCAATTTGTTAAGCAAATGAGGACCTGCATTTTCACAGTAGGTACAAATTATGGAAAAAGCCTTTCAAGCCACTATTGGTGCTGTTATTATCAACATCAAGAAAGTACGTCACTTCAAAAACTATTCACAGGACTTTATCGCTGCTAAGTTGCAGATTTCCCAAAATGCCTACAGTAAGTTAGAGTTGGGGTACAGCAAAATTACCCTTGACAGGTTTTTTCAGATCGCGGCAATTTTAGGTGTGGAAGAATCACAGCTGATTCGCCTTGACATGATGAAATTAACCAAATAGTTTAAACTTTAAGTTTTTGCTATTGTTGATTTACTAGACATACCCGAAAAACATGAGCAACGAATTGACAACAAAAGTGATAAGCGAGCTGAAAGAACTCAGCATCCGACCTACAGGAAAAGAAAACATTGATCAAGGCGAGAGAGCCTTGTCTATTGTAGCAGGCACCTATTTATTATATAAGGGCCTAAAAAATATTATCCATCATCCATTTCTTGGTATACAAGGAGCGGCGGCGGGCGGCTACTTATTATACCGAGGGGCGACGGGTGTTTGCCCTATCTACGAACGAATCGGTAAAGATACGACAGATCCTGAAGCCATAAACATTACAGAGGAAATTGTCGTTAATGCACCTAGAGACAAAGTATATGCGTTTTGGCGTGAGTTATCCAATCTTCCTAAATTCATGAAGCATTTGAAGAGTGTGTATGAAATTAGTGGAACAGAGAGCCATTGGGTTGCCAATACACCAGGGAACCTAATTGAGTTGGATTGGAATGCGGAGATTACAAGAGAAGATGAAGGCAGTTATCTAGGCTGGCAATCAGTAGAAGACTCCATGATCGAAAATGCAGGGAAAGTGGAGTTCAGAGATACTTTAAATGGTACAGGTACCGAAATCCGAATAGAGATTGACTACTTCCCTCCTGCAGGAAGCGTTGGTCGGGGAATTGTATCCCTGTTTAATGGCGTGTTTGAAAAGATGATCCGCGAAGATGTTCAGAACTTCAAAGCCTATGCAGAGGCGGCAGATTTCAAGGCTTATGTAGGCCTCAGCTCTACAACCCTTGATTAAAGACAGCAACTCAAATAGAATGCCCCCAAGAAGCTAGACACTTCATGGGGGCATTTTTTATTTCAGATCGGAAATCATTTCCAACAGGGTGTTCCTGTTTTCGATCGCCTGCCCCATCGTGTTATTGAAATAGATATAAACTTCTTTATTTGCAAGCAGCCATTCGGTAACGTAAGTAGCATACTCGTAGAGCACGTCCTCCGCATAACTCCCTCGATAATTTCCACCCGGTCCATGAAATCTGAGGTACACAAAATCGTTCTCCATGTCCAACATAGGTGTGTTAGCTGGGCTCTTATCGTGAATAACCAATCCCATTCGGTTCTCGGTCAACAGTTCATAAAGGTCTTCCTGGTACCAGGAGGGATGTCTGAATTCAAATGCAATATTCCATCCCTCACTACAACTTTTGAGTTCGTTGATTAGCGAATCCAGCTGCCTAAAGCTATTAACCTTTGTACTCGGCGGAAACTGTACCAACACGCAGCCTTTTTTGTCGCCGGCCTGATCAATAATACCCATGAAGTGTTGAACATGCTCAGGATTAAAAAGTAAATCTTTGTTGTGGGTAATCTCTCTGAATAGTTTAAAGGTAAACTTGAAACCAGACGGCACATCATTGGCCCATTTTAGAACGGTAGAGGCCATCGGAACTTTATAAAACGAACTGTTAATTTCGATCGAATTCATAAGCGAACCATAATAGCACAACCTGCTCTTCTCCTTGAAATCTTCAGGATAGAAGAGCTTATTTCTTACGGGCAGCAGCAGTCCACTTGTACCGGCATAAACCTGGTCAATAGCATCCTTCATCATTTAGCTCCTAAAAATGTTAAATGCGCCGCCTTCGTTCTGGAAAGCTCCATGACCAAAAATAATCTCTTTCATAAAATAGCTATTGTTAAACAGACATCACAACAGCTGAGAAAGTATTAGGTTTTAGGTGGTAAGAGAGAGGGGAAACTTAACGGTGAAGCACGTTTCGCTGGCATCTGATGAAACTGTTAATGTACCCTTGTGGGCGGCTGCAATTTCCGAGCTGATGTATAATCCAAGCCCAAGCCCCTCTAGGCCTGCCTTTACCTCCCCACGGTAAAACGGTTGAAACAATCGAGCCATTGCCGCATCAGAAATTTGATCACCATGGTTACAGATTGACAAACAAAACTCGCCATCATTGGTGTGGGCATTAATCTTTATGGGTGAAGAAGGGTCACCATGACTGAGCGCATTCCCCAGTAAATTGGAAAACAATTGTGAGATACGAACCTCGTCACACACCACGGGCACATCGGTTTGGAAATCGGTTTCAATGATCCGCGTTGGCCAGATCATTTGCAACTCATTTACTACCTGACTTAAAATGACCTCGATATTTTCATGTTGCTTAAAATCAGCTACAATTCCAGAACCAAGCCTGCCCCTTGCGAAATCAAGAATGTTGTCGATCAGCCCTTTCATTCTGTGGGAAGAACTTTGTATAATTCCAGTAAGCCGGCTTGTAAGGTTGTCAGCTTCTTTTCTAGCGAGTAATTGAGCTGCATTGGTGATGGCACCAATAGGATTACGCAAGTCATGACCAAGTATGGCGATGAACTGTTCTCTCAGTTCGGCAGTTTGCTTTTCTTCCTGAAGTTTCAGTTCGCTAAATGCCAATCGCTCCAGGGCATCCAAGTGAAAGGAGATCAGTTCCGCAAACATTTTAAACATGGCGGGGGTTTGCGAATCCTTAAGATTTCCAGGTGATGGATCGATGGCACAAAGTGTCCCAAAGAATTCACCATTTTTTAGAAATATTGGAACAGAAATATAGCTTTGAAAGCCGTACATGGCCGGCGTATGGTGCGCAGCAAATGCGAGATCTTCTCTGACATTATCGATAACCACAGATCGATGATTCTGACGAATTTCATGACAAATGGTAGTCTCCAGGGTAAGTTGTCCTCCCACCTTGAGACCGAAATCGATCTCATCACGAACAGCACAAGCAATCCAACTATTGTTCGTTACCCTCGCCACCGCCGCAAAGCCCATTCCTGTGCTTCGGCAGATTATTTCCAGAATAGAATCCACAGCCTCGATACGGCCGACGGCTGCGATATCAGCGCCTATATTTACTGTTACTTCCGACAAGAATATTATTTTAAGCTTAAAGCTAATAAATACTTTTGAAATTTATAGCGTTTGGCAATCGCGTAACGTGTTTAACTAAGCGGTTGCCAGTTTTGCTATATTTCTGTAAGGAAATGAGGTAAAGATATGCCTGCGGGCAAATCTACCTGGAGAATCAGCATTAACCAATTTCACGTAGATCTGTTTTGGAACACCGAAATATTCATAAGCGCTGCCATCCAAAAATTGTACGGTAAGCACAAGTCCAGCCCAGTTGTAATCAGCAATACCACAGGTTGCAGTAGTTTGGTCATACTCCTCTTTAGAAAGTGCTAAAGTTTCAGGTGCAATACTTACTAAAAAGTGATAAGCTTCAATAATTTCTTTGCTTTTTACTTCTGCCTCTACTTTAGCCTCTTCGCTATCTTGAAATTTATCGGGATGCCAGTCTTTCATTAAATTCCTGTAAATGGTCTTTAATTCCTTTAATTCGGCATCTTTTTGTACCCCTAATAACTTTCTGTAATCTACTATCTTCTTCATAAAATTTGCGCAAAGGTAATGCAAATTATTATGCGATCATATTAATTTTCAATTATTTATAATTATCAAATAACATATATTTGCGATGATGTCAAAAATAGGACTAGCTGAAGACGACGTAAAAATAGCGGATTTAGTGGCTAACGGACTTCGGGAACAGGGATTCGATGTCACCGTGATTGTTAACGGGTTAACTGCTTTGGAAACCTTTAAATCAGCAGATTTGGATCTCGTAATTCTGGACGTGATGATGCCCGGCCTCTCGGGTGTAGCCGTCTGTGAACAACTTAGGGTACTGAAGCCTACGCTCCCCATATTACTTTTAACAGCGCTAGGTTCCCTGGATGATAAGGTTATTGGCTTTTATGCTGGAGCAGATGACTACCTCGTTAAACCTTTTCATTTTAAAGAATTGCTGATTAGAATCTCCGCATTGCTGCGTAGAAACCTGACAGCTTTTTCTCCTACCGATTCAGAGCTGATCACCTACGAAGGCGTTGTCTTAAATAAGGCAAATAAAGAAGTTCATCGCGATGGTCAATTGATCCCGCTAACTGCTAAAGAATTTGTTTTACTGGAATTGTTCATGAACCATCCGAACCGTTTGTTGAACAGGCAGTTCATTGCGGAAAAGGCATGGGACATCAACTTCGATACCGGCACCAACGTCATCGATGTATATGTCAATTTTTTAAGAAAGAAACTCGAGAAAGGTTTTGCAAGAAAGTTAATTCATACCAAAGTAAACATGGGTTATATCTTTAAATAATGAAGCTTAGAACCCGATTATCCCTATACTTCACCCTAACCAGTTCCTTGATTTTACTGTTAGTACTAGGCGCGGTTTACTTTACATTTTCTAAATTCTTGCAAGCTGATTTTTTTGAGCGCCTGACGGACCGCACCATGGTGACAGCGAAACTGTACCTGGAGGCCGATGAAATCTCCAGAGACTCCTTGAATAAGGTGAGGAACAGTTACCTGAGAACGCTAAACAGTGAGGTCATCAGGATCTACAATTCCCGAAACAGTGCAGAGTTTATTGGCGACGATCAACAATACTGGGACGCAAAGACCATTAATCTAGTGCGTTCGAGAAAAAAAATACAGTTTAAAGAAGGTCAAAGGCAGGTTGTAGGAATTTTCTACAAAGACAACCAGGGCGACTTTGTCATCCTGGCTTCGGCGATCGATGAAAGTAACCGCAATAGGATGATGGAACTGCTAAAAATAATGGTCGCCATCTTCATCCTGATCTTTGTATGCCTCCTGTTATTTGGACAGTGGATTGCTAAAAATATGCTTTCTCCACTGGATCTTTTGATAAACGATGTAAAAAAGGTGAAATCCAACAACCTCGGGTACAGGGTTAGCACCGGACAAAATAAAGATGAAATCGCATTAGTCGCAGAAAACTTTAACGACCTGATGGACCATCTGGAAAATGCATTCATCTTGCAAAAGACGTTTGTCGCAAATGCCTCTCATGAACTTAGAACCCCGATTACCAGCATGTTCATCACTTCGGAATTGGCTTTATCGAAGGACAGATCGAGCGATGAATATAAACAAGCACTCCATTCCGTTTTAGAGGATGCCGACAAGATGGATAAAACCATTTCCGGATTACTGGAATTGGCGCAAGCAGATTTAGCCTATGAGCCTGCTGCTAAGGAACCCATTCGAATAGACGAATTGTTATGGCAGTTGGAACAGGAATGGCGAAACAAAGGCCAATCGCGAGACCTAAAGATTGAGATTCCGGAATTGCCTGAGGTGGAAGAAGACTTGATACTTTTTGGCAACGCTGCTCAACTACAGATAGCACTGAATAACATCATTGGCAATGCATTCAAGTTCTCAGATGGAAAACCTGTGATCGCGGAATTACTTGTCAGCCTAAATTCTATTCAGATAAAAATTACCGATAATGGAGTTGGTATTCCTGAAGGTGAGATGGACCAAATCTTTCAGCCATTCTATAGTCGGTCAGCCAACGTCGTGCATCAGGGCACCGGCATGGGCTTGTACATGGCTCAAAAGATTATCAAGCTTTTGAATGGAAAGCTAAGTGTTACCTCCAAAATAGGGATCGGCAGCGCTTTCACCATTGAGTTTCCTAAATTTTAATTTCGTTTTAATTTGAGTTTAATTTCGCTTTAATTCCTTCAGAATAGCTTTGACCCAAAGATTTTTTTCAATGGGTACAACTATCGCCAACTATCGGTTTATTGCATGGACATTGTTGTTTTTAGTAACTTCAATCTCATCAAAAGCGCAATCGCCTGCTATCAAAAAGATAAGCCTGAACGAAATGCAGCAGCTTTTTGTCAAAAACAATTATCAATTGATCGCCGCAAGATTCCAGGTTGACCAAGCTAAAGCGGACATCATTACTGCCAAGTTGTTTGATAATCCGGAACTCAGCTACGAAAACATCCTTTACAACCCAGAGACGAAAAAGTTCCTGGAGACCTCTCTGGCGAGCGGACAGTATCAGGGCGCTTTGTCGCAAATGATCAAACTTGCCGGAAAAAGAAATAAAAACATACAGTTGGCGGTGACCGGTTCTAAGATGGCCGAATACCAGTACTTTGACCTCATGCGAACCCTTCGTTTCGATCTAAACTCCTCCTTCTATAAAGCTTATTTCCTGCAACAATCAGCGAAGGTTTATGCCCAGCAAGTAAGTTCATTGACGCTCTTGGTCAATACTTCTGAAAAACAACTGCAAGCAGGAAACATCGCCTCAAAAGATCTGATCAGAATTAAATCGCTCCTTTATGGCATAAAAGCGGAGTACACTGCAGTACAGAACAACCTGGAAGACCTTCAAACTACGCTAAAGTTGTTAACCAATATACCAGCTTCCACCGAACTGGAGTTTGCGGTCCCACCGGAGGAACCCTTAAATGGGGAGATAAAACAACAGACCATCAGCAACTTGCTTGACTCAGCACGACTTAACAGAGCAGATTTACGGTGGTCTGAGGCCGACCTACAATACGCAAAAGACAACCTTAGGGTTCAGAAGGCAAATGCCATTCCTGATTTGGAAATTTCCTTAACCTACGATCTGCAGGGAAGTTATATTCAAAAATACACTGGCCTCGGCTTAAAGTTACCGATCCCACTTTTCAATCGCAATCAGGGTGAAGTAAAAAAGGCGAAGATTGCGATTGAAGCCGGCTCCAATGCACTGATGAGACAGGAGTCGATCTTGGAAAATGAGGTCTACAACACGTTTAATTCCGCAGTTCGGGCGGAGGAACTTTATGATGGAGTAGATAAGAATTTTCATAATGATTTTGAAAAGATGACAGTAGAAGTCATCAAAAACTTTAGAAGCAGGAACCTAAGCCTGATTGAGTTCTTGGATTTCTACGACTCCTTCAAGACCAATACACTGCAAATGAACGACATCCTTTTCGACCGGATGAATGCAAGAGAAGAACTCAATTTCGTTACCGGCTCTAACATTTTCAAATAAGCACTATGAACAACCCCTTAAAATTTACTGCCGCGATTGCGCTCATCGGCTCGACACTTCTCCTGCAGAGCTGTTCTGAACAAGCTAAAGAACCTTTGAAAGAAGACAAGTTTGTAGTGACAGACACGCTGATTCAACGCTTGAAAATTGATACTGTCCGGGACGCCAACCCTGGCAACCGAATTAACTTCTCTGCCAGAATAACGGCCAATGAAGACAGAATGACTAAGATCTACCCAATGGTTAGCGGCATTGTTCGCACAGTTCCGGCTAAACTCGGCGACCGTGTAAATGCCGGGCAGGTACTCGCAACAATGAGCAGCGCAGATATGGCCGGATTTGACAAAGAAGCAATTAGTGCGTCTGCGGCACTAAAGAATGCGCAGCGACAGCTGGTACAGGCCGAAGCGCTGTTCAAAAGTGGCTTATCATCCGCCAGAGAAGTGGAACTGGCACAGAATGAACTCCAAACTGCATCGGCAGAAAATCAACGAAGTAAAGTGGTATTGAGCTTAAATGGTGGAAGTAAAAATGGAATATACACCTTAAAATCGCCAATAACGGGCTACGTCATTGACAAGAGCGTGACTAACAATATGCAGCTGCGACCAGATAACAATGAAAGCCTGTTTACCATTGCAGATTTATCTGATGTCTGGGGTATTGTCAACATTTACGAATCTGACATCGCTACGATCAAGGAAGGGGATGATGTTATAATCAACATACTTTCCTATCCAGACAAGAAATTCACTGGAAAAATCAATAAGATCTACAACATCCTCGACAACGAGAGCAAGGTGATGAACGCGCGGGTAGTGATAAAAAATCCAGAGAACATGCTCAAACCGGGAATGATGGCAGGTGTACAAATCGAGGCCAGGTCACAAAGTAGTTTTCCTGTCATTGATGCCTCCTGTATTATTTTCGATGACAATAAGAACTATGTAGTGGTATTGGATAAGAACAGAAAGCTTCGTATCCAGGAAATACAAATCGACAGGAAGACTGGAAATGATGCCTACATCAGCAGTGGATTACGTCCGGGAGATCTCATAGTGGCTTCCAAGCAAGTCTTCCTATACGAGAGCCTCAAAAATTAATTTCAGCCCATTAAAATTTAATAGCTAATGAATAGATTCATTAAAACAGTAATCGGTTTTGCGCTGAAAAATAAGTACTTCATATTTTTCGCCACGTTCATCATGATCCTCGCCGGTTATCTAAGCTTCAAACATACCACGATAGAGGCGTTTCCAGACGTGACCAACACGAACATTACCATTATTACTCAATGGCCAGGACGAAGTGCAGAAGAAGTCGAGAAGTTAGTTACTCGTCCCCTGGAGATCGCGATGAATCCAACGGAAAGGCGTACAAGCATTCGCTCTTCTTCCCTATTCGGGTTATCTATCGTCAAAATCACTTTTGAAGATGATGTAGATTATCAGTTCGCACGAGTTCAGGTGAATAACCACTTGGATGAAGCAGACCTACCCAATGGGGCAAACTCCGAGGTACAGCCTCCATATGGCCCAACCGGAGAGGTATTTAGATATACGTTAAAAAGTGACCAGAAATCGGTTCGGGAATTAAAGACCATACAGGATTGGGTGGTTCAACGGGAGTTGTTATCCGTCCCCGGCATTGCAGATGTAGTGAGTTTTGGCGGTGAAGTCAAAACCTATCAGATTACCGTAGACCCTCAACGTGCCTTACAATATGGCGTCACAGCTACAGAACTTTATGACGCTGTTTCCAAAAGCAACGTTAACGTAAGTGGAGATGTCGTGGTTCAAGGTAGCCAGGCCTATGTGGTTAGAGGTATCGGCGTGCTGAACAATATTGACGAGATCAAAAATGTGGTGGTCGATAATTTCAATGGCACTCCTGTTTATGTTAAGACCATTGCCGAAGTTACCGAATCCGCTTTGCCAAGATTGGGGCAGGTTGGACGGGATTTAGATCCGGACGTAGTGGAAGGTATAGTGGTGATGCGTAAAGGAGAGAACCCAAGTGAAGTTATTGCGGCCCTGAAAGATAAGATCAGGGATATTAACGACAACCTCCTTCCAGGGGATGTGAAAATCAGTGCTTTTTACGATCGTGAAAATCTGGTCAACTTTGCCACCCATACCGTGATGGGAAATATGCTGGAAGGAATCATTTTTGTGACGTTGATCGTTTTCCTGTTTATGGCCGACTGGCGCACTACACTCATTGTTTCCATCATTATACCACTGGCCTTACTCTTTGCTTTCATTTGCTTGAAATTAAAGGGCATGTCTGCTAATCTTTTGTCCATGGGCGCCATCGATTTCGGCATTATCATAGACGGGGCAGTCGTCATGGTCGAGGGTATATTTGTTGCCCTGGACCATCGTGCGAAATTGGATGGCATGGCTAAATTTAATGGGATGAGTAAACTTGGCATCATCAAAAAGGCCTGTCTGGAAAATGGCAAAGGCATCTTTTTTGCGAAGCTAATCATCATCACCGGCCTTCTTCCCATCTTTACTTTTGAAAAAGTGGAAGGTAAAATGTTCTCTCCCCTGGCCTGGACCCTGAGTTTTGCGCTGCTTGGCGCTTTATTACTCACTTTCACCTTGGTGCCTGCTATGGCAAGTGTGCTGCTCAAGAAAAACGTTAGGGAGAAGCACAATATATTTTTAGAGTACATTACCAGAGCAACCATGCATATTTATGCCCGTTGTTTTAAAGCCAGGAAGCTTGTTTTTGGGATAGCGATAGCCGTTCTATTATCTGGTATTTTTGCTTTTAAGTTTTTAGGTACCGAGTTTTTACCTTCCCTCGATGAAGGTTCCATTTACGTAAGAGCCACCGCCCCGCTGAGTATTTCCCTGGATGAAACCAAGAAGTTGTCGAACGAAATGCGAAAGGTCTTCTTAAAATTCGATGAAGTCAAGCAAGTCATGTCTCAAACAGGCAGGCCCAACGACGGAACTGATGCCACAGGGTTTTACAACATGGAATTTCTTGTGGATATCTATCCAAAAAAAGAGTGGAAAAGAAAGCAGAGCAAGGCGCAGTTGATTGAGCGTATGCAGGAAAAGTTGAAGGGTTATCCAGGTATCAGTCTAAACTTTTCGCAGCCCATTTCTGATAACGTGGAAGAAGCTGTGTCTGGTGTCAAAGGATCCATAGTGGTCAAAATGTTTGGAGATGACTATCAATTTATAGAACAACAGGAAGAAAAGATCGAAGAAATCTTGAAGACGGTAAAAGGCATAGAAGATCTTGGAATTTTACGAAACCTCGGTCAGCCTGAACTGCAGATCAATCTCGATCAAAGTAAAATGGCTTTGTATGGTGTTCGCACGGAAGATGCGAATGCGATTATAGAAATGGCCATTGGCGGTAAAGCTGCCACGCAAATTTTTGAGGGTGAAAAGAAGTTTGACTTGAGGATCCGGTATCCTGAAGATTTCAGAAATGATGAGGCCTCTATAGGTGCACTAAGGGTACCTACTTTATCAGGGGCAAAAGTACCACTTAGTGAGATTTCCATGATCCGGAAAATAACGGGGCCTAGCATCATTTACAGGGACAAGCATCAAAGATATGGAGCTATCAAATTTTCTATCCGTGGTAGAGATATGGGGAGCGTTATTGCCGAGGCACAGCAAAAAGTTAAAGATCAAATCAAGCTACCTAAACAGTTTAAACTGGAGTGGGCCGGAGACTTTGAAAACCAACAGCGGGCTACCAGTCGGCTTTCCCAAGCAGTGCCCATCAGCTTGTTGTTGATCTTCTTCATCCTATTTGTCCTATTCGGAAATATTAAGGATTCATTGCTGGTGTTGAACAATGTTCCTTTCGCAATGATTGGGGGAATATTTGCTTTGCTACTCACGGGTGTAAATTTCAATATCTCTGCGGGGATAGGCTTCATCGCATTGTTCGGGATCTGTGTTCAAAATGGAGTGATCTTGATTACCAGATTTAAGAGCAATATGGTTGACCTGAAACACCACCCAACCTGGACATTTGCGGAAGCCGTTAAAGACGGTGTTTCAAGCAGATTCCGACCAGTGCTGATGACGGCCCTAATGGCTGCAATCGGGTTGATGCCTGCCGCACTCTCCACAGGGATTGGATCTGAGGCTTCGAAACCGCTCGCTATCGTGGTGATTGGGGGACTGATTACCAATACCATTTTCAATCTGTTCGTGTACCCGATCGTCTTCTATTGGGCTTACCAGAAAAAAGGCAAGCAACTGGAATTAGCTAAACAGACAGGTTGACAACGTAGTTACAAATCCGGGGCTTTATAAACTCCAATTTCTGAAAGCGCCGGATTTGCACCTGATAGCTCAGGGAGATCCACCCTGATCTTGCTGCCCGTTACGTTAGGAAAGCTGATAATTCTTTTGTGGCCAATAGTGGTGTATTCACCTAAAGAAGTATATTTTTGGCCGTCCCAGTAAGACACAGAAAATAACTTAACCCGCTGGCCTAATTTGATGAATTCTTGTAGAACAACCTGATTGAAGGTAACAGGCTTGCCCAGATCTATAAATATTGTGGAAGACTTCAGCACGCCATCGATGGCCCAAAAAGTAGCGGGATTTCCATCGGTTAAGTTTTTCATTGAAAAAGAGGATTTCGAAGTTGGAAATGAAGTTACCTTCATTCCTTTCGCCAGATTTGTTTTGTAGGCCTGATCCAGGTATTTTCTTAACTCCATCAACCTGGTCGAGTCCGCCGGATGAATTAAACCATCTCTATTTACAGGTACATTTAGCAATAGGTTACTATTTCGACCTACAGAAGTATTGTAGATCGATACCAATTCCCTTAAGGTTTTTATTTTATTATCTGTAGCCGCACTGTAAAACCATCCTGGCCTTATGGAAACGTCGACCTCCGCTGGAATCCAATATTTACCCCCCTCATTACCCGTATTTAATACTGCTGCAGGTGGCGCATCTGCGCCAACGCCAAACCCATCGGTGTTTAGTGTAGACCAATTTGTTGCCCCGGCAACCCCGTTTTCATTACCCATCCAACGGGCATCAGGACCGATGTCGCTGAAAATAATGGCCTGAGGATTGTTTTTTCTGACCACTTCATAAAACTTAGGAAAGTCATACTGCTGTTTTTTCTCGTTCTCACCTTTGGCGCCATCAAACCATTGCTCAAAAATTGGCCCGTATTGAGTGTGAACTTCATTCAGCGTTTTAGCAAAAACATCATTGTATTGAGGTGTTCCATAGTCCGGGTGATTCCTGTCCCATGGGGATAAGTAAACTCCGAACTTTAGTCCATATTCTTTACAAGCGGCAGATAGCTCTTTTAACACATCACCCTTACCATCTTTCCAGGCACTTTCCCGGACGGTATGAGTACTAAACTTGCTTGGAAATAAACAAAATCCATCATGGTGTTTAGCGGTGATGATGATGGCTTTCATCCCTGCGGCTTTCGCAGTACGCGCCCATTGTCTGGCATCGAGTTTGTTGGGATTGAACACCTTCGGATCTTCATCCCCATGGCCCCATTCCTTGTCGGTAAAGGTATTTGGACCAAAATGAATGAACATATAATACTCCATATCCTGCCACTCCAGCTGGTATTTGTTAGGCACCGGCCCAGTTGGCTTTGGGAACTGTTGAGCAAAAGTACGGCTTCCAACAAATAAAGCTACGCAAGCGAGGGTGTAGAGTTTGTTCTTCATAAGACCTTAAATAACAATACAGCAAAGTATACTATTTTAGCTGAATCGTAAAACTAAAAATACCCAGAAGTGTTAAAAACTTAACTTAGTAACAAGCCTTAAAACAGAAATACCATGGAAATTAAACATCACAACTTGAATCTTAGATCAGCTGACTTCTCTATCGAGAATGAACATTATCAAAATCTCGGACTGTCTGAACGTCTGTTTTCTATCTTTCTGGGCGGGGCGCTTATTAGTCGCGGAATCACACGTCCCTTCAAAGGACCGTTTCTATACGGGGCATATCTAACTTACAGGGGCATTACAGGCAGATGTATTGTTTACGAACGACTAGGTATTGATGCCCATACCACGAAGGCGATTAATATCAGAGGCGAATTTGAACTTGACAGCACGCCGGCAGAAACTTACGCTTATTGGCGCAACTTGGAAAATCTGCCAGGTAGCCTAAAGCACCTGCTTGATATCGAAGTATTGGATGGACGGAAGTCGCACTGGAAAACCAGTATCCTCGGAAAGTTCTTCTCAGTGAACTGGGATGCGGAGATTGTTAAAGACGAGCCAGGCCGGTTAATTGGCTGGAGTTCTAAACCAGACGCCCTGATACACCACGTTGGTCGCATCACTTTTGCAGAGAGCCAAAATGGTTTAGGTACCCGGCTGAAAGTAGTATTATCCTATCAGCCACCGTTGGGCGGGATAGGAATGGGTGTGGCCAGGCTAATCAATCCTTATCTCGAGGGACTGCTAAAAAAAGAGTTGAAGACTTTTCAGTATCGGCGCTAGCCCATACTTGCTGCTCCAATGGTAGCTACCAGTGCGGAAACTATCGCAAGGGCGTAAAACCCGAGGACAACTATCAGCAGAATTCCCCAGAACTTAAAGAAGGATTTCATTTTACTCATGGCCAGACTTAGGCTTTCCTGATCTCCATAGAGCACTGCATGCTTGGCTGCGTTACTAAACTTGAAAAGAATAAAGCTTGGATAGAAATAAATGGCAGAGGTAATCAGTAAAAAAACGGTCAGGAATCCGCTACCCATGGCTGCGTAAGGGTTGTTTGCAGCACCAAGTATGGCATTGGTGGACGAGATAATCGCTCCAACACTTAGCGAGAGTAAAACCATCAATGCGGTAAAAACAAAGCCAATGATCGCTAAAAATTTCGTCCATTTAGAACTTTCATAAATATAGCTTCTGATGTCTTCTGTGATAGTTAATAACACAGGTTCAGGCTGTATATTCTCATTAGGGGTGTTTTCGTACGACTCTTCCATTCTAGACTAAACTTATAGGTTTTTGGGTGTGCTAAACATAAAGATTATTTTTAAAAATTTGATACCTTTGCGGGCAAATCAAGAAAATAATCATACATGGCATTACAATGTGGTATAGTTGGGTTACCAAATGTTGGAAAATCCACCTTATTTAACTGTTTATCTAACGCAAAAGCACAGGCGGCAAACTTTCCTTTTTGTACTATTGAACCCAATATCGGTGTAATCACCGTACCGGACGATAGACTTACAAAGCTGGAAGAATTGGTGAAACCAAATCGCGTTGTTCCAAACACCATTGAGATCGTAGATATTGCTGGTTTGGTAAAGGGAGCTTCCAAAGGAGAAGGTTTGGGAAATCAGTTTCTTGGAAATATCAGGGCCACAAATGCGGTGATCCATGTACTGCGTTGCTTTGATGATGGAAATGTGATTCACGTGGATGGTTCTGTTGATCCGATTCGCGACAAAGAAATTATAGACACAGAGTTGCAGCTTAAGGATTTGGATACCGTCACAAAACGCATCCAAAAGGTAGAGAAAATGGCTAAGACAGATAAAGAAGCCAAAAGGACTTTTGATATCTTAAGTGTAATCAAAACTCATTTAGAAGGTGGCTTGTCTGCCAGATCCGCAGCAGTAAATGCAGAGGACCTCGAGTTTATCCAGGATTTAGGCTTGCTTACACAAAAGCCTGTCATGTATGTGTGTAATGTCGACGAGGCATCTGTGATCAACGGAAACGCTTATGTGGATAAAGTAAAAGAAGCAGTGAAAGACGAGAATGCTGAAGTTTTAGTCATATCAGCAAAGATTGAATCAGAGATTGCTGAACTGGACAGTTATGAAGAACGTCAGGAGTTCCTTGGAGATCTTGGATTGACGGAATCCGGCGTAAACAAATTGATCGTTGCAGCTTACCGCTTACTTGACTTATACACTTACTTTACAGCCGGTGTACAAGAGGTTAGAGCCTGGACAATTACAAAAGGGTTTACCGCTCCACAAGCTGCAGGCGTAATTCATACTGATTTTGAAAAAGGCTTCATTCGTGCAGAGGTGATCAAATACGAAGACTTCGTGACTTTGGGTTCAGAGGCAGCTTGTAAAGATGCCGGAAAACTAGGCGTAGAAGGTAAAACCTACGTTGTGGAAGATGGCGACATCATGCACTTCAGATTCAACGTTTAAACTTAGTTTAATAATGTGAAGGAGTCTTACAACAATACTCCGGTAAGAAACATTACCGCCACAGAGAAATAAATGATCAACCCGGTAACATCAACAAGGGTTGCCACAAATGGAGCCGATGACGTAGCAGGATCGGCTCCTAGTTTTTTAAGGAGTAACGGAAGCATAGAACCTGCGAGAGATCCCCAGAGTACAACCCCGATAAGCGATACGCCCACAGTAATTCCAATTAGCGCCCAATGCGGCCCATACATATCAGTAAAGAAAGTCCAGGTAAGTATCCTTAGAAAGCCGATGGCACCAAGTACAATACCCAGCATTAATCCGGAAATCAACTCCCTCCGCATCACACGCCACCAATCTCCTACAGTAATCTCCCCTAGCGCCATAGCTTGAATAATCAGGGTAGAGGCTTGAGATCCGCTATTTCCTCCACTGGAGATAATTAACGGAACGAACATAGCCAAAATAACCGCCTTGGCAATATCTGCCTCGAAATGCTGCATCGCTGTTGCTGTAAGCATTTCCCCTAAAAACAAGACCACCAACCAGCCTATTCTTTTTTTGAATAACCCGAAGATCGGCATGTCCAAATAGGGTTCATCCAGCGCCTGGGTACCTCCTATCTTGTGCATGTCTTCTGTATATTCTTCGTTCGCAATCCAAAGGATATCATCTACAGTGACGATACCTAACAACACGTTATTGTCGTCAACCACCGGTAAAGCCACCCTGTTGTTCATTCTAAATACGTTGATGGCTTCCTCCTGATGATCATCAGCTTTAAGAGCGATTAACCGTTTGTCAGTGAGGTCACCGATTTCGGCTTCGGGGTCAGCTAACAATATTTCCCTGATTCGAATATCGTCTAACAGCACACCATCTTTGTCGATGACATAGATGACATCAATCGTCTCTGAGTTTTTTCCATAGCGCCTGATGTGTGCGAGCACCCGACTCACTGTCCAATTTTTCTTGACTGCAACGTAGTCAGGGGTCATTAGTCGACCGATACTGTCTTCTTCATAACCCAGGAGCGATAGCGCTTCCACCCTATCCTTTGCTGGCAACAGAATGATGAGTTTGGCTACAGCATCACCCTTTAATTCACTAAAGAGCGAGGTACGGTCGTCCGGAGGTAGTAAGTTGATCAGCTCGGCTAGTTTATTGCCGGGAAGCTTCTTAATGATTTTTTCCTGAGTAGGGAAATCAAGAATTCTAAATACGTTAACGGCTCTCTTTACAGCCAGCGTCTCAATGAATTTAACAGCGTGTTGAGGAAGTTCATCGATCAGGTGCTCAACGTCCGAGATATTCAGATCATCGAGATAAATTTTTAATTGCCCATTGTCTTCCAGGGTCAATAAACGTTCGATTTCTTCAACAACGGCTTCTTCCATACGCAGCAATAACTTTACATCTTCAACTTATCTATATGCTGCAAAAGTGCCTTTTATTTTTAAAATACAAAGACCAAAACACATTTAATTTTATTCATTGGTTTCAATTGCCATTCCAGAGCTGAAGAATTCTTAAGATTTACGATACAAAAAAGGCTAACAGGAATTACCCCGTTAGCCCACATTTACTTTAACCAAATTCTTAAAAAATATAAGCGCTTACTTCTCCAAGTACCATGAACTGACTATTTCCATCCGGACCTTCTAGTCCAACTAACTTGAAATATCTTCCAGTAGCACCAGCAGGCATCTCATAAAACTGCTCCGCAATCATTTCGTTATCGCTACTAAACACTCCAAGACTTGTCCATGTGACGTTATCACGACTGACAAGAAATTGAATTTTGATTGGGGCACGATTATCTCCTCCAGGGCCGTCGTATAGTGAATTTAATGTGCTAAATCGCTTGATCGTCCTTACCACTCCCATGTCAACAGTTATTGAATGTGGGTAGTCAGAGCCATTGGTGTGCCAACGGGTATATGGAGTTCCATCTATCATATTCTTTGCTGCTTCATTACCTGAAGAATATTGATCGGAGTAGGCGATCAGGCTCCAATCCTTTTTATCTATTGATATCTCGGTTTGTGTGATATAGCCTGTGTAAAAATCATCAATAGAAAGTGAGTCAGGACGGTAAATTGTTCGGTACTTAAAAGTGGTACCTTGTTGATAATCGGCTATCTCCGTTACAATCTGTCTTGCCGGGAAGATCGTCGTTTTAACAGCACCTGAAGTACTGGTGTATTCAACTTCAGTCTTAATTGCCCCAGTAACTGTATCAGCATCATTCCAGGTGATAGATAAGGCATCTGAAGTTTTCAAAAAAGCCGCACTTACTGGACGTTCTAAAATTCTAGCCTGGTAGCTATCGCCATAAACATTTCCAGAAACCTCCACAGGTACCGACTTATTCCCGCTGGCATCATAAGTCCGAATGGTAAAGGAGTAGAAATTTTCTGCCAGGTTTGAAAAGGTGTAGCGAATGGTATCCATATTGGCGGTAATTGGGATAGTGACAGAATCCCGGAAGTTATTCCAATAGACCTTCGCGCCGATTACTTTCGGATCTGAGCTGTTTACCCAAACCAGTTCTGCACGTTTATTTCCAGAACGGACCACTGCAGTTTTCGCAGCACCTGGATACTGAATGCCTCCCTTCACAATATATTGTGAATAGGTGCCATCCATTTTTTTACAGGCTACAAAACAGCTAATCCCCGTAAACACCATAAATAATAAATATAATTTTGTTTTCATCTGCTTCTATTTAAGGTGATTAATTAAAATTTACCAAAGAAACTAAGTTCAGTGATAGTGACCTGTCCATTGGTACCATAAGTTTCAAGTGTTTTAATACGATAGTATCTGTAGGCCTGAGGCACCTCCTCCAACTCGAAATCTTCACCTTTTGTAAATGCATAATCATAATCTTCTGCCGAACTCTGACCAGATGGCAATCCAGATGGTTTAATGGAATTGAATTTCCCCAGCAAAGTCCAGTTTGCGAAGCTGCCGTCCGCACCTGGGTTGTTGGTTCCATATAATTCAAACCGCTTAACATCGCCACCCTGATACACATAGTTTCTTTGGTGCATTTTCATGCGGCTTAGCACTACTTGCTTATTCAAGTCAACCGTGAACCATTGCGGTAAAGTCGTATTATTTCTAGTCGCAAAGATCCAGATATCAACCAAGCCATCCCACATGCGCTCCATGTAATATGGCGATTCTACAGGAAGGTATTCATCCGTTGGCAAATGAATGGTTGTGAATGGCTTAGGAACCTCTGCTTCAAAAAGAGGAGTCAACGTTTTAGTCAACTTCTCTGATTTGTTTCCCCAACGGTCACGCAGGTAAACTGAGAACTTTTTTTGAATAGGAGCCAGTCCGCGAACTGAATAAGATCCCGCAATTGCCTTGGTGTAGAAAGTCTGAACCGGAGTAGACACACCATTTCCTGCAGTATCGGCCTCCAGTACAATGGCAAGATTGGCTTGATTAACATTCTTAAACTTAACCTTAACTCCACCGAATCCCGCATCCAAAGTAAGGTCTGCAAACGCAGTATATACCGGTGGTGTTAGCGGCTGCACCTTTATCACAAGTGGCTCAGACTCCTTGTCATTCTTCCCAACACTGTAAACTTTTACATCGTATACATCAGTATTACCGAAACCTTCTAACTTGATTGTATCGGTGTAAAATGATGCCTTACCTTCTTTGAAAACCCCAGGTTGAATTTCGTAAACAGCTTTTACGTAAGCCAAATTCACATCCGAAGGTACAGTATAAGTTAAAATTGCACCACCTGGTGTACTTTGAGATTTAATGTTACTCACCTGAACAGGTGCCGGTGCATTCTCATCAATATGGTCAAGCCTAAGCTCTTCCTTACATCCCTGCCCTATTGCTCCAAGCAACAAGAATGACAATATGTATAGTAATTTTTTCATGATATTTTAATTAGCATTACCAACCTATGTTTTGAACTAAATTTTTGTTAACCAACAAATTATTGTCCCTTATTGGCCAGAAATAATCTTTAGCCGTAAACTTTTGTCCGTAAACCACCTTCGTACGATAGTAGTATACCGGATCAGACTGACTAACATCCCAGCCTTGAATCGGCTTTCTGTTGTACTCTTGAATGGCTGTTTTCCATCTTCTCAAATCCCAGTAACGCTGACCTTCAAAGGCAAGCTCGATCAATTCTTCCTGATGAATAATCTCTCTCATCCCCTCTTTAGAAGAAAATTTTGCCGGGTTATTGGAGAAATTAGTCCATGATGTTCTCACTGTTGGCAAACCAGCACGCGCACGAACGTCATCGATATATTTATGTACCTCAGCAGTAGGACCAGCAGATTCATTCAGTGCTTCTGCATACAAAAGATACAACTGAGAAAGACGCAACATCGGCCAGGCGTAATTATTAACGGTATAATCATCCACAGAGGCACCTTGAACATTCTGATAATGGACATACTTTTTAATGTAATATCCGGTCACAGTACTCCCATTTGGCTGTCCTTTTTTAGCCGCCACGTAGAACAGGTCCGAAGGATCTGTTTCATCATATGATCCCTGACCATACCACACACCTCCGTCAAAACCAAGGCTCGCATAGAATCTGGGCTCTCTGTCAAAATTAGCTGCAGCAGTTACATAATCCTTTCTGATCATAAGTGCTTCGTCTGCTGTGGCTGTTCTCAAAGCACCTGTATTTCTCCTGGTGCGGTCCTCAGTTACCGGAACTCCATTTTTAGAGTAGAACATTTCTACGATCTTCAGTGGTACAGACAATTCCCCAATTACCCTTGGGTTATCGATGTAGCGATGATCGACTTTTGCTGCAGAAACCCTTTGAATTAGATTCGTATAAC
>Ga0247814_10000578_pt1 | contig 27775 bp, 32 predicted proteins | sample UWRJL179409R1_FD_179947 | JGI IMG/M metagenome (GOLD analysis project Ga0247814, IMG submission 179947) | Plant litter microbial communities from Arlington Agricultural Research Station in Wisconsin, United States - UWRJ-L179-409R-1 | ecosystem: Environmental > Terrestrial > Plant litter >... | reverse complement strand
GTACGACCGTCACCAGTATCCAGCTTCAAACCGTACAAGCCCAACGCGTCGATACCGAAACCGACCACGCCCTAGGTGAACCCGGATTCGAAACTGCCGATGAAACCTTGCGCCCATTCTTCTCCGTAAGCCTGGGTTGCGCCGGTGGCGCGGTTATCACGGTTCATGTACATGTTGCGCGCCTTGACGCTCAACTTCGAACCTTCGACAAAACCGGTTGCGTCCGCCTGGGAATCAGCAAAAACAGGTTGCACAGTGCCTGCCGCCATCGCCAGGGCGAGGACGCTCAATTTATTCACATTCATTACAGCTGCTCCGTTGGTTATCGCATCCCGCCACCTCTGTTGGGCGGTCGGGAAAGTTATTGGCAGTTCAAAAAAGTGTGTGGCTCGCCAATACATTCGCGATGGCATTTCTTATTGGATGACTGTTTTAAAAACGTGAACAAATAGTGCCTTACCGGTAGGAGGGGACTTATCCCCGAAAAATTGACCGGACAATGACATAGCTCAAACTTTGCGCCGCTTTCGCAAACGCCATCGGGGACAAGTCCCCTCCTACCGGTTGCGTGGGCTCGGTAGGACCGGACTTGTCCGGGAAGGCGCCGGGTCTGGCGAGGAAGATCTTCAGCGCTAGCACTGGCGTCTTCGGGGACAAGTCCCCTCCTACCGAATTGCGGTCTCAGCTTCCGCTAGTAACCCTGCTCCGGATTGATCTCGTTGGCCAAAGGCGTTCCCGCTTCGAGGCGCGCCAGATTGTCCAGAATTTGCCCGGCGATCACTTCATAGGACGCAGACGATGCAATGTGCGGTGTCACGCAAATCTGTGGGTGACGCCAGAATGGATCGTCAACCGGTAACGGCTCTTGCTCGAATACGTCCAGCAAGGCGCTGCGCAACTGACCGCTGTCCAGCGCGGCGAGCAAGTCTTCACGGTTCAAGTGTTCACCGCGCCCACAATTGATCACCACCGAACCGGGTGCCATTTGCGCGAAGGTTTCCTCGCCGAGAATGCCGACGGTCTCAGGGGTGAGAGGCAGCAAGCAGACCAGAATGTCCAGTTCGCTCAAAAACGCCTTGATCTCGCCCGCCTGAAAGGTGGTCACGCCCTCGATCTGCTGCGCACGGCGTGCCCAGCCACGGGTATCGAAATCCAGGGCGGCCAGCTGCGAAGCAACCGCGCGCCCCAGTTCACCCAAGCCCATCACGCCGACTTTGGTCTGTTTGGCCGGACGCTGTGCCGGGCGATCCCAGAACACCCATGCCTGATTGCGCAGAACCTGATCAAAACCCCGGTGGTAATGCAGCACGCCCCAAAGCACGTATTCGACCATGCCCAGGCGATGATCCGGATCGACGATGCGACAGACCGGAATCTGCGGATCACGACTCGGGTCCTTGAAAATCTGATCGGCCCCGGCAGCGATGGAATGGATCAGCCGCAGGTACGGATACATACCCAGACTGCCGGGTGCCGGATTCCAGCACAGGGCAATTTCCGCCTGCTGCGCATCGGCATCGTCTGGCCGGACGATGTTCAGCTCAGGCTCACGCGCCAGGAGCATTTCCCGAACCCGCTCCAGGCCATTACCGGTGCCCAGCAACACGAGAGGCTTCATGAGCAGTATTCGCTGCGCTGGGCGTCGATCATGGTCAGCGCCGCTTCCCAGGCCAGTTCGGTAATGCCTTCAGAGTCGTCGGCTTCGAACTGTTGCGCGGTGTGCTCACAGACTTGCGGGTCCGGTTGAATCAGCGCCGTGCCGCCGGCCAGCGCCTGGATCTGCGCCTGACAGGCGCGCTCCAGAAAATAGATATTGGAAAACGCTTCGGCCGCCGATCCCCCCGTGACCAGCAAACCATGGTTACGCAAAATCATCGCGCGGGTGCTGCCCAGATCGGCCACCAGACGTTCGCGCTCGGCGGTGTCCGTGGCGATGCCTTCGTAGGTGTGATAACTCAGGCGGTTGTAAAACTTCAGCGCGTGCTGGCTCAGCGGCAGCAAGCCCGCCGCCTGCGCCGAAACCGCCATGCCCGCTGCGGTATGGGTATGAATCACGCAATGCGCATCAGGGCGCGCCGTGTGGATCGCCGAATGAATCACGAAGCCGGCGCGATTGACGCGATGATTGGGGAAGAACTCATCCACGACATTGCCCTGGCCATCGATCTTCACCAACTGGCTGGCGGTCATGCGTTCGAACAGCGTGCCGTAACGATTGATCAGAAAATGTCCGGCCTCGCCGGGTACACGCAGGGAAATGTGCGTGTCGATCAAATCGGTCATGCGCAAGTGGGCCAGCAAACGATAGAGCGCGGCCAGTTCGCAGCGGGCGTCGCGTTCCGCCTCGGGCATGTGCAGCGGCAACGTCGTGGAGCGTGCAGAAGAGGACATGGTGCTTACCATCAGAAAAGGTCATGGCGTGTTTCGTGCAGTCTTTTTAAGAGCAAACGTTACGCAAGCACAATGTGCGATTGCTTATATTCATTATTTTTTTCACCAATAAAGGCCGCGAAGTGACTCAAACCACCAGCCAGGCAACGCCGATCCGCCCGTCCTCCAGACCCTTGGGCGAACGGCTGGACTGGAATCTGCTGCGCACTTTTCAAGTGGTCGCTCAAGAACTGAGTATCAGTCGTGCGGCCGCGCGCCTGCATTTGTCGCAACCAGCGGTCAGCCAGGCGCTCAAGCGTCTGGAAGAACAATTGGGCACGGCGTTGATCGAGCGGCGAGGACCGCGTTTTCTGCTGACTCAGTCGGGCATCGAAACCTTGCGCGTGGCCGCTGACGTGCAGGGCCATTTCACCCAGCTGGACGCCGCGCTGGAGCGCACCTCAGACCAGATCGTCGGCAAGGTTCGGCTGTTGACCGTGAGCGGTATTCATTGCGCTATATATGACAAGTTTCTCGCCCAGCTGCATCGCGACTATCCCGGCATCACCCTGGAAATCGACGTGCAGTCCAGTGACGCGATTCTCAGTGCGTTGTCGCAGAAAACCGCGAGCTTCGGTCTGGCGGTTAATCGCGCCGCGCCCGTCCGGCTCGGCCAGCAATGCCTGACCCAAGAGCATTACGGCTTCTATTGCAGTGACCTGCATCCGCTGTTCGGGCGCGAAGACTTGACGCTGGATGATCTGCGCAATGAACAGCTGATTATTTTCACCGGGGATTTGCTGGGCGGCACGCTGTCGTCGCTGGCCGAGTTTCGGGACCACCACGAACTCACCGGGCAGATCGTCGCCTCGTCGGCCAACACTCAGGAAATCTTGCGTCTGGTGCTCGCAGGTTTCGGCATTGCCTGTCTGCCGCAGCATATCTGTCAGAACGAATTGCAGGCGGGTCGCTTATGGCGTCTGCCGCCCGAAGCGGGCGTGGGTTCGGTGGATATCAATCTGATGTGGAATCTGGACCAGCGCCTGACCAAGGCCGAATCGATTTTCCTGCAAAAGCTGCGTGAGGCTGTTCAAGAGAAGCCAGCGCCAGCCTGATGGGCAAATAAGGTGCACTTGTTACCGATATACGCAACATTGCACCGTTGCCGTGCATTTATTGAGAAATTATTACCCGACGTTATTAACACCGGAACTTTCCTGCATGATTTGCAGGAAAACATCCACTAACGGGTTGCGTGGCACCTGTTGTCTGTACAACAGTTTGAACGGCGTGGCTATGCCGAATGTCTGCGCCATTACGGAGCGCATCTCGCCGCGCTCAACGTAACTTCTGGCCCAATGAGTCGGTAAGTAACCCAGATAACGACCGGTCTTGATCAAGATAGCCACTGCTTCTACCTGGGTTGCAACGGCGGTCACATTACGCAACCCAAGGAGCTTCGGCTTTGCTGTATGCACGGCATAAGCGTGCTCGACAAACTCGGCTTGGGCGAGGCACTTCTCGTCAATATCTTCATCGCGCATTGCGAAGAAAGGATGATTGGACGCGCAATAAAGCTCTGAAGTTTCGTCATACAGCGGCATGACCTGAAAGTCATCTTTGCCGCTGTACACCGGCACAATGCCGACGGCGAACCGGCCTTTGAGAATGCCCTGTTCGATCTCGTCCAACGGCGCCACATTCAAACGCACCCTGGCCTTTGGAGCCTTGTCCTGCAAGGCTTTCAGGGCCTCAACCAAGGGTGAGTCCGGATCGGAAACGGTGTTATCGATGACCGCAATGTTAAGGTCTCCGAGCAATTCACCACGCACATTTCCCAGCCGATCGCGGAAGTTATCCAGGGCCATGAACAGGTCCAGGCTGGCTTCGTAGATAATCTTGCCTTGTTCTGTAAGGCAGAACTTTTCCCGCCCGCGCGTACATAAACGCATGCCCAGGCGTATTTCAAGATCCGATATCTGTTTGCTGATAGCCGCCAGGCTGATATTGAGTTCTACCTGTGCGGCGGTAAATCCTCCTGATTCAACCACTGCCCGAAAAACCTTGAACAGTTTCAAGTCCATGGCACTGGCCATTGAAATCGCCACATCACCACTTCGCTTGGGCAGGTTTCCACTTTCAGTAAGTTGACTTGTCATTTAAAACATTTCCCCGCTTGTTGATTTTTCCTAGCATCCCTCCCATCGAATCGATTGATTATTGTTTGAAGCCAAACTTCCATTGCTCATCTGTCTGCCACCCGGCGATCTTCACATCGCTTGATAGTGCTTGAGCAAACCACGTGCCAACGGAGAATTTACATGTCTGATGCTACTGATCGTCTTTGGGGAGCCCGCTTCAAATCCGGCCCGGCCGAAGCCATGGCCAACCTGTCCAGATCTCCCAAAGCGTACTTTCGCCTGACCCCGTACGACATCGCTGGCTCCAAGGCCCACGCCAACGAACTGAACCGCGCCGGCCTGCTCGACGCCGCCGAAACCGCGCGCATCATCGAAGCGTTGCGCAGCATTGACGAAGATTTCGCCGCCGGTTCCATCGAGCCGATTGCCGCCGACGAAGACGTGCATACCTTCATCGAGCGCCTGCTCACCGAGCGCCTCGGCACGCTGGGCGGCAAACTGCGCGCCGGTCGTTCGCGCAACGATCAGTCGGCCAACGACATGCGTCTGTTCCTGCGTGATCAAGTGCGGGTCATGACCCTGGCAATTCTCGAATTGCAAAAGGCGCTGGTGTCCCAGGCCGAGCAACACATCAACACCATCGCGCCGGGCTTCACCCACCTGCAACAGGCTCAACCCATTGTGTTCGCCCATCACTTGATGGCCCATGCCCAGGCGATTCATCGCGACATCCAGCGCCTGCAGGACTGGGACAAGCGTTTCAATCTGTCGCCGCTGGGCGCCGCCGCACTGGCCGGTTCCGCCATCGCTCGCGACCCGCAGCGCTCGGCCGCCGAAATGGGTTACGCCGGGCCGTGCGAGAACTCCATCGACGCGGTTGCCAGCCGTGACCACGTCGCCGAATTCCTGTTTTGCAGCAGCATGCTCGGCATCAATATTTCGCGTCTGGCCGAAGAGTTTTGCCTGTGGACTTCCCGCCAATTTCGCTGGGTTGAACTGGACGACGGCTATGCCACCGGCAGCTCGATCATGCCGCAGAAAAAGAACCCGGACATCGCCGAGCTGGCGCGTGGCAAGTCGGGTCGCCTGATCGGCAGCCTGACCGGCATCCTCGCGGTGCTTAAAGCCCAGCCGCTGTCCTACAACCGCGATTTGAGCGAAGACAAACACGCGATTCTCGACAGCCTGGAAACCGTGCATCTGGTCCTCCCCGCCTTCGCCGGCATGGTACAGACCATGAAAGTGCGCGCCGACGAGTTGCTGCGTCAGGCACCGCTGGGCTTCACCCTCGCCACTGAAGTCGCCGACTGGCTGGCGGTGCGCGGCGTGCCGTTCAAAGAGGCTCACGAGATCACCGGCAAGCTGGTGCAGCTCTGCGAAGAAAATGACATCGGCCTCGACGAACTCACGACCAAGCAACTGGCTGACACCGATTCGCGCCTCACGCCAGAAGTGCTCGACGCATTGACCCTGGAAGCTGCACTGGCCGCCCGCAGCGGTTGGGGCGGCACTTCGCCGGTCCGCGTTGCCGAGCAAATCGCGCGCTTCAAACAGCAGATGATCGCCCAGGAAAAATGGGCTCTGGATTACGCCGGTCCGCGCGGCTAAACCAATACCGGGAGCAAGGCACATGGCACAGATTCAAGCCCCAGGCAAAGACGAGCGCGTGTCGCTCGCCGCCAAGTACGACATCTCGGCCTACAAGGTCGTCCCACGCCGCTACTTCGGCCGTTACGCCGCCGCCACACTGATTGCGGTGCTGTTGATCGGACTGGTTCAGGCGTTCATTCACGGCAACATCGAATGGTCGTTCGTGGCCCAGTTCCTGACCGCCGAATCGATCATGTTCGGCCTGTTGAACACCATCACCATGTCGATCCTGGCCATGGCGCTCGGGGTCGTGCTCGGCGTCGTGGTGGCGGTGATGCGCATGTCGCAGAACCCGCTGCTGCGTTATGTGGCGCAGAGCTACACCTGGCTGTTCCGGGGCACGCCGCTGATTCTGCAACTGCTGCTCTGGTTCAACCTGGCGCTGATTTTCCCGACCCTGGGCATTCCCGGTCTGTTCGAGTTCAAGACCGTCGAAGTGATCACCCCGTTCGCCGCCGCGCTGCTCGGCCTGGGCATCAACCAGGGCGCCTACACCGCCGAAGTGGTGCGCGCCGGTCTGCTGTCGGTGGACAGCGGCCAGTACGAAGCGGCCAAGGCCATCGGTATGCCGCGCTTGCAGGCGCTGCGCCGGATCATCCTGCCCCAGGCCATGCGCATCATCATTCCGCCGGTCAGCAACGAGTTCATCGGCATGGTGAAAATGACCAGTCTGGCCAGCGTCATTCAGTACTCGGAACTGCTGCACAACGCGCAGAACATCTACTACGCCAACGCCCGGGTCATGGAGCTGCTGATCGTGGCCGGCATCTGGTATCTGGCGGTGGTGACCGTGCTGACCCTGGGTCAGGCGCGACTGGAAAAACGCTTCGCCCGTGGCGCTGGCAAACGTAACTGAGCCCAGGAGGCTGATCATGCTGAACATCGTCAAGGCAGTAGACGTGAACAAGTTCTTCGGCGACTTCCAGGCGCTCAAGAACGTCAATCTGGAAATCCCCCACGGCGAGGTGCTGTGCATCATCGGCCCGTCCGGCTCCGGCAAAAGCACGCTGTTGCGTTGCATCAATCAGCTGGAAAAAGTTGACGCCGGTGGTTTGTGGGTCGATGACGAAATCGTCGGCTTCCGCTCCGAAGGTCACAAGCTGATCGAGCTGAGCGACAAGCAGATCGCCAAACAACGCCTGAAGACCGGCATGGTGTTCCAGCGTTTCAACCTGTTCGCGCACATGACCGTGCTGGACAACATCCTCGAAGGACCGGTGCAGGTCTTGCGCCAGCCGGTGGAAGAATGCCGCGCGCTGGCGTTTGAATTGCTCAAGCGTGTGGGTCTGGAGTCCAAGGCCAACAGCTACCCCATCGAGTTGTCCGGTGGCCAGCAACAGCGCGTGGCCATCGCTCGCGCCCTGGCCATGCGACCAAAATTGATGCTGTTCGATGAGCCGACTTCCGCCCTCGACCCCGAGCTGGTGGGCGAGGTGTTGTCGGTGATGCGTGACCTGGCCAAGAGCGGCATGACCATGGTGGTCGTGACTCACGAGCTGGGCTTTGCTCGCGAAGTCGCCAATCGCGTGGTGTTCATGGATGCCGGGCAGATCATCGAAACCGGTGCGCCGGAAGATGTCCTGATGAACCCGCGCAATCAGCGCACTCAAGATTTTATTGCTGCCGTTCTGAACTGAAACCAACCGCCCTTTTGAGGATGTCGATGTGAAAACTTTCGCGCTTACCGCTACCGCCGTATTGTCCGCCCTGATTTCGGTTTCCAGCTGGGCAGCAGACACCCACGTGCTGCCAAAATCCATCACCGAGAAAGGTTACATTTCGGCCGGCATCGCCCCGAACTATCCGCCGATGGACTTCAAAGACCCGGCCACCAACAAGCTGACCGGCATCGACTACGATCTGGGCACTGAAATCAGCAAGCGCCTGGGCATCGAAATCCGCTGGCAGGAAACCGCCTTCGAACAAATGGTCAGCGGCCTGGCGACCAACCGTATCGACATCGTCATGTCCGGCATGACCGATACCCCGGAGCGCCAGAAGACCGTCGACTTCGTTGACTATTTCAGCACCGGCCCGCAGTTCTACACCCTGGAATCCCAAAAGGATCTGAAGGACATCGACGACATGTGCGGCAAGAAAATCGGCACCAGCCGCCGCACCACTTTCCCGGTGGAAATCGCCAAATGGAGTGACGTCAACTGTGTCGCCAAAGGCAAGCCGGCCATCGTCGTGATCGGCACCGAAGGCAGCGCCGATGCCCGTGCGCAACTGCGTCAGGGACGTCTGGATGCCGCCGTGCAAGGCAGCGAAACCCTGCCGTACATTCAGGGCCAGGAGCCTGGCGTGTTCAAGGTCATCGGCGGCACGCTGGCGCGTCAGCTGACCGGTCTGGGCGTGGCCAAGAACAATCCTGAGTTGAGCGCGGCGATCATCGCCACCCTCAACGACATGATCAAGGATGGCAGCTACGCGAAGATCCTCGACAAGTGGCAGCTCAAAGATGGCGCAGTGGCCGAAGCGACCCTCAACGGCGCGAAGTAAGCCCCTTCCCACCCGCCTGACTTGACTCAGGCGGGTGCTTTGAATCAGTCCGCACTGGAGAAAACCATGCTCGGCACGACCGACCTGCGCTGGCCTGCAAATGCCCGCGCCAGCGTAGCCCTGGCCTTCGATCTGGACGGCCCGACCGGCGCCGCGATGCTCGACGGCTCGATCTGGCAAAAACCCGAATACTTCACCTTTGGCAGCTACGGCCCGTATCGCGCCCTGCCCCGCTTGCTGGACATGCTCAAGGCGCATGCCACACCGGCGACTTTTTTCGTGCCCGCCTGGATTGTGGAAAACTGGCCGCGACAATGTCAGGCCATTCTCGAACACGGCCACGAAGTGGCTTATCACGGCTATCGCCACGAATCATTTTTTGCCCTGGACCTCAAGGCCCAGCGCGAAGTCATGCAGATCAGCGCCGATATCTTCAAGCGTTACCTGGGCATCACCGCCACCGGTTTTCGCACGCCTTCCGGCGACTGGCACCAGGAAACCCCGGCCCTGCTCATGGACTGCGGCGTGACCTACTCCAGCAGCATGCGCGGCGACGACCGACCTTATTTCATCGACGTTCCCGGCCACGCCAACGGTTTGGTGGAAATCCCCGGTCGCTGGGAACTCGACGATTACGCGTCACTGGCCTACACCCGCGCACCGAACTATCCGGCCGGTCTGGACCGCATCGCCAGCTACGACCAGACCCTGGATAACTGGTGCCGCGAGTTCGATGGCACCTATCGCGAAGGCCTGTGCATGACCACGCTGTTCCACCCCAAGATCAGCGGCAAACCGGGACGCATTCTGTTGCTGGAACGCTTCCTGGAACACATGCACAGCCATCCGGACGTGTGGTTCGCCACCTGCAACGACGTCGCCAACTTCTGGCTCAAGGAGCATCGCCATGACTGAAGCGAAATCCGTCTGGCCCGCGCCGTATCGCTGCGCGGTGGTCATCACCATCGACTACAACGACATTCACGGCATCCTCACCCAGGTTCCGGCCATTGCCGGGCGCGACAAGAGCCTGTCGGTGTGGCGCTACGGCACCACGCGCGGCGTGCAGCGGCTGCTGGAAGTGCTCGACGATCAGCAAATCCCCGCCACCTGGTGCATTCCCGGCATCGTCGCCGAAGAGAATCCGCAAGTGGTGCAGGCGATCAACGCCGCCGGGCATGAAATCGCCTGCGCCGGTTATCGCCATGAAGACTTCTCCCAGCTGGACCTGGCCGCGCAGCACGCCTCGCTCAAACGCGGCTGCGACGTGATCGCCGAAATGACCGGGCAACGCCCCAGCGGTTTTCGTGCGCCAGCCGGCAGCTACGCGCCGGGTTTTGTCGATGCATTGCGCGCCGAAGGCATCAGCTGGTCGTCTTCCTGGTCGGGGGACGATTTGCCTTATTTGCATCCGGTAACGCAGATGGACTCGGCACCGCTGGTGGAGTTGCCGCTGCATTGCGAACTGGAAGACGAACCTTATTTCGCCTTCAACCTCGCCCCCGCCGTGCCGGTCAGCCAGGCGCGCATCGCGTCTTATGCCGAGGTGTTGAAAAACTGGCAGCAGGATTTCGCAGGCTTCCATCGTTTTGGCCTCTGCTACGTGATGCGCCTGCACCCGGAAACCCTCGGCACCGTTGGCCGCAGTGGTTTGCTGCTGGAACTGCTGACCTGGCTCAAGGCGCAGCCGGATGTGTGGTTTGCCACCGCTGAAGAGGTCGCCGACTGGTGGAGCGAAAGCAACAACAGCCTGCCAGAAGATCATCCCGCCGCTGTTTTCGAGCGCCATCGTCCGAGCCACGCATCATGAACAATCCACTGCACAGCCTCAGCCAGTTCGTCACCCAGACGGATTACGCCACCCTGCCCGCGCCACTGGTGGAGAAAGCCAAGCGGCACTTTCTCGACACGCTGGGCGCGGCGCTTGCAGGCTCGCAAGCCGAGCTGACCCAACGCACCTTGCGCGCCATGAACGCCAGCGAATCCGACGGCGCGTCGGTGATCTGGGGCACCGAGCAAGGCTTGTCGGCGCGTAACGCGGCATTGGTCAACGGCATCGCCGCCCACGCCCTGGAGCTGGACGATGCCGGTGGCTGCGATCACTCCGGCGCTGTGGTGGTGCCGGCCATGCTCGCAGTGCTGCCGTTGTGCGATCCGATGCCCAACGGCAAAGAGCTGATCAACGCCATGGTCATCGGCTACGACGTTGCCCGACGCGTGCTGGAAGCCTGCGGCGGTTACTCGCCGCACAACGAAGCCGGCTGGCATTCCACCGGCACCTGCGGCGTGTTTGGCGCAGCGGCGGCGTGCGCCCGATTGCTCAGACTGGATGCCACACAAACCGCTTCGGCGCTGGGCCTGGCGACAAGCATGAGCGGCGGTTTGTGGGCGTTTATCCATGACGGCGCGGACAGCAAGAAGCTGCATGCCGGCCGCCCGGCTGAAGGCGGCGTGCTCGCCGTATTGCTGGCTCGCGAAGGCGTGACCGGACCGAATCAGGTGTTCGATGACGTATGGGGCGGATTCCTGCGCACCCTGGCGCGGGACACCGCGCAACCAGCGGCGTTGACTGCCGATCTGGGCGTGGTCTGGAAACTCGCCCGCTGCTCGATCAAACCTTACGCCGCTTGCCGGGGCACGCACTCGGCCATCGATGCCATCGGTGAGTTGCTCAGCGACCTGGGCATCAAGGCTGACGAGATCGAAGCCATCGACGTCAGCGCCAGCGAGTTTCTGGTGGGCATGTGCGCGGGGCTCGATACCGCCACACTGGCCGCCTCGCAAATGAGCCTGCCATACGCGCTGGCCGTGCGTTGCCTGCTGGGCCATGCCGGGCTGGACGCTTACGAAGAGAAGCAGCGCACGGATCCGAATGTGCTGGGTTTCATGCAGCGCATTCGCATGCACAGCGATGCGTCCCTCGCGCCGCTGGATGAACCGCGCCTGACCTTGACCAGCAAGGATGGCCGCAGTGCTTCCCGGCAAGTCAAAACCCCGCTGGGCGGCCCGCTCAACCCGATTGGCGATGATGCGCTGCTGGAAAAATTTCGCTCACTGGCGGCGCGCGCATTGCCGGAGCTGCACGTCGAACGCCTCGCCGCGCTGTGCCTGAAGCTGGATCAAAAAACAGACCTACAAGACCTGCTGGATCTTTTGCGCTTCCCTTGAAGCCTTGCTGCCCTTATCTCTGACGTAAGGAATTGACCATGCTGGATTTGAGCAATAAAGCTTCGATGCTGTTCGCGGCCTTGGGTATCGCAGCCTGCTGCAACGTGGCGCAGGCCCGGGAAACCCTGAACGTCGGCGTGGAAGCGACTTACCCGCCGATGTCGTATCGCGATCCGGCCACCAATAAAAGCGTAGGTTTCAACATCGACCTGTTCGACGCGCTGGGCAAGGCGATGAACGTCGAGATCAAGTATCAGGAAATGACCTTCGAGCAGCTGACCAGCAGCCTGAAAACCGGGCGCATCGACGTGATCGGCACCGCCATCACCGACTTGCCCAAACGTCGCACCGACATGACGTTTGTCGATTACCTGCAAACCGGCGCGCAGATGTTCACCACAGTGCGCAACACCAGCCTGGGTTCGACACCGGAAGCCTTCTGCGGGAAAAACATCGGCACCCCGCGCACCACCAATTACTACCCGGAAGTCATGGCCTGGAACGACACACATTGCGTCGCCGCCGGCAAACCCGCCGCCACCGTGCAAGGCACCGCTGGCGCTTCGGCGGCACGTCTGGACCTGCAACAGGAACGCCTCGCCGCCGTGGTCCTCGGCCCGGAATACGTGAAGTACCTGATCAGCCAGGAACCCGACACCTATGTGTTGATCGGTCAGCCGCTGTCCCTGCATCACTTCGGTTTTGCGGTGGACAAAGCCAAGACCGACGTACGCGACGACCTGGTAAAAGGCCTGCAAACCGTGATCCGCGACGGCACCTATCAGACCATCCTCAAGAAGTGGAATCTGGAAAGCCAGGCAGTCAGCGAAGTGATGGTCGACGGCGGGAAATAATGCTGCCCTTGCGATAAACACTGTAGGAGGGAATTCATTCCCGAAGGGGCCAGCGCGACCACCACACATTTGCGCTGTGCTCGCTGCCGTCTTCGGGAATAAATTCCCTCCTACGAATTGCCTTGTTTAACCGGAGGCCCTTTCATGAAAACCGTCATCTTCGAACGCTTCGGCGACCCCGACGTATTGCAGCTGGTAGAACGCCCAACGCCCGGCATCAAGCCCGGCGAGGTGCTGATCGACATCCACGCCACGGCACTGAATTTTTCCGACCTCCTGCAACGGCGCGGCACTTACGTGATGAAAACCGAGGGCGAAAACATCCTCGGCATCGAATGCTCCGGCGTCATCGCCAAGGTTGGCGAGCACGTCCGCAACCGGGCCGTCGGCGACCGAGTCTGCGCCTTGCTGCCCGGTGGCGGTTATGGCGAGCAGGTTGCGGTCAACGCCGAGCATGTGTTGCCCTGCCCGCAAGGCCTGTCGCTGCTCGAAGCGGCGGCACTGCCGGAAGCGGCCTGCACACTTTGGTCGAACCTGCGGGATATCGGACGCTTGCAGCCGGGCGAAACCGTGCTGATTCACGGCGGCGCGGGCGGCGTGGGTTCACTGGCGATTCAATGGGCCAGACAATGGGGCGCACGCGTGCTGACCACGGCGGGTTCGCCAGACAAACTGCAACGCTGCCTGGAACTGGGCGCTGACGTCGCCATCGATTACCGCAACGAAGATTTCGTCGACGTTGTGGCGCGGGTGACCGAAGGCCGCGGCGTGGACGTGATCCTCGACAACATGGGTGCCGCCTACCTGGCGCGCAACATCGAGGCGCTGGCGGTCGACGGCCGCATCGTCATGATCGGCCTGCAAAGCGGCCGCGAAGCGCCCATCCACCTCGGCAAAATGATGGGCAAACGCGCCGCACTGCACACCACCTCACTGCGCGACCGCTCGGCGGCGGCGAAGGCAGCCATTGTCGCGGGCGTGCTGCACGACGTCTGGCCGCATCTGCTGACCGGCACAATCAAGCCGGTCATCGACAAGACATTCCCGCTGAGCGATGTAGTGGCGGCGCACGCGTATATGGAATCGGGTGGGCATGTGGGGAAGATTGTGTTGCAGATTAAAGACTCGCGGTAAACACCGACTCCGTTGGAGCGTGCGGGCGGCGTTCCGACTTGTCCGCGAAGAAGTCAGTGCATCCGCCCGCTTTTCTGAATCAACCTTCAGCGTACCGAGCCGCAGCGCTACTCGCCAACGCATCATCAACAATTGCCTTTGCCATCTCGCTCAGATAATGCGCAGCCCAGACACTCTGTTTGCCTGCATCGCCCAGCGCCGCGTCGAGGCTGATTTCGCTGGCACAGGCCAACAAATTGGAGGCATGTTCCAGCGCGGATTCGATGGGGATTTCAGGATTTATGCGAAACAGCGGCTGCCCGGTTTCGCCGCAGGTGGAGAAGGTGATGGTGCCGAGGGTTTTGATGGTTTGTGGTGGATTGGAAGAGAACGATTGCTTCATTTGCTGCTCCTGGAGTTGGGGAGCTGTCATCGTCTTGCGGCCAAGCAAATCAGGGTGACAGCTGTACGCAGGTTGGCCGACCGGGACTCCAGGTACCCGGCACATCCGAAGATGTCCCGCGCACAGCTGCCATAACTCGACATCACAAGCGCAAAAAAAGCGCCTGCTTATCGAATAGGTAGCGCTGATGCGCCTGAAGTTTAGTCGAGCGGCCAAGCCCGGTCGCTGCATTTGCAACGACCGGCGAACTCTATGGGTTCTGACCCCGAGGCAACAAGAATGCAAAGCGGACAGAGGTTGTCAGCCGATTCCGCAAATCGCTTTGAGGGCATAAAACCTGCTCACTGCCCAGACCGGATAGAACTCCGCGAACTGTAGGAGCCAACTTGTTGGCGAGGCGTTGGTCCTGCGAGAACCAATAAATCGCCTCGCGAATAAATTCGCTCCTACGAGGCCGACGCAATTCCGTTGGAGCGCGGTTTGACCGCGAAGAGGCCAGTACGAATCAACCTTCAGCGTATCGAGCCGCAGCGCTACTCGCCAACGCATCATCAACAATTGCCTTCGCCATCTCGCTCAGATAATGCGCAGCCCAGACACTCTGTTTGCCCGCATCGCCCAGCGCCGCGTCGAGGCTGATTTCGCTGGCACAGGCCAACAAATTGGAGGCATGTTCCAGTGCGGATTCGATAGGGATTTCAGGGTTTATGCGGAACAGCGGCTGCCTGGTTTCGCCGCAGGTGGAGAAGGTGATGGTGCCGAGGGTTTTGATGGTTTGTGGTGGGTTGAGGATGGTCATCGGTAAGCTCCTATATCTTGATGAGCCGTCGTTTCCCGCCGCCAAGCGGGAAAGGTGACGGATTGCACAAGGTTGGCGGACCGGAGATATAGGACCCGGCACTCCCGAAAGAGTCCCCGTGCAACCCGTCATAAAACGGTGCCACACGCGCAAAAAAAAGCGCCTGCAATCTTAAAGCGGGGCGCTCGTTCCGCCTATATCTGTCTGGGCCGCCAAGCCCGGTCGCTGCATTCGCAACGACCGGCGAACTCTATGGGTTCTGCCCCCGAGGCAACAAGAATGCAAAACGGACAGAGGTTGTCAGCCGATTCCGCAAATCACTTTGAGGGCATAAAACCTGCTCACTTCCCAGACCGGATAGAACTCCGCGAACTGTAGGAGCCAACTTGTTGGCGAGGCGTTGGTCCTACGAGAACCAAAAATCGCCTCGCGAATAAATTCGCTCCTACGAGGACCGACGCAATCCCGTTGGAGCGAGGCTTGCCCGCGAAAAGGCCGGCACATCCGCCCTATACGACTGAAGCCTCAACCCCGATAAACAGCTTCAAATCAGCAGGCAATGGTTGTCCGATGATGCTTGATAGATCCGCTACCTGCTCGCTGGTGAGTAGCCACTCGCACTCCGCCATCGCATTAAGACTTCGATGACCCAGGAACTTCACGATTTGCTCGTTGAATGATCCGTCGATATCCAGCTCAAATTTAAGAGAGTCATCTTCATCGTTGTCCGGCAAAAAGCCGTGAATACATAGGTACATAAAAACGCCTTTCTATTCTTTGAATGCGGGTTATCGAGACAAATCACAGCCCGCTGGACTGTGACCAGCTCACTTTGATGGCGACCTATCTGAAAAGGCCGATGCTATACATCAGGTCAGACTTGATCGGGTAGGCAAGTGCTGCCATTACCCCCGTAGCTTGATCTCGTGTGAGATCGGTCTCGCCCGGAGGCACATCCGTAAGCAAGCCCCATCCTATTGCGTTGAGTACTTTTATCTCTAATTCCTGCGGCACAACTCTCTGGTAATGCAGTGAGTTATCCGGATCAGGCTCAGGGTAAAACCCTCTGACTACTAAAAATGGCATGAGCCATGCTCCTGAGTCACTTGTGCTTATCTTTCAACATTGCAGGTCAACTGGAAAACATGGTTGCTGTCGTAAAAATGTTTACCAGCCAAGACCTCAATAGCCGCCGCTTGGCTGGGGGTTAGGTCATAACCTTCATCGCCACGCTGAGGTACCGACCAGCCCATGATTTGCGCGAGTTGCGAATCACTGCCGTAGGGCAGAATCACCTCAAAGATCAAGAGCTCGGATTCTTTGTTGAAGGCTTCAATAATGTATTTCACGGACCGGATGCTCCTCAATCGCGACCTACCTGCAAAGCCCGACGCTATACATCAAGTCAGACCTGACCGGCTCACCGAGCACTCTCAAGACCGCAGCCGCCTGTTCACTGGTTAGATCGTTTTCACCGACAGGTACATCCGCCAACGAGTCCCAGCCCATAGCGGAAAGCACCTCCGTCTCCAATTCTTCTGGGACAGCATTTTTGTACTGCAATGAGTTATCCGGATTGGGGTCGGGATAATCGCTAATAGAAACAAATGCCATAGGGCTGTCGATTCCGTCGTTGTTCTAGCTGTGTCCGCACATCCATCAACAAGTCCTGATCCAGCGACAGCGGCTTCGGTCTTCAGGATTATTTTTAGCAGATGTTCTCAGACTCACGGTGATCCAGGCTCATGATCATTAGCGGCTGGATCATGAGCCTGAGTCACCTCGGTGAAGTTTCTATCTGTACAGTCCAGTGCAGTAAATCAAGTCATCCCTGACTGGATCGTCGAGTAAAGCCATAACCGCCTTGGCCTGCTCTGCGGTGAACTCTGTCACGCCTACCGGCACATCCTTCAAGGATGCCCAATTCATTACCGCTAGCACTTTCGTCTCCAGATCTTGAGGTACAACTTTTTCGTACTGTAGTGAGTCGTCCGGATCGGGCTCAGGATAAAAGCCTCTAACCAAGATGAATGTCATACGCGATGCTCTCCCAATCGTTTTGCCGCTATCTATTCCTTGGGTAGGCGTCCCCGGCCTGACACCAATCTGACCCTTATCGAAGCCTTGTGCCGCTATGCCTCAACGCCGATAAACATCTTCAAATCAGTCGGAAGGGGTCGTCCGATGATCGATGATAGGTGCGCTATCTGCGCAGCAGTTAGCAGCCACTCGCACTCCGCCATCGCATTAAGACTTCGATGACCCAGGAACTGCACGATTTGCTCGTTGAATGATCCGTCGATATCCAGCTCAAATTTAAGTGAATCGTCTTCGGTACTGTCGAGCAGAAAGCCACTAATGCACAGATACATAAAACCCCTTACGTCTCTAAATACCCGATAGCTAGGCTACGACCCCAATAAGCAGTTTCAAATCAGCTGGTAGCGGCTGCCCAATGATTGATGAAAGTTGCGTTACTTGCTCGCTGCTTAGCGGCCAGTCGCCTTCTGCCATTGCATTAAGGCTTCGATGGCCAAGAAGCTGTAAAATCTGGTCGTCAAACAAGCTGTCAATCTCGAATTGGAATTTGAGCGAATCATCTTCACTACTGTCGAGCAGAAATCCAAATACATACAGCTGCATAAAATCTACTATTTCCCTTTTCTGCGGCCCGCGCTTGCAGGCTTGGTTTCTGATCGACGCACCGTCGATCGCGCCTACCTGCAAAGCCCGACGCTATACATCAAGTCAGACCTGACCGGCTCACCGAGCACTCTCAAGACCGCAGCCGCCTGTTCACCGGTTAGATCGTTTTCACCGACAGGTACATCCGCCGAGGACTCCCATCCGATGGCGGAAAGCACCCTTATCTCTAACTCTTGGGGCACATCTTTTTCATACTGCAATGAGTTATCCGGATTGGGTTCCGGATAAAAACCACTGATCAAGATAAATACCATCGCTTCGCTATGCCCGCACGCCAATGAACAAATCAAGGTCCAGCGGCAGCGGTTCCTTTATCACGTGCGCAATTTCCTCAATTTGCGTGGTCGTCAAAGGTTGCTCACCAACGACCTCGGCCTCCATGCTTTCCCAACCCAAAATATCCATTACGGCTTGCTCAAATTCCGTTTTCACGTCGAGCGCAAATTTGATTGAGTCGTCTTCGCCGTCGTCTATCAAAAAACCAGTGATTTCTAAGAGCATGGATTTCCCCTCGGTTATTTCGGTGTCGTACGCCCAGGCTCGGCGTCTTTTGTTCGTTCTCCCGTGTTGGGATCAAACTCTCCTAAATGCTTACCTTGGCTGTCGTATAGTTCAACCCTACCATTTTCATAATCCCACTCAAAAATACGGCCCTTACGGTCTTTCCATCGATTACGTTTTTTACCCCCCCCTTGAACACTAGACTTCTTTTTTACCGGCAATGCGTCCGGAAAGGCTGTCAGTCCTTTTGGCGCAGGATGGTAGCCATGATCCCCATTAAACGGCCGCGCAAACACCACATACATCGACTTCCAGCCAACCCCCGCTGGAAACACCACAATACAATCTTCAACGGTGATGTCTTCGCCGGGGAAGCCTTCGATCTGGCTGTCGGTGTCTTCCGGAATCGGGTGGACGAGGATGTTGTTGAGGTGTGCGCCGCTGTTGTCAGGATAGATCAGCGGTGGCATGGGGCCGAGGCGGCCGTCTCTGGGCGTCCAGATGATGGTGATGCCGTTGAGTTTGGCTTCCATCGCCGTTTTGTTGGCGTTCCACGTGGCTTGCACCGTGCGCACCGAGTCGTCGCCGGACGGTTTGCTGTGGATGCCGTAGACCTGCAACACGCCGTCTGGGTCCTGGCGAAACTGGAAGCGCACCCGCGTTGGCGCGCGCGTCAGGTTGCGCAATTGCTCGTCGGTGTAGAGCGTGCCGTCGCCCATTTTCTCGGGAAGCATGCCGAGGATAAGAATGCTCGCTGGCCCACCCAGGCCGCGTATCGCCCAGCTGTGGCGTTGTTGCATGATCCCGCTGCCGGCCATGTAGCCCAGGCCCAGGTCGGCGCCGAGTGCGAGGGCTACCGCAGCGCTGGCATCCGGCAGGAGCATGGCGCCCGCGAGCATTACTTTGCCGAAGTTTGACGCCGGTTCTACGGAGGTCCCGGCGTCGGTGGAACACCAATTACCCGGCGCGCAGGACTTGGCGAAAACCAGATCGGTGCGGGGTTTTGGCGCGGGCCATTTGTCTTCCTGGATGTAAACCGGTTCGGGCTTTTTGGGTGTGTTCCACGCCGCCCACGAAGCACCTCCGTTGGGCAGTCGCCGGTTTCGCATATAACGTTCGAATGGGTCTTCTGGATCGTCCTTGCGCATGACTCCTCCCTGTAGCGCCTTTTGTCGGCGGGGAGGATGTCGACCCATTCGAGCCCAGTCAATTTAACGCGGTTACTGAAAGTTTCAGCCTGATCCATCTGGCTAATCCCTTCGGCTAGTCCTTCTTGCGATACCCCTCAATGATCGCCGAGAAGTCCTTGCCGCCCTCGCCGCGCAGGCTCATCGCTTGATACAACTGTTGCGCCACGGCGCCGAGGATGACCGGTTGGTGGGCGGTGCGTGCGGCTTCGGTTGCCAGGGCTAAATCCTTGAGCATCAGTTCCGCGCCGAAACCGCCGGTATAACCCCGTGCAGCGGGTGCCGTTTCGACGATGCCGGGCCATGGGTTGTAGACCTCGGAGCTCCAGCAGCGGCCGGTCGAGCTGTTGATGATGTTGGCCAGAATCCCGGTGTCGATGCCCAGCGCGTCGCCCAGTGCCATGGCTTCGGAAACGCCGATCATGGAAATGCCCAGCAGCAGGTTGTTGCAGATCTTGGCGATTTGCCCGGTGCCGATATCGCCGCAATGCACGATGTTTTTGCCCATTTTCGCCAGCACCGGTTTCAGCACTTCGAAATGTTCGGCACTGGCGCCGACCATGAACGTCAGCGTGCCGGCCTGCGCGCCGCCGGTGCCTCCGGAAACCGGCGCGTCGCCCAGGGTCACGCCCTGTCTGGCGGCGATGGCGGCCACGTCGCGAATGGTCTGCGGGTCGATGGTGCTGCAATCCACCGCTGGCACTCCGGAGCCGATGCCCGCCAATACGCCGTCGTCATTGAGATAGACGCTGCGCACGTGGGCCGCAGCCGGCAGCATGGTGATGACCAGCTCCGCGCCTTGCGCCGCATGTTTGGGCGATTCACTGATACGCCCGCCCAAGGTGGCGAGTTCGTTGAGCACGGCGGTGTTCAAGTCGAACAGATGCAGATGATGCCCGGCCTTGAGCAGGTTGCGAGCCATCGGCGCGCCCATGTTGCCCAAGCCGATAAAGGCGATTTTCATGTTGTTCTCCCTGGCAGAGGTTGGATTTCCTCGTTGGAGCGAGGCTTGCCCGCGAAGGTCCGAACTGCAATTCGCGGGCGAGCCTCGCTTAACGGTCAACGCAAACTGATGGTGGTGTTCACCCCATCATTGACGCTGTCGTCATCGAACCAGCGGCTGGTGACGGTCTTGGTTTGAGTGTAGAACTGCACCACTTGTTTGCCGTATGGACCGAGGTCACCGAGCTTGGAGCCGCGCGAGCCGGTGAAGCTGAAAAACGGCACAGGCACCGGAATCGGGATGTTGATGCCCACCTGGCCGACGTCGATTTCGCTCTGGAATTTGCGCGCCGCCGCGCCGCTTTGGGTGAACAGGCCGGTGCCGTTGCCATACGGATTGGCGTTGACCAGCTCGATGGCCTGATCGAGGGTGTCGACTTCCAGCACCACCAGCACCGGGCCGAAGATTTCCTGGGTGTAGATCTGCATGTCGGTGGTCACGCCGGAGAACAGCGTCGGGCCGACAAAATTGCCGTCCTCGAAACCCGGCACCTGGATGTCGCGGCCATCGAGTTCCAGCGTCGCGCCTTCACGCACGCCGCTTTCGATCAGGTCGAGAATGCGCTGTCTGGCGCGTCTGGAAATCACCGGCCCCACATCGGTGCCCGCTTCGCTGCCGGCGTTGACCTTGAGCTTTTGCGCCAGGGCTTTGAGATCCGGCAGCCATTGTTTGGCCGCGCCCACCAGCACGACCACGGAGGTCGCCATGCAGCGCTGCCCGGCCGCGCCAAAACCGGCGCCGACCAAGGCGTTCAGGGTTTGCACACGATTGGCATCGGGCAACACCACGGCGTGGTTCTTCGCGCCCATCATCGCTTGCACGCGCTTGCCGTGTTCCCCCGCCAGCTTGTAGACGTGAGTGCCGACAGCGGTGGAACCGACGAAAGAAACGGCCTTGATTTCGGGATGGGTGCAAATGGCATCCACCACGGATTTACCGCCATGCACCACGTTGAGCACGCCCGGCGGAATGCCCGCTTCGACCGCCAGTTCCACCAGCAGCATGGTCGACATCGGGTCCTGCTCGGAAGGCTTGAGCACGAAGGTATTGCCACAAGCGATTGCCATGGGAAACATCCACAGCGGAATCATCGCCGGGAAGTTGAACGGCGTGATCCCGGCACAAACGCCGATGGGCTGGCGCAACGTGTAGGTGTCGACGCCGCCGGCAACGTTCTCGGAAAACTCACCCATTTGCAGCGTGCCAATTGAACAGGCGTGCTCCACAACTTCCAGGCCGCGAAAGATATCGCCTTCGGCATCGGCAATGGTTTTGCCCTGCTCGGCACTCAGCACCGCAGCGATGCGCGGCGAGTGCTCGCGAATCAAGGCCTGCAGCTTGAGCATGATGCGCATGCGTGCGCCGATGGGCGTCAGGCGCCAGGTCTTGAAGGCTTTTTGCGCGGCGGCAACTGCGGCATCCACTTCAGTATCGGTGGCGAACGGCACCTGGGCCAGCACTTGCTGGGTCGCCGGGTTGATGATGTCGTGCCATTCGCTGCTTTGCGATTCGACCCATTCGCCGTCAATCAGCATTTTTACGCGGGCCACCTTGGTGGTGTTTTTTTGCAGTGAAACGTTCATCGAAATCTCCTCCGAGCGGCCTGGGTTGACCGCTGACCATCTGTTATTCATTAAAGATCAGGACGCCCGATGCCGGGGCGGATCGCGCTTCATCAGCGCGGTGCACACCAGCGCCACAAGGCCCATGCCAATCAGGTAAATGATCACGTAACGCGGGCTGCCGTCGGCGTAAGCGAGTAATTTGGTGGCGATCATCGGCGCGAAACCTCCGCCCAATACACCGGCCAGCTGCACCGAAACCGAGATGCCGCTGTAGCGAATTTCGGCGGGGAACTGCCGGGCGAACAGCAGTGATTCCGGCGCGTAGAGAATCGGGAAAACCACACCGACGGCGAGCACCATCGCCCACCAGACCAGCATCGGCTCGCGGGTGCCGAGCATGGCGAAGAATGGATAGACGAACGCGCAGAGCAACAACAGGCCCGCAAAGTACAAGCGTCGTTGCCCGACCTTGTCCGACAGGTAGCCGCAAAACGGCATGGTGAACAACGACAGCGCCGCGCCGGCAGTGATTGCGTTCAGCACATCGGCGCGGGGGATTTGCAGCTGGTTGGCGGCGTAAGCGAGGGCGAAGGTCACCGACATGTAGAACCAGGCGTTTTCCGCCGTGCGCGCGCCAATGATCGTCAGGGTTTCCCGTGGATGTTCACGCAGCACTTTGAACAGCGGCACCTTGACGGCGATCTTGTCCTGCTTGAGCTTTTCGAAGTCCGGCGATTCCGGGACTTTCAGGCGGATCAGCCAACCGATGCCGAGCAAGACGATGCTGGCGATGAACGGCAGGCGCCAGCCCCAACTGAGCATGTCGGCCTCAGGCAGCTTGGCCACCATGCCCATCGCCAGCGTCGCCAGCACCAGTCCCGCGCCGACACCGGTTTGCGGCAGGCTGCCGTAGAAGCCTTTCTTGCCCTCCGGCGCATGTTCCACGGCCATCAACACCGCGCCGCCCCATTCGCCGCCCACCGCCATGCCTTGCAGGAATCGCATGAGCACCAGAATCAGCGCGGCCCAATAACCGATCTGCTCGTAAGTGGGGATCAGGCCAATGATGATGGTCGGAATCCCCATCATCATCAGGGTCACCAGCAACATCGATTTGCGACCGATCCGGTCACCGAAGTGACCAAAAATCACCCCGCCCAACGGTCGACCGAGAAAGCCCACCGCATAGGTGGCGAACGCAGCCAGCACGCCGGTAATCGGGTCAAGGGCGGGAAAGAAGATTTTGTTGAAGATCAGCGCGGCGGCAGTGCCGTAGAGAAAAAAGTCGTACCACTCGATGGTCGTGCCGGCCATGCTTGCCATGCCGGCAAGTCGATAGGATTTGGCGTTCTTCGCAGGGCGGGCACCAAGTGCGCCAGCGTCCGCTGTCATTGCGTCCTTCATAAACTCCTCCGCTTATTATTGTTGTGCAGGGTTTTATGGCGTGGGGTGTTGCCTGGGATTGTTGTGGCTACAGCCGGGTTGGTTCAGACCCTGCATTGGAGTATAGATGTGCAAACTTCTAATAAGAATGCACATAAAAGCAGGATCAACATGCAAAAAAACATCACCTCCCTGGGCCTTCTCAACTGGGATGACTTGAAGTTTTTCCTTGAGGTTGCCCGCACGCGCAAGGCCAGCATCGCGGCCAAACGCCTGTCGGTGGATTACACCACCGTGTCGCGACGGATCAGTTCTCTGGAGGGTTCGCTCGGCACATTGCTGTTCGAAAAGTCGCGCAACAACGGCTTTGTGCTGACTGCCGAAGGCCAACGTTTGCTGGGTTATGCCGAGTCCATCGAAAGCACGCTGCACATGGCCTGTGAGCAGGTTTCGGGCTCCAGCGTGGCGTTGTCCGGGCATATCCGCATGGGCTGCACCGAAGGTTTCGGCAGTTTTTTCGTCACGCCGCAGCTGAGCCACTTTCTCGATAACTACCCGGACATCTCGGTCGATATCCTGCCGCTGCCGCACTTCATCAGCCTGTCCAAGCGCGAAGCCGATATCGTCATCGCCCTGGAGCGCCCGGAGCACGGGCCGTATGTGTGCTGCAAACTCTGCGATTACAACCTGCGGCTGTATGCGACTCAGGACTATCTGGACAACCACCCGCCGCTGCACAGCACCGCCGACCTTGCCGCACACACTTTCATCAGCTATGTCGACGATCTGGCGTTCAGTTCGGAATTGCTCTACCTCAGCAACCTGCTGCCCGGCGCCCAGGCGCAACTGCGCAGCACCAGCGTCATCGCCCAATACCAGGCCGCGCTGCAAGGCCGGTCGCTGGCGATCCTGCCGTGCTTCCTCGCCGCACAGGACTCACGCCTGGTGCCGGTGCTGGAAGAGGAAGTGAAGATCACCCGGCATTTCTGGATGTACTGCCGAGAGGACTTGCGCAAGCTCAAACGGATTACCTTGTTGTGGGATTACATAAGACAAGTAACAGAACTGAATGCCCCGTTATTACTCGGCGAGTCGCAGGCGTTACGATTTGCAGATGCGGATGACATCGTGATAGTAAAACCCTCCCACTCATCAGCCTGATCGATCATGACCAAACCCCTTACCGGCTTCAGCCAACCCGCACTGGCGGGCAAGTCCATCGAACTGCTGCCGCTGCAGGCGTCGCACGCACCCGCGCTGTTGCAAGCGGCGGCCGATGGCGAGTTGTGGAACATGAAGGTGACGGTCATTCCAGGGCCGGAGACGGTCGATAAGTACATCGCGATTGCCTTGCAGGGTCGCGAGGCCGGGACGGTCATGCCGTTTGTAATCGTGCGCCACGATACCGGGCGCGTGGTGGGCAGTACCCGTTTCTGGAAGATCGACCGGGTCAACCGCAAGATGGAAATCGGCCACACCTGGCTGAGTGCGTCGGCCCAACGCTCGGGCATCAACACTGAGGCGAAGTATCTGCTGCTGGAGCATGCATTCGAGGTCATGCAGGCGGTGCGCGTGCAGTTCACCACCGATGAGCTCAACGAAAAATCCAGGGCGGCGATTCTGCGCATCGGCGCCATACAGGAAGGCATTGTGCGTCACGAACGGATCATGCCCGATGGCCGTAAACGCAACTCCGTACGTTTCAGCATCATTGATGAGGAGTGGCCTGGGGTGAAGGCCATGCTTGCAGCTAAAATCCAGTCGTAAACAGTCGGCAAGAAACCCCGGTCAGCCCGTCGCCGCATCGGGGCTTTCCTGCGCCAGCCACGCTCGTGTTTCATCCGCAGATATGGGCCGCGAGAACAGATAGCCTTGCGCCCACACCCCACCCAGACGCTTGAGCGCGGCCAGTTCGTCTTCGGTTTCAACCCCTTCGACGATGCATTGCAGCTGCATGTCATGGCTCAACGCGAGCAGGGATTTGACGATCTTGAAGCTCGCCGGGTTGAGGTGAATGCCGGTGACAAAGCTGCGGTCCACCTTCAGCTTGGTCAACGAAAGCGCATGAATCTGGCTAAGACTTGAGTAACCGGTGCCAAAGTCATCCAGAGAGATGCCACACCCCAGGCTGCGCAGCAAAGCGATGGCGCGCTGGGTTTGCGCCAGATCCTGGATCACTGCGGTTTCAGTGATTTCCAGATCCAGACACGCCGGGTCAAATCCGCTCTCGGTGATCACCTGGGCAATCTGCTGCACGGCTTCGGGAGAGCCGCAGTCGTGGGCGGAAAGGTTGAAGGCCAGACGAATGCCTGGCGGCCAGGCAGCTGCGGCACTCAGGGCATGTTTCAGGAGCGGAATCGTCAGCTTGTTGATCAGCCCGATACGCTCAGCGACGGGAATGAATTCGCAAGGCGGGACGTTCCCCAGCTCCGGACTGGTCCAGCGTCCCAGCGCTTCAAAGGCCACAGTGAGCTGGGTGCGGATGTCGACGATGGGCTGGAACACCACGTGGAACTCTTGGTACAGGTCGGCCCTGCGCAGCGCTTGCTCGGTCAGGCCGTCGCGGCTGAGTTGCCGGCGGTGTTCGGCACTGAACACACTCAAGGAGCCAGGCCGCTGCCGCTTGCTTTGATACAGCGCGTAATCGGCGTATTCGTAGACTTCGGTGGCGCTGCAAGCCAGGTCCGGGAAGGTCGCGATGCCCAGTGACGCGCTGATCTGGATCGGAATGTCCACCAGCAGGAAAGGCTCACGCATCCTGGCACAGAGGTTGTCGCCGAAAGCCCGCAGCTGCTGGTCGCTCCGGGCGTCGGTGATGATCAAGGCAAACTCATCGCCGCCCAACCGGGCCAGATGCACGCCTTCGTCCAGCAGGCCGGTCAAACGCTGGCCGACCTGATACAGCAACTTGTCGCCGACGCTGTGGCCGTAGAGATCGTTGACCGGCTTGAAGCCGTCGAGGTCGATCAAACCCACCGCCAAACGCACGTCGCGCTCGCGAGCCTGGCTGAGCGTCGCATCGAGGTTGGAGAAAAACTGGCGACGGTTCGCCAGGCCGGTCAGGCTGTCCTGATTGGCGAGGCGACGGTTCTCGTCGCTGAGCTTTTCGGTGCGCGCCTGCATGTTCACCAGCTGGGTGAAGTCTGTGTACTGTGACTTGAGGATCGACAGCATCGCAATAGATACCAGCAACACGTTGATCGCGGTGGCAATGAACGTGATGTTGTTGGTGGTGGCAAAAAACACCACAAAGGCAATATTGACCACCGCCGCTGTGATCAACGCGGCCGGCAGCAGGTGCATCATGCAAAAGATGCAGGCGATCACCGTAATGGCCATGTAGAACGCGACGTGGGCCTGACTGTACACATCGCCATAGGGGAACAACGCCAGCGACCACGCCGTAAAACCCGCCGCCACCAGCAGCGAAAGCCGATTGGTGCGCGTGAGGATGGCGAGCATTTTCTCAGCCGGGGGTGGCGCACGCCGACAGGAACGCCACCACAAAGCCGCCCTCGTCACGCAAAAAATCGTCATGACCGCCGGGCAATAGACCACCAGCCAACGGGGAGCCGAGACGTAATGGGTAGCCGCAAGGGCGAAGCTGTTGATCAGCAGGATGAAGTACATCATTGGCAGCTGACGCGACAGCGCAATGTACTGCGCCCGGAGCAAACCGGGGTTGTCCTGGGGCGCGGACATCAACGCCCAAAAGCTACCGAACAGACTTCTCTTCATCAGGGGAGGGTTGTCTCTGAATGCAAAACAGATAAAACCGACCGGAGATATCTTTCCCAGTCAGGTACAGGAGCAGAATTGACAAGCTGCTTATCAATTCGTGTCGGCGGTACCTGAGGTTTCTTCAGTTTTTCCGACGGCGGACGCGATCCCGGGAAATGAACAGCGCACGCTGCGTGCCTTATTTCGCGCTGTCGAGACCAAAGCTTCGCGACAAACCGGCCAGCCCACCGGCAGTCAGACGTAGCGCCCGCGAGTCCAGATGCCGGACGACCCAACCGCGCTTGAGCATCAATGCCAGCAGCACCGCGCCAAGGGCGCCGCCGATATGAGGTGAGCGCTCGCTCCAGTCCATACACGGATAAGCGGTGCGCCTGCGCTGACGGCTCAAGGCTTGCGGATCAATCCCAAGCGCTGCCAGCGACGAGACGCCCCTCTCGGTCAAACGATAATCCTGGCCCTGCGCTTCGATCCATTTCGCGCCGAGCAGCGCATCGTGCAGCTTGACCGCCAGCTCGCCCGCGCAATGGTCGTAGCAGGTGCGCGCGTAACGCAGCGCCGAGGGGGTCGAAGGCTTGAATGCAGGCGCCGGGATGTTCGCCAGGAACAACAAGGCTTCCAGCGCGGCGGCGACTTTGGCATTGGCCAGCCGGTAATAGCGATGGCGGCCCTGAACCATCAACTCAACCAGG
>Ga0247814_10000576_pt1 | contig 27823 bp, 27 predicted proteins | sample UWRJL179409R1_FD_179947 | JGI IMG/M metagenome (GOLD analysis project Ga0247814, IMG submission 179947) | Plant litter microbial communities from Arlington Agricultural Research Station in Wisconsin, United States - UWRJ-L179-409R-1 | ecosystem: Environmental > Terrestrial > Plant litter >... | reverse complement strand
TAGTACTTGAACCAGCATCAACATAGGTTTTCACAGATTTTACACTTGGATATTTAGTGTCCGAAGCGCCATCTGTTGTAACATTAGTGCTTTTATTAGCTAAATCTTCTTTTAGCAAGTTAACAGCGGTTCTGTTGCTTGTTTCATTAGAAAGATTTGTAGTCAATATACCATCAGCTAAACTTCTTGCTGTAGTTTCATTAGTTAAGCTTGTAGTAATGGTAGTTTCAGCATTTGTAGCTCGAGTTATTTCGTTAGCTAAAGCTGTTACGTTATTACTTGTATTAGCATCAATATAGATTTTTACAGCTTTTACGCTTGGATACTTTAAATCTGAATTTTGATCGGCTACAACATCAGTACTTTTATTGATTACATTTTCTTTTAAATTTAATGATGACTGAGTGGATATACTTATTGGTTTATTTGCATCACTTGTATTGTCAACATTGTTTATTTGTAAATTAGTTCTAGCACCTGCTAAGGTTATAGCATTAGTTCCTCCGTTTTCAATTGCTACAACTCCCGTAACATTTTCTGCACTAATAGCCGAAAGAGCCAACGGAACATAACTAAAATCTTGATTGCTTATCTCAATGTAAGTAGTACAACTTCCATCGGTATTTATTCCAACAATTAAACTTTTTTTAGAGATGTTCCAAACAATATCTTTGAAAGAAGCGGCATAACCAGCAGTTTTATTTCCAGAACCAATAACAAGATTCACCATCCCAAATCCATCTGTTTTGGTTTGTACAGTTTCCTGATATTCCACATTCGAAAACTCATCTACAAACTTAAATACCATACAGATATCTTTATTTACCAGAGGACTATTCAAATTATTTACTCCAGGTAATTGTTCCCCTTTAGGGTTTAAAATTATTGCCTGATAAGAAATACCATTATTTTGAGCAAAAGTTTGAGTTGCTACAAAAAGTATAAAAAGTATAATTATTTTTTTCATATCCTTATTAATTGATGTTAAAATGAACTCCTAATTGTAGTTGATTGGTACTAAAAGATATTTTCTCTTCTGAAGAATTGCTAACATTAATACTTCGACAAAAATTGTATCCTAAACTTAAAGCACCAAATGATGGAATAGTATATTTTCCCATTAATCCAACAGAGGGTTCTAAAACAATTCCTGAAAATTCTTTTTCGTTTATTAAATCATAATAAATACCGTTGATTTCTTGCTTACCATAAATAATAGTAGAAGCGTTTAATCGGGCTTTAACCAAAAAATCGATTTTATTTTTTGAATTGGTTGCAAGCGAATAGAAATCATACATCAAACCTCCATGTAGTCCCAAATATTGAGTATCCCAACGATAAGAATTAGACGTGTTTCCTCCTATTGCATTGTAATCATTTAAAGAAATACCGAAAGAATATAATATATTCTTATTCACTAAAGGTTTTACAAAGCCCACTTCATAAAAATTTCCCGTTCCGCTTTGGAGATTAGGATTCGATTGAAGATTAGCATCTTTATAAACATATTTAGTATAATTTTTACCTGAAGCAAAATAAACTTCTTGAGAAAAAGTGATTGTAGTTGCAAGTAAAAAAGTAAGTAGAAAGTAGTTTTTTGTCATATTTTAATAATTTTTGTATAATAAGTTATTGTTGTTGAACGCAGTTGTACTAAATATTCAGATCGGGGTAACTTTAATAAATTAATTGTCAGAATAGCATTTTCAAGCTTCCCTTTTTGTTGATGGACTAATCGACCACTTACATCAAAAACATAAATTACTATTTCATCTTTAATAGGGTTTGAAAATTGAAAACGAACTAAATCAGTAAATGGATTAGGATACGTCAAAACTGTTATTTCCGTTTTGTCATTAGAAGCAATATGACTGCTCCAAAGACTTTGTTGAAAACCCTGAATAACAACTGCATCTTTATTTGAATTACCAGTTGTACTTTGCTGACCAATTGTCTGGCTTATAGTATAGCCATTTGAGATCTTTTTGGTCGTTCCTTGAGAGGAAAGCATTTGATGATGTAAAATTTGTCCGTAAAAGGGAACTGAAAAAAGTAATAGTAAATACTTCATAAAATTATTTTTAAAGCAATATTAATCATAAATATTACACTTCATCGATGTTTTCATACCGTTTAACTGATATTCAAACTAAACAGTAACACATTTTCAGTTTTTAGTAAGACATTTGTTAAAATTGAATAGAATTTGAAAGATATTTTTCTCAAAAAAATTTAGAATAAATTAACACAATTGTGCCGTTCATCGATAATTTTAATATAAATTTGGATATTTTTCACATTTTAGTAAATGAGATTAATTTGAATTCTGAGGCTAAATCTATTTGCTTAACTCTTTAAAAAAGTATTTTTTAAATGTTATTAAACTCATTGTGTATTATCACGGGACTATTTGGCTTTCTCATCAATACAATAGTACTGCTTAATAAAAAATCAAATCCCATAATGAACATTTATATGGTTTTATTGATTTTTATAATCTCTTGTCGCTTTTTTATTTTTGGAATTATTAACCTAATTACTAACAATGATTTAATTACTGTTTACACTAAATATTCAAACTTGACAACGGTTGTTATACCATTATGCTATCTATATTTTAAAAATCTAAAATCCAATAAACCCTTTGATCCAAAGGAACTATTACATTTTGTATTTCCTGTTTGTTATTTTTTCATCACTTTTGAAATTTACAATTACATAACTCCCAGATTTGCAATACGATTTTTATTGCTTTTAACTTTTCTAACTTTTCTGTTTAATTATATCTTCTTGAGCTATAAGCTACTTAAAAATGATATTTGGGACAAAAGTTTCGAAAACAAAACCATCAAAAAACAAAACAAAAAAATATACAACTGGACGCTATTTTTATTTATCGCATTAATATTAGCATCAATACGACTTTCTGTTTCCTTATTTATCGAAATAGCCCAAAACGGACAAATAAAAGGACTTAGTTTCCAATGGTTATCTTCAGTAATCTGGATTGCTATTCTAATTAAAATATTGATTACACCTGAAATTCTTTATGGTTACAAGCTTTTGAATGATAAGCTAAAAGAGGATAGAAATTCAAACTTAGTATTTAATGAAATCTGGCAGATAGAATCCATTTGCGAAATAAAAAATTCCCAACACCTTATTTTAAAAGAAAAAATTGATAATAATCTTCAAAATTATTTTGAGGAAATTGAAAAAGTAGCGTTACAATATGATGTTTTTAGAGATCCAAAATTGACTCTTACCGATTTAGCTACTAAAATCAGTATTCCTAAAAGTCATCTTTCTTATTTATTTAAATACCACTCCACTTTGTCTTTTTCTGAATATAAAAAAGTAATCAGAATTCAAGATGCGGTTAAACTCATTGAAAATGGTTATCTAAAGAACAACACCTTAGATTCGCTTTCAAAAAAAATAGGATTTACTTCCTACAATCCTTTTTTTACTAGTTTCAAAGAGATCATAGGAATTCCTCCTTTAGAATATATAAACCAAATTAATTCGGTTGCTGTTTAGAATTTCGACTAATATTCATCTTCCCCACAACAATTTTTATACATTTTCGAAAGAAAACTGTAAAAATCCTTCTTGCCTAATACTAGCATTTTTGAATTAATAATTATTTTTCGAACCAAAAAAAAGATAAAAAGCATTATTTTAGACTTCTTTTATGTTTTTATCAAACTTATAAAATTAATTAAAAAAATACGTATTTATACTTAATTAATACGTATTTTTACATTTTAAAACTCTAGTTCTAGAGTACAAATTGATCTCATTATTAAAAAAGACAGATGATGGTGCAAAATTCAGAAATCAAAACTACCTGTTCATATTGTGGAGTAGGATGCGGAATCATTGTAACCAAGGATTCTTCCAATGGAGTTATGGTAAAAGGAGATAAAGATCATCCTGTAAACCGAGGGATGCTTTGTTCTAAAGGAATGAATCTTCACTACGTGGCTAATGATGTTTCAGACAGAATTCTTTATCCTGAAATGCGTTGGAGCAAATCACACCCTATGGAACGTGTAAGCTGGGATGATGGTTTAGATCGTGCAGCAGCTGCATTTTCTTCGATAATAAAAAAACACGGTCCTGATAGTGTAGGATTTTATATTTCTGGACAATGCCTTACTGAAGAATATTATTTGGTAAACAAACTGGTAAAAGGTTTTCTAAAAACCAATAACATCGATACTAATTCACGTCTTTGTATGAGTTCAGCCGTAGCGGGCTACAAGAAAACATTTGGAGAAGACTCGGTTCCTATTGCCTATGACGATATTGAATTAGCCGATACTTTCTTAATAACTGGTGCAAATCCAGCATGGTGCCACCCTATTCTTTTCAGACGTTTAGAGCAACATCGTGAGAAAAATCCACATGTAAAAGTAATTGTAATTGATCCTAGAAAGACTGATACTGCCTTAACTGCCGATTTGCATTTACAAATTCTTCCAGGAAGCGATATTATTTTATACCATGCTTTAGCCAAAAGAATTATCGAAAAAGGCTATGCTGATACAAATTTCATCAAAAAATATACTGAAAATTTTGAAGATTATAGCAAATTAGTTTTATCAACTTCATTAGAAAGAGCTTCACAATTATGTGGAATTTCCATTAAAGAAATTGATTTGGCTGTAGATTTAATTGGAAAAGCCGAAGGTTTTCTATCACTTTGGGCAATGGGATTGAATCAAAGCGCCGTAGGAGTTGATAAAAATACTGCATTATTAAATCTTTCTTTATTAACTGGACATGTTGGAAAACCAGGTTCAGGACCCTTTTCGTTAACAGGACAACCGAACGCCATGGGCGGAAGAGAAGTGGGCGGAATGGCCAATCTACTAGCAGTTCATAGAGAATTAGCCAATCCAGAACACCGTCAGGAAGTAGCCGATTTTTGGGGCGTAGATGGTATTTCTGAAAAACCAGGACTAACAGCAACAGAAATGTTTGATGCTTTAGAATCTGGAAAAATGAAAGCCATTTGGATTATCTGTACCAATCCTATGGTGAGTTTACCTGATTCCCGAAGAGTAGAAAAAGCCTTAAAAAATGCCAAATTTGTTGTTGTTCAGGAAATATCACATAATGCCGATACGGCTAAATTTGCCGATTTACTACTTCCGGCAGCAGGATGGTTAGAAAAAGAAGGAACGATGACCAATTCGGAAAGACGAATTTCTTATTTACCAAAAGGAATCAATGCTCCTTGCGAAGCACTACCCGACTTTGAAATCCTAACCCGATTTGCTAAAAAAATGGGATTCAGCGGCTTCAATTTCAATACCGCCGAAGAAGTTTATAAGGAATATTGTCAAATGACAAAAAATACCAACATTGATATTTCGTACCTCAATTACAACCGATTGAAAAACGAAGGTACTTTTCAATGGCCGGTTCCTGATTATGGACATCCTGGAACACCACGTCTTTTCACCGATAAAAAATTCTATACTCCTTCTAAAAAAGCTATTTTCAATTTGCCTGCAACTATTGAAAATACTTCGGAGAAACCCGATGATAAATTCCCTTTTATCCTAACCACAGGTCGTATTAGAGACCAATGGCACACGATGACTAAAACAGGAAAAGTGTCCAGATTGTTATCGCATATTCCAAATCCTCTGCTAGAAATCAATCCTATTGATGCTTTTAAATCAGGAATAGAAAATGGAGATGTGGTTGTTATTAGCAGTAAAAATGGTGATGTTCGGGTAAAAGCAAATGTTACTGATACCATAAAAGAAGGCGTTGTTTTTTTACCAATGCACTGGGGAAAACAATTAGAAAACGACTTAAACAGAGCCAACAACCTGACAAATACGCTTGTTGATCCCATTTCTAAAGAACCTGATTTTAAATACACTGCAGTTGCTGTAAAAAAATATGAAAAACCGTTCCAAAAAATTGCCATTGTAGGTGCTGGAGCCGCTGCGTTTAGATTCATACAAAATTACAGAGAATTAAATTCAACTGATGAAATTGTAGTTTTTTCAAACGAAGCCAATCCTTTTTACAATCGGGTGTTGTTACCTGAATATGTTACCAATGAATTGTCCTGGGAAAATTTATTAAAAATTAAAAGTGACGACAGTTTAAGCAAATTAAACATTACGTTAAAATCATCTGTAGGCATTGATAACATTGACACAACCAATAAAACAATCAAAGACAGCCGTGGTGAAATCCACACTTTTGACCGATTGATTTTAGCTACTGGAAGTCGTCCTTTTGTTCCTGAAAATGCACAATTACACCTTCCGGGCCGTTTTACCATGCGTAGAAAAGAAGATGCTGATAAATTAAAAAACTATCTAGACCAAACTAATTTGGCTCCCGAAGACCAACATGTAGTAATTGTAGGTGGCGGTTTATTAGGACTCGAATTGGCAGCAGCCTTAAAACATAAAAAAGTAAAAATTACCATTATTCAAAGGGCTTCCCGATTAATGGAACGCCAACTGGATCGTATTTCTTGTAAATTATTAGCCGAAGAAGTTCAGCTTCGTGATATTCAAATTTATTTTGATAATGAAGTCAGTACCGTTTTCGAATCAGACAATACTAATGAACTGGAAATTGCACTAAAAAGTGGTCGAATATTAACCGCAAACGCCATTGTTTACGCCATTGGAACAATTCCAAATATAGAAATTGCCAAAGAATCAGGAATTGCTTGTGGTCGCGGAGTGAAAGTAAATCAATATTTACAATCATCTAACCCAGATATTTTTGCCATAGGTGAAATTGCTGAATTCAACGGGAAATTATTCGGAATTACCTCAGCAGCTGAGGAACAAGCCGATGTTTTAGCCAACTTTTTTGCGGGAGATATTAGCAGTTATTACAAAGGTTCGGTGTTGATGAACATTCTAAAATTGGAAGATATTAATCTGTGTAGTATTGGCGAAGTTAGCATTCCTGAAAATGACGATAGTTACGAAGAAATTGTCTTTGCCGATTTGAAAAAACGTTATTACAAAAAATGTATCGTTAAAGACGACTTACTTGTTGGTACCATTTTAATGGGTGACAAAAATGAATTTGCCGAATTCAAAACCATGATTGAAAGCAAAATCGAATTGTCAGACAAACGAAACCAACTTTTAAGAGGAAGCAGCGCTACTGCAAAACCTGTTGTAGGTAAATTAGTTTGCTCTTGCAGCCAGGTAGGAAGCGGTAATATCGAAGAAGCAATTAAATCAGGAACCACTAATTTCACTGAATTATGCAAATCTACCGGAGCTGGTTTAGGCTGCGGAAGTTGTAAAACCGAAGTGAAAGAAATATTAGCAAAGTGTAAATGAGTTGAAGAGTACTTAGTACTTAGTCCCTAGTCTTCAAACAACTAAGGACTAAAAAACTAAGGACTAAGGACTAAAAAAACAAAAACATGGAATTAACACGATTAATAATAAAAGGAGGCGTTATTTCGCCAGGCGAATTGCGCAGTATTGTTAACATGAGTTTAGCACAAGGACTAAAAGACATTTCCTTTGGTTCCAGACAAGATATTATTTTTCCTAACGGATTTGAATATACTGAAGTAGAAAATAATAGTAAACTCCATATTGTTTATCCTAATGAACAAAGCGGAAACAATATTGTTTCTTCCTATGTTTCTACCGATATTTTTAGAAATACACCTTGGCTTACCGGTAATAAATTCTTGTATATTTTAGAACAATTTAAAGAGCAGCCCGTTTTAAAAGTCAATATTACCGACCCAAAACAACAATTAGTTCCTCTGTTTACAGGACACATCAATTTTATTGCTTCGGAACATGAAGATTATTGGTATTTGTACATTCGTTTGCCTAACTGGCAACGTATGGAAGTTTATCCAGCATTAATTTACAGCTGGGATATTTCCAAAATTTATTACGAAATCGAACGCATAGTGAGCAAGGAATCTATTGGAATTGATATGATTTTCAACTTGGTTAGTGAAAATTTGGATACCAATAACCGAACTATGGATAAATCGCTAAATATTCCGTTTTATCCTTTTCCGTACTACGAAGGTATGAACCGTTTAGGAATTGACCAATATTGGCTTGGATTGTATTGGAGAAACAACCTTTACGATTTAGAATTTCTAAAGGAAATGTGCGATTTGTGTTTTGATTGTAAAATTGGGAAAATTAGCATCACTCCTTGGAAATCCTTCATCATAAAAGGAATTCCAAAAGACCGAAAATTAGACTGGGAAAAATTCCTTGGAAAAAAAGGAATCAATGTCCGTCATTCGCTTTTAGAATTAAACTGGCATTTGCCTGTAGCTACCGAATGGTCATTGAATCTGAAAACATTTTTGGTGAGAACCTTAGATCAATTTGACATCAGTACGTACGGACTTACTTTTGGAATTTCCGATTACAATCGTGAAGGACATTATTTTACTTCGATTGTTATCGAAAAAAATAAATTACCAAAAGATCTGGAATCTATCAAAATTAGAGATACTTACAATGTTTTGTATGCTAAACATTTTGATCCAAATACAAGAGAATACATCATTCATACTCAAGATATTGACAAACTGGAATTGCCAAGTATCCTAATCGAATTGAGTAAAAAATATTTTAACGAATTAGGAGATAATACGTTGGTGGAGAACAATTCGGCTACAGCTGCAAAGAAAGAAAAACAAGAACATGATGTTTACCAATGTTCAGAATGTCTGACCATTTATAACTCAGAATATGGAGATGAAGTACAAGGAATAGCCAAAGGAGTTTTGTTTAATGACCTACCCGAAGACTATTGCTGTTCTTTATGCGAATCATCAAAATCTAATTTTGTACTTTTAATGCCTGAAAAACAAGATATTTAAAACCCAAATTATCAATTAAACTACACATATGAATACCGAATACAAAACCGTCGATTCTTCAAAAATAACAATCTCTGAATTAATGCTGCCTTCGCACACTAATTTCAGTGGAAAAATTCATGGTGGTTATGTTTTATCCTTAATGGACCAAATTGCCTTTGCTTGTGGTTCTAAATTTTCAGGAAATTATTGCGTAACAGCTTCTGTAGACACGGTGAATTTCTTAAAACCTATTGAAGTGGGCGAATTAGTTACCATGAAAGCCAGTGTAAATTACGTGGGAAATAGTTCTATGGTTGTTGGCATTCGAGTAGAAGCCGAAAACATTCAAACGGGAGTAATCAAGCATTGTAATTCTTCCTATTTTACAATGGTTGCCAAAGATAAATTAGGAAAAAATGTGGCAGTACCAGGCTTAATCTTGACTACACTTAAAGAAGTAAGTCGTTTTCAAAATGCGTTGAGACAAATTGCATTGAAAAAAGAGAAAGAATTCCAAAAAACAGTAGCTACTTTTGGTTCTATTGAAACCATTTTAAAATCGAATGAATATAAAGTAAAAGTAGACTTCGAAAACTAAATGTTATTATAAACTCGACCGCTTTTTTAAATCGGCCGAATCTATAAACAACATCTAAAAACGCAAAAAGCACAGTGTAACGCTGTGCTTTTTGTATTTATAACAAATTGGAATTAAGATTTTTACAAATTCAACTAGTATACTTTGTTAAAAAGTATGAAACATTTTTATGTTACGTGATTATTTTATAATTTTACACGTAAACTATTTGTTATGAATACTAAATTAACTTTAAATATCGACCAAAACATAATTGAAGAAGCCAAGTCTTACGCGAAAAACAATAGTGTAAGTCTTTCAAAGCTTATTGAAAATTATTTATTATCATTAACTACAAAGGATTCTAAAAAAACAAAAATAAGCCCGCTTGTTGAAAGTCTTACGGGAGTTATTTCTCTTGAAGATACAGATTACAAAAAAGAGTATAGCGATTATTTATCTAAAAAGTATTCTTAATGGATAAAATACTCGTTGACACCAATATCGTTTTAGACTTACTTTCTAAACGGGAAGCATTTTATCAAGAAGCACAAGAATTATTTACATTATCAGATTATAAAAATGTAAAACTCTATGTTTCATCTCTAACTATTGCAAACGTTCATTATTTATTGTCAAGAAATCTAAAATTAGATGAAGCGAGGAAAATTTTAATTAAATTCAAAGTATTAGTTGAAGTTTTACCAATGGATGACAAAATTTTAGAACTCGCATTAGTATCTGATTTCAAAGATTTTGAAGATGCTATTCAATATCATACTGCTTTGGAAAACGAATTGAATTTGATTTTAACTCGAAATAAAAAAGATTTTAAAAAATCAGTACTTCCTATATTTACTGCTAAAGAATACTTGAAAAAGTAAAATTATCCACCAATCGCAATCATAGATCGATTGTCTTGATTCAAAACAGGATTATCAACATCTTCCAGCGTTGTCATTCCTGCTCTTACTTTCTTTTTGTTTTTAATCGCTGAGGCAATGGTATTTTCGATGGCTTCATCATTTCTGTAAGGAGTCAATAAATCGGTTTCTGAATTAGAAAACAAACAATTCTTGATTTTTCCATTTGCCGTAAGGCGAATTCTATTACAGCCGTCACAAAACGGATTCGTAATAGAACTGATGATTCCAAAGCTTCCCAAATAGTCTTTTATTTTGAACTCTCTGGCAGTGAAGTTTTTTTCATCCACTAATTTCTCCAAATTGGATTCCGAAAAGTGAGCCGAAAGTTGGTTTAAAATCTCCGTTTGAGAAACCATTTTACTTCTGTCCCATTGGTTTCCAGCAAAAGGCATGAATTCGATAAAACGAATTGAAATAGGTAAAAATTCCGTTAGATTAATAAAATCAATGATTTCGTTATCGTTAAAACCTTTGATCAAAACCACATTTACTTTTACCTTAAAATCATTATTCAGCAGTAAGTGCAAATTATCAATTACTTTTTGAAACTGATTGCGAAGTGTAATGGTATTAAATTTAGAAGCAACTAAAGTATCCAGACTCAAATTGATTTTACGGACTTTAAATTGCTTTAAAACTTCGATATGTCTGTCAATTAGAATTCCATTTGTAGTTATCGAAATTTCGGTTTCTAATTGAGCTAATTTTTCAATAATTTCAGGGAAGTCTTTTCGTAAGAGCGGTTCTCCTCCTGTTAATCTTATTTTGTCAACTCCATTATTTACAAATGTTTGGGCGATAGCAAAAACCTCGTCAGCGGTCATCAACTCTTTTTTAGGAGTCAATGGAATTCCCTCTGCCGGCATGCAATACGTACAACGCAAATTGCATTTCTCTATTAGAGAAATGCGTAAATAGTTGTGTTTACGACCAAAATCATCCGTCAATATGGTGTTATTTGGTATCATGATTACTCCCTTTTAGGATGTGAAAAACATGTAAAACATGCGGGAAAACAGCATCCATAGATTCTTTCGCTCCATTAACAGAACCTGGCAAAGCCAAAACTAAGCTATCACCAATAGTTCCCGCCACTGAGCGTGAAAGCATCGCATACGGCATTCGGTCCTGTCCATAATTACGAATCGTTTCTTCGATTCCCGGAATTCTGTTTTCCAATAATGGTTCTAAGGCTTCTGGCGTAACATCTCTTGGCGAAAGCCCGGTTCCTCCGGTAAAAATCACCAATTGATTGTCCAGAACGTATTTTTTAGTTCTGTCCTGGATAAAATCAACTTCATCCGGAATAATTTCGTAATGCGTGGTTTCTACACCGTAAGATTCCAGTTTTTCAACTATAACTTTTCCGGAACGGTCTTCTTTATCTCCCGCAAAAATAGAATCTGAACAAACAAAAACAGCTGCTGTTAAAGCATCACGGAATTTATTTTTATAAGACGATTTTCCTCCTTTTTTCTCCACTAATTTAATAGTCGAAATTTCGATGTTTTTGTCAATCGGTTTCAACATATCATACATTGTCAAAGCCACAATAGACGCGCCGTGCATGGCTTCGACCTCTACTCCTGTTTTATAAACGGTTTTGACCGTAAAAAGAATATCAATCGTTAAATCCTTAATTTCATAAGCCACCGCCGTATATTCAATCGGCAACGGATGACAATCAGGAATGGATAAATGTGTATTTTTTACAGCAAATAAACCAGCGGTTTTAGCCATTTCAAGCACATTGCCTTTGGGAACCAAATTTTTCTCAATAGCTTCAATCGTTTCCGGCAAACTCACTTTTACAGTTGCCATCGCTGTTGCCGAACGTAACGTACTTATTTTATGGGTAATATCAACCATTATTATTTATTTTGCTTCCAAATAAAATCTTCATTCTCAAATATTTCTTTACCAAAGATAGGCACATCGGTCTTAATCCAATTCACAATAGCTTCAGTAGCTTCATAAACCTGCGTTCTGTGTCCCGCAGAAACAAAGACAAACAAACAAATTTCCCCGGCTTTAACCATTCCTAAACTGTGGTAAATGTGCATGCAAACCAAGTCAAATTCAGCGAAAGCCTTCTCTCTAACTGCAGTCAAAGCTTCGTTTGCCATTTCTTCATAAGCCGTATATTCTATTGCTTTTACCACATTTTCTTCATGAACATCAGCACGAACCTGACCTAAAAAAATATTGTGTGCCCCAATCGTATGCTTTCCTTGATGTTTAGCTATCGATTCGGCTATGAATTCAGGAGAAATGGCTCCTTCTATAAAAACTTTTTTACTCATTTTTTTATTTTATAAATTGTCCGCCAGCAAACTAAACAATGGTACACGGATGACACTGATTTTATTTTTTTAAACATATAAGTTTTTAACTTTTATTTTATGTCTTATTTTTAGTTTAACTATTTTCATAAATAATGCCACATAAGGCAAAACGATTTTTTATGCGACTATAAATTATTCTTACAACTTATATGCTCTTATTTTAAAACTATAATTAAAAACTAAAACTTATATGACTTATATGGTAAAAACTTTATTCTTTTCAATTTCACAAAATAGAAACAGAATTATTTGCTATAATTTCTTGTAGTTTTAAAACACCACCCGAAATACTTTGTACTTTTAAAAATTGATGCTTTTTAAGTATTTCTGCTGCTTTTGTACTTCTCATTCCCGATTGACAATACACCAATATCGTTTTATTCGAATCCAATTGATTTAAATTCTCTTCCAAATCAGAAAGCGGAATTTGGATACTATTAGGCAAATTCACTTTTGGTAATTCTTCTTCATTTCTAACATCCAGAAAAAGAATATCAGAATTATCGATTTGTTCCAAAGCTTCTTTCGCTGAAATTTCTAAAACTGTATTTTCAATTGCATTGTATTTTTTTTCGAAATCATCTCTGCTTAAAGAAATACTATTGTTTTTAACCAAATCAAATTTTTGCTGATCGTTAGTAAGCATATTGTAAATCAATAATTCGCCCGAAAGTATATTGCCAATTCCAAGAACCATTTTTAAAACTTCATTGGCCTGAAACATTCCAATAATTCCCACCGAAATTCCCATCACTCCAGCATCAACGCAATTTTTACTATTGGAAGATTCGTCCGGAAAAAGACAGCGGTATGTAGGTCCGTTTTGATAATTAAACACCGAAACCTGGCCCTGGAATTTATAAATAGAGCCGTAAACAAAAGGTTTATGGGTTACCACACAGGCATCGTTAATCAAATATTTGGTATGCAAATTATCGGTTGCATCGACAATAATGTCATAGTATTCGAATAATGGAATGGCATTTTTAGCATTCAAAGTATCGGTAATGGCATTAACTTGTATCGAAGGATTCAAAGACAAAGCCATTTCTTTAGCTTCTAATGCTTTTGATTTTCCTATCGCATCGCTTTTATAGATTACCTGACGTTGTAGGTTACTGATTTCAATAGCATCATCGTCAATAATTCCTATTTCTCCAATTCCGGCTGCAGCCAAATACGGCAAAATTGCCGCGCCCAAACCACCGGCACCAATAATCAATACCTTAGCTTGAGTTAGTTTTTCCTGGCCTTTTTCGCCAACTTCAGGAAGTATAATTTGTCGATTGTATCGCATAATTGCTACCGAATTAGAAAATTATTGTTTTTTAACCTCCAGCAAATGGAGGTAATAAAGCAACAACATCATTACTTATTAACATGTAATTATTTGTGTCTTGGACAATCTTTTGATTGACTGCAATGCTGTAAGATAGTGAACTTAAATCATATTTTTGCTCTAATGCATCTACTAATTCCTGTAAAGAAGAATTAGAAAAAGGAATATTTTCTTCCTGTACTTTTATTTTCTCGGCTACAGCACCAAAATATTTTAGCTTTAACATTATTCGATTACGTTTAAATTTTGAAAAACAAATTCATCTTCAGTATACGCCGCCTTAGTAAAAACTGCTAGTTCAGAAGCATGTTTTACCACCTCTCCTATAACAATAATTGCTGGCGAAGCTAATTTATGCTCGGCTACTAATTTACGAATAGAACTTACCGTTCCTATTACTTTTTTCTGAGTATCTTTTGTTCCATTTTGAATAATAGCCACTGGTAAATCATCGGTTCTATTGTTTTGATAAATAGATACAATTTCGTCCAGTTTATTCATTCCCATCAAAATCACTACAGTAGCAGACGATTGTGCCGCCAGACTAACATCCATAGATAATTTATGAGCCGAAGTGGTTCCTGTAATTACCCAAAAACTTTCTGAAATTCCGCGTTGTGTTAAACTGATTCCATTAGATGCCGGAACTCCTAAAGCCGAAGATATTCCAGGAACAATAGCCGTTTGCAAACTATGTTGCTGAGCAAATTCAATTTCTTCACTTCCTCTACCAAAGACAAATGGATCTCCACCTTTCAATCGTACCACATGACCGTGTTTTTTAGCCATAACCACAATCAATTCGTTTATTTGATCCTGAGTATAGGCATGACAACCAAAACGCTTCCCTACAAAAACTATCTCAGTTCCTGCTGCAGCATATTGCAATAAGTCTTCATTCACAAGTGCATCATAAAGCACTACATCAGCATCTCCTAAAGCTTTGATGGCTTTGATGGTAATTAATTCCACATCGCCAGGTCCAGCCCCTACAATTGTCAACTTTGGTGTGTTCCTCTTTTCCATATTCTTCAATATTTGGTATTCAATTCATTTAATTCGGCAAGTGAATTGACATTTCTAAATTGTTCGCTTCGCTTTCCTGCAACTTCAATTATTTGGTGATTCACTTTTTCTAACAAGCGCATCATTTTTAAATCATTCTCTTCTATCGCCTTTTTAAGAATCGGAATTATTTTTTTCGAATAAATTCCTATCAAAGGATGAATTTTATTGGCTTCTGAAAAAACAGAAACTTCAAAATCCCTATTGTGTTTTTCAATTAATTCCGATAATAATTCGGTCGAAATTAAAGGAATATCACAACTTAATATCAAATTGATTTCTGATTCCGAATGAACCAAAGCCGAATAAATTCCGCCAATAGGTCCTTTATCTAATTCAATATCTTTTATTTTTTTATAGGGCAAATAATCGTAATCGGATGTATTTGTCACTAATTGTATTTCCTTACTAATGGGCAACGCCGCTGCAATAATATGCTCAATAAATGGTTTTCCCTGAAAATGCACTAACCCTTTCTCTGACTGCATTCGGCTACTTTTGCCTCCACAAAGAATTGATACCGTTACTTTTTCCATTTTCTAATCAATTAAAAGGCAAAACTACCATTTCTTGATTTTCCATGATATGAGTAATATCATGTGGTACAACAATCAAACCGTTTGCAATCGAAAAAGTATTTAACATTGCCGAACTTTGACTTTCTAAAACCGTTACTTTTTCATCTTCATACAATCCTTTTAAAAACAAGGTTTTTCCAGATGTATTTTTAAAATCAGTATTTATTTTTCGCTTTATTTCTGGCAAATGTATTGCTTCAAATCCCATTAATTTTTTCAAAGCAGGAAAAACATATACATAAAAACAAGTCAGTGACGAAGCCGGATTTCCTGGTAAAGCAAAAACAATTTTATTTTCTTTTCGTCCAAAAAACAAAGGCTTCCCTGGTTTTTGATTGATTTTATAAAACAACTCTGTCACTCCATTTTCTAATAAAGCTTCTTTGACATAATCATAATCACCAACCGAAATTCCGCCCGAAATCAAAAGAACATCAAAATTAGCAAGTCCTCTTTCTACCGTAGCAATTGTCTTTTTCAGACTATCTTTTACTTTAAAAATAGTTGGTTTATGTATTCCAATTGTCTTTAAAGCCGCTTCAATCATTATTGAATTACTTTCGTAAATCTTTCCTTTTGGTAATTTCTTTCCAGCAGAAACTAATTCGTTTCCAGTAACCAAAATGGCTACTTTTGGTTTTTCATACACTTTGATTTTTGTAATTCCCAAACAGACTAAAAAACCAATAGCTGCCGGAGTAATTACTGTATTTACATCAAAAACCAATTCTCCTTTTTTAATTTGTTCGCCTTTCTCCCGAACATTCGCACCAGCAACTGGCATTCTTTCTATTTCAAGCAAATTATCAGTAACAGTTGTATGTTCTTGCATTACCACAGTATCTGTATCATCAGGAACAAAAGCACCTGTAAAAATGCGAACTGCCTGATTTTTTTGAATTTCATCATCTAAAAAATCTCCTGCCTGAGCAATTTTTACTACTTCAAATTGAGTCAATTCGCTGTGCGTAAAAGCGTATCCATCCATCGCCGACTGACGGAAAGGAGGCATATGTATTGGAGAATAAATAGCTTCTGCCAAAACATATCCCAGTGATTTGCTCACTTTGATTTTTGCAATTGGCATTTTCGAACAATTCTCTGCAATTATATGTAAAGCCTCGGCTACTTGAATCATAAAAATCAATTTTTAAAACTAAGTATAAATACTTATACAAATATACGTAATTTTGATTACTATTGTTATAAATTAACGGTTTTAAAGAGCGAAATACAATAAATAAAATTAACTCTCCATAAATTGCGAAAAAACAAATATTTCATTGCTTTTTGTTACAAATTCTTAAATTCAAATAGTATAACATACCCTAAAACTTCCTCCAATGTCCTAAAATGCTACTCGAAAGGCAAAACTAGGGTCGATGTAATTTGTTCTAAAACTTCAAAAGCTGTTTCAGCCATTTTGTTTCCTTTTGTATCTACCAACGGATTGATTTCGCAAAATTCGATGCAAATCACTTTACGGGACATAATGATTTGATTGATCATCGCAATCACTTCATATTGATCAAAACCTTTTGAAACTGGAGTTCCTGTTCCGTTCGAAATCAAATCGCAGTCTAGCGAATCCACATCAAAAGAAATATAAATCATATCGCAATTCGCCAATTGTGTCAACGCTTTTTCAACACAAACTGCTAAACCTTTATACCGAACTTCCTCAACACTAAAATTCTTAATCCCTAATTCGGCTATTTGTTGGTCTTCGGCTTCTTCTGTATCGCGAACACCAAAATAAATTAAATGTTCGGGATCAATCTTAGCCGCTTCAATCCCAATATGTTTCATTTCCTCCCAATGCTGTTGGGTTTCGGGAATCACTTCATTGATCTGGCATTTCAAATTATCCAAAGCTAAGGCTGCCGCCAATGGCATTCCGTGAATATTCCCCGATGGAGAAGTATAAGGCGAATGCAAATCGGCATGTGCATCAATCCAAATCACTCCCAGAGTTTTATGAGGATAAACCGCTTTAATCCCGCTTATAGTTCCCAATGCCGAAGAATGATCTCCGGATAAAACAATGGGTAAAAAACCAGCTTCTAAATTTCGCTTAATAGCAAAAGAAACCCGGGTACATTGTTCTAAAACAAATTCGATTCGCTTAGCAAATGTATTTCGGTTTTTATCATAAATACTTTCGTTGTGTGTTTTTACATCTTCAAAAGTAAATTGGTTAAAATACTCACTCCCGCGATTAATTGCTGCTACTTCTAAAGCATCAACTCCTAAATCAGAACCCCGGGTTCCACCACCAATATCCGAGCGATTTTTTATTAATTTAACTACCCGATCCATAGTGTTTTATTTAAAATCGTTTAACGCTTTTTCGATAATAGAAAGACAATCCTGAATTTGATCTTCGGTGATTACCAATGGTGGTGCCAAACGAATTTTGTTTCCATGAGTAGGCTTGGCAAGCAAACCATAGTCTCTGAATTTCAAACAAATTTCCCATGCCAAATCCGATTCCTCATCGCAATCAATCACAATAGCATTCAATAATCCTTTTCCTCTTACTAGAGAAATCAAAGGATTTCGTGAAGCAATAGCATTCAATCCGTCTCTTAAAATTACTCCTAAACGTTCCGCGTTTTCGGCTAATTTTTCTTCTTTTACCACTTCAAGCGCAGCGATAGCAACAGCTGCCGCCACAGGATTTCCGCCAAAAGTAGAACCGTGTTGTCCTGGTTTAATCACATTCATAATGGCATTATTAGCCAAAACTGCCGAAACAGGATAAACACCTCCCGAAATTGCTTTTCCTAAAATCAAAATATCAGGTTGCACATTTTCGTGGTTTACAGCCAATAATTTTCCAGTACGCGCAATTCCCGTTTGTACTTCATCAGCAATAAACAATACATTGTGTTTTTCACACAATGCTTTGGCTTTCGCCAAATAACCTTCGCTTGGAACATAAACTCCTGCTTCTCCCTGAATGGGTTCAACTAAAAATCCAGCAATATTTTGAGATGATTCCAATACTTTTTCTAAAGCATCCAGATTATCATATTCAATTTTGATAAAACCATCGGTAAAAGGACCAAAACTCTTGCGAGCCGTTTCGTCATTAGAAAACGAAATAATAGTAGTCGTTCTTCCGTGGAAATTATTTTCGCAAACAATAATTTGCGCTTGATTTTCAGCAATTCCTTTTACTTCATACGCCCATTTTCTACATAATTTTAAAGCTGTTTCTACTGCTTCGGCACCCGTATTCATTGGTAGAACCTTATCAAAACCGAAATATTTTGTGATGTATTCTTCATAAACACCCAATTGGTCATTATAAAAAGCACGGGAAGTTAAAGTCAGTTTTTGCGCTTGTTGCACCATTGCTCCCACAATTTTAGGATGACAATGTCCTTGATTTACTGCTGAATAAGCCGACAAGAAATCATAATACTTTTTCCCATCAACATCCCAAACAAATACTCCTTCGCCTCTATCAAGAACTACAGGTAACGGATGGTAATTATGCGCCCCATAATTATTTTCTTTATTAATTAAGGCTTCTGATTTTGAAGAAAGTATTTGATGTATTTGTTCCATGGTATTTATATTATAAACTGAGTTTACAAAATTACGCATATTTTATTGCCTATCAAAACCTTAGTCAAAGAGTTCGAACACCAATAAAAGAAGACAATTGCGCTGTTTTTCAGGCGATAAAAGATAAGTTTTTCCAAGTACTCTTTTTATACACTTACTATTCAATTAATTTTTCAGATATTTGTGAATTAGCCCTTATATAATTGTTAGCATTTACAAATAAAATGAAAAAAATAATCTACTTCCTTGCATTTAGTTCTTTAGCTTCTTGTCAGGGTACAAAAGACATTAGCACCAAAAACGCACTTCAGTCCACAAAATACAGCAATACCATTACTGCTGACGAATTAAAAACACATCTTTATATTGTAGCCAGCGATTCGATGCAAGGTCGTGAAACGGGTTCTATTGGTCAAAAAAAAGCTGGTAAATACTTAATTAATCAATACCAGAAAGACAAAATTCCTTTTCCAAAAGGAGCTGAAGATTATTACCAACATGTTCCGGAAGCTTTTTTGAATGCCAAACGCAGTCATAAATTACCAGATTCTGAAAATATCTGGGCATATATTGAAGGAACTGAAAAGCCAGATGAAGTCATTGTAATTTCGGCACATTATGATCATGTAGGTACAAAAAATGATGCTATTTTTAACGGTGCCGATGATGATGCTTCTGGAACTGTAGCTTTGCTCGAAATAGCTCAGGCTTTTAAATTAGCTAAAAAAGATGGTCACGGTCCTAAACGTTCTATCTTATTCCTGCACGTTACTGCCGAAGAACACGGTTTACATGGTTCCCGCTATTACACCGAAAATCCTTTGTTTCCTTTAAAAAATACGGTTGCCAATATTAATATTGACATGATTGGACGTCGGGACGACATTCATCCTAACACCAATAATTACGTTTATTTAATTGGAGCAGACCGACTTTCGAGCGAATTGCATCAAATTTGCACAACGGTAAACGAAAAATATGTCAATCTGGATTTGGATTTTAGATTCAATGCACGCAATGATCCGAATCATTTTTATGAGCGTTCTGACCATTATAACTTTGCAAAAAACGGAATTCCATCTGTCTTTATTTTTAATGGTGTACACGCCGATTATCACAGAAAAACAGATACACCAGACAAAATTGAATACGATGCTTTGACTAAAAGAACCCAGCTTACTTTTCACATTGCATGGGAATTAGCCAATAGAGAAAACAGAATTGTGGTGGATCAAAAATAATAGCGTTACGTTTCCACACAAATTACACTAATTTACACGAAATACTTTTAGTCTTAATTCCACGAATCTGCCAAAGGCAGAAAAAATTTGTGTCATTAAAGTTTATTCACAACCAAATTTGTAAAAATTAGTGAAATCTGTGTAAAACTCTTTTTTAAAAGAAACCTTGTGAACTTAGCGAAAAACTTAACGAACTTTGTGGTTAAAATTATTAGGCCCAATACAAATAACAAAAAATGAAATTTAAAGCAGTACTGTTCGACTTAGACGGAACCCTCGTAAACTCACTTGTAGACATCGCCGATTCAATTAATAAAGTACTTCAAGAACGCAACTTTCCCACGCATAGTTATGCGGTAATTAATGATTTTATTGGCAGCGGACTTCGAAATTTAGTTACCAAAGCACTTCCCGAAACTCATAAAGACGAAGCCACTATCGAAAGTGTTTTTCAAGCGATGATGGTAAATTATCGTGAAAATTGCACCAACAAAACCATAGCCTACGACGGAATTATAGCGCTATTAAATGAGTTAAAATCTCGCAACATCAAGCTAGCTATTTTATCCAATAAGGCAGATGAATTGACTAAGAAAATTGGACTTTCTTTATTTCCTGATTATTTTGAAATTGTAATGGGTTTAAAAAGTGAAGCTACCAAAAAGCCAAATCCAGCCGCCGCTATTGAAATCAGCAATAATTTAGGATTTTCTGTTGAAGAATTCCTTTATGTTGGCGATTCTGGAATTGATATGCAAACGGCAAAAAATGCCAATATGTATGCCGTTGGTGTACTTTGGGGTTACAGACCTGAAGAAGAATTAGTTACTGAAGGCGCTCAATCCATCATCAATCATCCACTCGAATTATTGGAACTTTTATAATTATAAATAAAAATGAAAGCTAAACGAAGTACATTAAATAAGCTTGAGGGAATTGGATTACTATTGATTTTACTATCATTTTTCTTGCAACTATTTCAAAATGATTTACAAAGTTCATTAAACGATACTCAATACTATCAATTACACGATAAACTTGATACATTGTGGCGAATTATACAAAATGATTATTCACAAAATCATCCAGAAGCTGGTGTTTCTGGAACTATCAATTTTGAAGAATATTCAAATAATTGGAAAATTTATTCTGAGGAAATAAAAGAATTAAAAACTTGGGAACAAAGTATTATCTTTTTTTCGAAAATAAACATAATTTTATTTATAATCGGATCTGTATTTCTGATAATTCCAAAATTTATTGAAGAAAAATAAACAGCCATCATCATAACTTTGTGACTATAATCAAATTTAATGGAATTATCACTTCATTACACTTGTTTTATCTGTGTTCCACTTTCTAAATTAGCTTAAAATAACAAAAACATGAAATACAAATGTATCATTTTTGATTGCGATGGCGTACTGGTAGACAGCGAAGAAATTTCGATTGGAACCTTAGTCAGAATGGCAAAATTGCATGGAGCAATCATCGATGAAAATTATGCCCATCAATTATTTTTAGGAAAATCACTCGAATTCTGTTTTGACTACATCGCTGATTTAGCCAACAAAAAACTGCCTGATACTTTTGAGGAAGAATTCAGAGTGCGCACTTTTGAAGCTTTTCAAAAAGATTTAAAAGCTGTAAAAGGAATTCACGAATTATTAGCTAAAGTTAATGTTCCAATAGCAGTTGCTTCTAATGGTCCAGCGGATAAAATAAGACTCAATTTAACCACCACAAAACTGATTGATAAATTTGAAGGAGCTATTTTTAGCGCTTACGATATTAACAGCTGGAAACCCAATCCTGAACTGTATCTTCATGCAGCCAAAACAATGGGCTTTGAAGTCAAAGATTGCGTTGTTATTGAAGACAGTCCTGCCGGTGTTAAGGCAGCTTTAGCTGGAGGTTTTGACGTTTTTGGTTTTACAAATAATGCTAATTTTGATGCTTTAAAGCAAATGAATATTCCGCTATTTGATGATATGGCTAACTTAGATTTACTTTTAAAATAATTCAATATGACTACACATTTGGCTTTACTTCGCGGGATTAACGTTTCCGGTCACAACATGATGAAAATGGATGCCTTGCAAAAAATGCTGGAAAACATTGGATTTACTAAGGTAAAAACGTATATCCAAACCGGAAATGTATTTGTAACTACCGAAGAAGAAAATCCAGCGGCAGTAGGTTTCAAAATCAAACAAGAAATTTTCAAAACCTTTGGGCATGATGTTCCTGTAGTTGTAATTAATAAAGAAGATTTAACTTCTTGTTTGAGCAACAATCTCTTTTTAAAAGAAAAAGAAGTGGATACTAAAAAACTTTACGTAGCATTTACTTCGATGGAATTGCACAAAGACCGAATTCACGACTTAAAAATGAGTGCCGTAAAACCTGATGAAGTCCAAATTGATAAAAACAGAATTTATATTAAATTTTCAGTTTCAGCTGGAAAAACCAGATTAGACCAAAAATACATCGAAAAAAGACTGAATCTTATTGCTACTATTCGAAACTGGAATACAGTCAATCAGTTGTTAAAAATGTATGAAGAATTCGAACAAGAATAAACTACAATAACAATCTGATTGATTTTTAATCTAAAAAATAAGATTCTCATAAAAAGAAGCATCCTTATTTATAAATCTATAAAAACGCTTAACCCTAAGTAATTTGAATATAAAAATACGTATTAATACTTATTTTTAACTTACATTTGCTCTATTCAAACCTTGAGTTCAACTCATCAAATACAGAACAAATGAGAGGAATTACTACTGATTGTGCTAACTGCATCAACACGAATTGTTTTATAAAAAAACATTTACATCTGGAAAAGATGCAGGATTTTGTTTTAGAAAAAACCAATTACACCTGTAAAAAAGGACAACAATTCATGATTGAAGGAGCTCCTATTCAAGGATTATACTTTATTTACAAAGGAAAAGTTAAGGTTTTAAAAACAGGTATTTATGGCAAAGAACAAATTGTTCGCCTAACAACTGATGGAGATACTTTGGGTTTTAGGGGATTTGGAACAAGCAACCGCTATTTGATTGCTGCTTCGGCTATTGAAGATACTGTTTTGTGTAATTTTAGTAATGATATTATGCATGCCATTCTAAAATCGATTCCAGAATTTACGTATGATATGATGCTTTTTTACGCCGAAGAGTTGAATAAAAGCGAAAACAGAGTCAAAAAGATTGCTCAAATGAATGTACGCGAAAGAGTCATAGACATCTTATTGTATTTGCTGAAAAAATTCGGTCACACGAATAATCTGCTAAACATCAATCTTTCGAGAAAAGAAATCGCTGATTTTGCCGGAACTACTGATGAGCAAGTAACCCGCATTCTTTCGAGTTTAAAAAAAGAAGGTGTTATCAAGATAATCAACAAAAAAATTGGATTGATGCAAGTGGATAAATTAAAAGCTGAAATTATTGAACATAAATAATTGCTATTTCTTTTTTAGAATTTATTGGGGTAAAAAAAATTAAACCATTAATTAAGTTAAGGAAGTTAAGCGCAAAACTTAATGAAACTTAATTTTCTGAATGGTAAAAAACAAATTATCGAAATTTTCAAAAGTTAAATAGTATAACTTATTCTAAAGCTTTCAAAATCGCTTTCCTTTTTACTTTTCCACTATCTGTCATTTCAAATACTGGAACAAAAAATACTGCTTTTGGTTTTTCGAATTTATCTAACGTATTAAAAATAGCTTCGTCAAGATCTTGATTTTTTCCTTCGATAACTAAAACTAATTTTTCTCCTAAAACTGCATCTGGAATTCCGCCCACAAAAAAACGAGCAGGAATTGCTTCGGCTAATTTTTCTTCTATTTTTTCAGGAATAAGTTTCACGCCTCCACTATTCACAACATTATCAATTCGGCCTAAAAGCAAAAATTGGTGATCATTAATTATTTTAACCAAATCATTTGTAAACAAACGCTCATCACTGACTTCGGGCGAATCAATAACCAAACAATCATTTTCGTTTTTAGAAATACTTACATTGGGCAAAATAGAAAAAGCGGGCTCTCCTATTTTCTTAGCCGCAATATGCGTAATCGTTTCGGTCATTCCGTAGGTTTCATAAACTTGGGTGTTAATATTCATCAGCTTTTTTGCTAAAGAATCATTCATTTTTGCTCCTCCAATAATGAGTTTTTTTACCTTATACAATTCGTCTAGAGAATTTTCTACTTGCAAAGGCACCATAGCCACAAAATCATATTCTTTGTCCAAATGAGCTAACGGATTGGAATTGGGTGCAACAAAATCAATTTGTAAACCTAAAATCAAACTTCTTACCAACATCATTTTTCCTGCAATAAACTGAACTGGTAAACAACACAAAGCAGTGTCTCCTGGTTTTAATTCGAAAAAATCTCCTGTTGCCAATGCCGAATTCACCAAAGCTTGTTTGTGTTTCCGAATCATCTTAGGAGCTCCCGTAGTTCCGGAAGTCTGTAAATCGATATAAGCTTTAGTATCAAACCAATCGAGTAGAAATTCTCCAATGGCTTTTTCATGCACCTCTCCTTCTTTTATCAAATAATAGGCAGCGGTTCGCATTCCTTCTCTATCAAAATGAACGCCGTTGAATCTAAAAAAATTATGAATGTTTTTATAGGTAACTCTCTTCATGAACTTAATCCTTTACACTGATTTTTCCAGTTAATTTTTCTTTCCAATTGTTCCATTGGTATTTTCTACTAAAAATAAATAAAAGTATAGGGTAAACCAAAACGACTGGTAAAATAATATCTAATCCTGCTTCAGGTTCTGAGATATCTTTAAAAATAGAATGGGTCTGAAAAGCAGTCCAATCGGAAGTAACTAACAAAGCACCCACAAGATTATTAGCGGCATGAAATCCTAACGCCAACTCTAGACCTTCGTCCATTAAAGTGATAATCCCTAAAAACAATCCCGTACCAATATAATAGACAAAAATAATATTCCCAATCTTTGAAACTTCAGGATTAAAAAGATGCATTGCTCCAAAAATTATTGAAGTCATCAACAGCGGAAACCATTTATTTTGTGCCAAATTTCCAAAACCTTGCATCAAATAGCTTCTAAAAACATATTCCTCGGTACTGGTTTGCAAAGGCACCAAAGCCACAGCAATTACGAATAAAATGGCAAAAGGAATGGGTTTGAATTGGAAAATATACAAGGTTGGATTAAAAAAATAAAACACTAAAGTTGATACAACTGAAAATACAGCCCAAAGTCCAAACGAAAACAAAATTCTATTCCAATCTACTTTTTTTCTAGAAGTAGTTACCGAAAGTATCGTTTGCTGATGCAAATACTTCACCACAAAATAAATTCCGGCCAAAGCAAATACAAACGAAATCAGAAGTAAAAAAAAAGTCAGATTCGGTTCAAAAAAATGCATGATTCCCTCATTCGTTGTTGGGTAAGTTGCTCCGGTTAAAAAAATCTTAGCAACAATGGCTATTACTAATGGAATTTGCCCTACAAAAGACGCCGTAATAATAAATACTGATCCCAGTAAATATTTCCAAAATTTATTCTCTGAACGAATGCCTTGCTCTATAAACATGTATTTTATGGATTAAAGTAGTACTATTAAAGTATCAAAAGCTATTTTTGTCTCTTCGAAAATACCCTTTTTATTTTAAATTAAAAAAATACTACTCATGATTGAAGTATATCACAATCCACGATGTGGAAAATCAAGAAATTGTCTGGCTTTTTTAGAAAACACGAATCAGGAATATAAAATTATCAAATATTTAGAAGAAGTACCTAGCGCAGAAGAACTTAAAACTTTACTAAAAAAACTAAATATCAAACCCATTGAGTTAGTTCGTCAAAAAGAGAAAATTTGGATAGAACAATTTAAAGGTCAAAATCTAACGGACGAAGCGGTAATTGAGGCAATGATTCAAAATCCAATTTTAATTGAAAGACCTATCATTATCAGGGGAAATAAGGCTATTATAGCAAGAGAAGCAGACAAAATTGAAGCTTTCTTTAAGGCTGAATAGTCATTTTAACATTAATTTAATATATCACTGTTAAACCAAAATCCGTTTCCCTATTCTTACCACAAACATAAAATTTTAAAAAATGCGACAACCATTAAGATTCATTTTAAGTCTCACAATCCTTTTTAGCTGCCTGAGCAGTTTTGCCAAAATAGGCGATCCTGTAATTGATCCAGCCAAAGAAAGAATAAAAATTTCTGGGACTGTAATTGAAAAAACAACCAAACAACCACTTGAATACGCAACAATTACAATAACTGATGCCGCTAACCCAAAATCTATAGCTGGTGGAATTACCAATGCTAAAGGTGGTTTTTCTATAGAAGTCGCACCTGGAATTTACAACATTAAAATCGAATTTATTTCTTTTAAAGCTGTCGAATACAACCAACGCAAGCTGGATAAAAACACTGATTTAGGAACCATTGGACTGGTTGAAGACGCAGCACAATTGAACGAAGTAGTGGTTCGTGCTGAAAAATCAACTGTCGAAATTAAGTTAGACAAAAAAGTTTACAACGTAGGTCAGGACATGATTGTAAAAGGAGGAACAGTAAGTGATGTTTTAGAAAACGTACCTTCTGTTTCTGTGGATGTGGAAGGAAATGTAAGTTTACGTGGAAACGAAAACGTACGTATTTTTATTGATGGACGTCCTTCTAATGCATTGAATATGGCTGAGGCTTTACGCCAAATTCCAGCTGATGCTATTGATAAAGTAGAAGTGATTACCAATCCATCAGCTCGTTATGATGCCGAAGGTGGAGCGGGTATTTTAAATATTGTTTTGAAAAAAGGGAAAAACTTAGGTTTTAACGGAAGTTTTATTGCTTCACTTGGAATTCCTGAAACGTATGGTGCTAGTGCCAATTTGAATTACAAAACTGAAAAATTAAACTTTTTCACTTCTACCGGATACGATTACAGAACAAGTGAAGGTGCTGGTAAAACCAATTCTACATACTTTAATAGCGATGAATCTATAAGAAATTATATAGACGAAACTAAAAAGACCGAACGTTTAAGAAAAGGAATCTCTACAAAAACTGGTGTAGAATGGACAATTGCTCCTAACACTTTCTGGACTAATTCCATTAGCTATCGCGATAATAGAGGAAGTACAAACGATGTAGTGAAATATGATTCTTACGATGCAAATAGAGACTTTACCTCAACACGTAATCGTATTAATGATGGATTTGATTCGGGAGAAAATGTAGAATTTGCTTCTAATTTTCTAAAAAACTTTGATGATAAAGGACATAAATTAACTGTT
>Ga0247814_10000575_pt1 | contig 27872 bp, 27 predicted proteins | sample UWRJL179409R1_FD_179947 | JGI IMG/M metagenome (GOLD analysis project Ga0247814, IMG submission 179947) | Plant litter microbial communities from Arlington Agricultural Research Station in Wisconsin, United States - UWRJ-L179-409R-1 | ecosystem: Environmental > Terrestrial > Plant litter >... | reverse complement strand
TAACAAATTGAAGTGATAGATTGTTGTATTTTGTACCTTAGCATGACCTTTGCTAGGTACAGTGTAAATAATTTGACAATACAAAAATGATTGAAGAGAGAGAAAGAAAGGCTGGTAAAGAATTGCTGATTATCATATTCCGGGCAATAGTTTGGGGTGTTTTAATGTACTTTTTTGTCAATAAGCCAGCCTTCTATCACGATAACCCGCGGGTTGACAGTGTAGCTAAAGCATTGCTGATCTTTCTTGGTGCAAGTTTAGTAGTTTCTACGTTGCGTTTAACAGTCATCTACTGGTACGTCCGCAAGCATAATTTTAAAACCAATATCAAGGATAATTTCATTTTGGGTATAAACAGAATCGTATCCATCCTGAACACTGTTTTCATAGTTGTCGGACTAATTACCTTACTAAATGTTGACCCCAAGGAGTTCATTTTCAGCGTGTCTATTGTGGCAGCCGCCATAGCCGTCACTTTTAAAGAATACATCAATAACATGATCAACGGACTTATTATCATGTTTTCGGACCGCTTGTCCTTAGGTGACCACATTCGAATTGGCAACAATGAGGGTAAGATTCTGGACATTACCCTGATCAACATGATCCTGCAAAATGAGGACAGCGACATGGTAATTGTGCCCAATTCCATCGCATTTAGCTCGGTGATTATAAACCAGTCCAAGCAAAATACCAAAAAGCTTTCTGTAGAGTTCGATATGGCTCTGGAGAACGGCTATACACCGGAATATCTCGAAAATTACCTGAGCAAAATCATTGACAGTTATTCTGCCAATGTGGTGCCGGGTGGACTAACCGTTAAAACTCTTGAGATCAATAAAGATGTGGTAATCTTCAAAGCAATGGTACTGCTTAAACATTATGACAAATTAAAGGAAAGGGAAATCAGACGATCTATCAATACGGCCTTGATTAGGCTTTCGGCTACATTAAAGAAGACAGAGCAGCCCGCAAAAGATGAGTTATCGGCTCCTGTTAAAGAAAGGGAATTGTTGTAGTTAAATAAAAGGCATTATTGGAACTAAGCAACCGAAACACCCGGTATTGCCGCGATAAGTTTTTTGGTATACTCCGCTTTCGGATTCGTGTAAATATCGTCAGGAAAACCGATCTCTTCAATTTTACCTTTATTCATCACCATCATCCGGTCTGAGATGTGTTTCACGACTGCAAGATCGTGCGAAATAAAAATGTAGGTTAAACCCATCTCCTGTTGTAATTCCCTCAATAAATTGAGTACCTGAGCTTGCACAGATACATCCAGTGCGGAAACAGATTCATCACAGATGATGAATTTAGGTTGAAGTGCAAGTGCTCTGGCAATGACGATGCGTTGTCTTTGGCCCCCGGAAAATTCATGAGGATACCTGTTGTAGTGTTCAGCCTGTAAACCTACACGTTCAAGCAGTTCGAGAATGACCTTCTTTCTATTCGAATCGTTATCAAAAAGATGATGAACCTGTAACGGTTCTATCAATGCGCTGCCAACGCTTAGGCGTGGATTCAGCGCCGAATAAGGGTCTTGAAATATGATCTGTACATCCCGTCTCATTGCTTTCAGTTCTTTTTTATTTAAAGAAAGGAGGTCTGAATTATCGAAAATTAGGGCTCCGGAGCTAGGTTCCACTAATCTGATTATGCTTCTGCCCAATGTTGTTTTTCCACAGCCAGATTCACCAACCAGCCCAAGGGTTTCTCCCGGATATACTTTAAATGAAACATCATCTACAGCCCTAACATAATCGGTAGTTTTTCCAAAAAGGCCTTTTCGGATAGGGAACCAGGTGCAAAGGTTATTTACTTCCAGGATGGGATCCTGCGAATACAGCTGAGTCCTTCTTTCTTCAATTTCTTGACTGGTATAGTTATTTGCTTCCTGGAGATGAGCCAGGGAGCGGTCTTGATTTTTGTTCAGAAAATCAGCGACTACCGGCAGCTTTTTTAGATGCCTTTGGGGAGCGGGGCGACAAGCTAATAATCCTCTGGTATAAGGGTGTTTTGGGTTAGCAAACAGCGCTTTCACTGAGCCTTGTTCAACAATATTCCCTTTGTACATGACGGCGACTTCATCGGCAATCTCCGCAATGACACCCAGGTCATGGGAAATAAATACCATTGCCATTTGTCGTTCATTTTTCAATCTTAACAAGAGGTCAAGTATTGTTTTTTGAACAGTCACATCTAAGGCTGTTGTAGGCTCATCAGCAATTAACAGTTCAGGGTTACAGCTCAAAGCCATTGCAATCATTACCCGCTGTTTTTGCCCGCCAGAAAGCTGATGAGGAAAGCTATTGAATATATGCTCGGGTCTGGGTAGCTGCACTTCCTCAAACAGTGCGATAGTTTGTTCTTTTGCGGCTTTGCTACTCAGCTTTTGATGTAACATTATCGCTTCTTTAACCTGTTCGCCGCAGCTGAAAACGGGGTTGAGCGAAGTCATCGGTTCCTGAAAGATCATTGCTATCTTATTGCCCCGATACTGGCGGATTTCTTCATTAGTGATGGAAAGCAGATCAACGTCTTCAAAGCGGATGCTACCACCGACTTTCGTAGCCTGTGGGTCATGTAATCGCATAATTGAAAAAGATGTTACTGATTTTCCGGACCCAGATTCTCCAACAATCCCCAATACTTTTCCTTTTTCAACATGGAAGCTAATGTCGCTTACAGCAGTAGACCAGGATTTGTCTTCCCTATTAAAAAATTGAATTTTGAGGTGGTTGACGTTCAGCATTGGGACACTAAGATACGATCCCAAACACTATTATCCACCAGTTTTGCTATTTTTGCATCATGGAAAGAGAAATCCTTGATACCAAACGAAAAGCCCTTAAGATTAATCTGAATCCAAAAATCTACGGAACGTTCGCAGAGATTGGAGCAGGGCAGGAGGTTGCGCGTAACTTTTTTACAGCAGGTGCCGCTTCTGGTACGGTCGCTAAAACGATGTCAGCGTATGACATGACTTTCAGCGATGCCATCTATGGTGTAGAAGAATCAGGCAGATATGTAAGCCAGTCTCGGGTACTAAAAATGTTGCAGCATGAATACAGTCTTTTAAATGAGAGGCTAAGTGCAGCAAAGTATGACGACCGTACTTTTTTCGCTTTTGCGGATACGGTGACCACGCTAAATTATAATAAATCTAATGATCCCCATGGTTGGATCGGGCTTCGTTTCCAGGTCGAGCCGGCAGGTGAGCCCAATGAAATCGTTTTCCATGTCAGACTTCTTGACACAGATGCTGCGTTACAGCAAAACATTTTGGGAATTATTGGAGTAAATCTGGTGTACGCTGCGTTTTACCACCATCAGGATCCAAAGACAATGATCGAATCATTGGCGGACAACCTAACTATTGGCTCCGTAGAGATTGACTTGATTTCTGTAAATGGTCCTGCGTTTGAGGGCATCAACAACATTTTGTTGAACCTCTATTTAATCGCCAAAGACTTCTCTGATGCTGCCATCTTTGATGCGACAGGAAAACCACGTCTGCCGAAAGACTTGTTGTACAAAAAAGACATCATGATTTTGCGTACCAAGTATTTACAGAAGTCCAACCCCAACTTTAGCATGTTGAATAAGGCGGTTGATCAGTTTGTTCGTACCGAAAATGTGAAGGAAGAAAATCTAAGCGTGCTGATTGAAGTCTTGATGTCTAACCTGCTTTCTAGTGAGGACGCGGTGCCTACTGACGTTGATTTAGAAGCTGTAGCCATACGTGCGGAAGAGATGTGTAAAACCGGAAATAAGGTCATCGTTTCCAACTTCGCGCGACATAACAAATTGGCAAAATATCTGGATCGTTGTCGCCCTAAAAGTGTGGGCATATCTACCAATATCAATAACCTGAAATTCGTATTCAATTCCTCTAATTTTGGTGAAAATTATTCTAGCCAATTATTGAGCTATGTCAGCGATATGTTTAGTAAAAACGTAAAGCTTTTCGCCTATCCATTTTTAGACAAAAAAACCAATGAGGTGATTACAACAGCAAATATGCCTGTAACTCCGGATGCCAGACCGCTCTTTGATTTTCTTAAAGTAAATGGTTATGTTACTGATATTCAGGACTACAGTGATGACGATGTAAAAACTGTTTAGAAGTCTTTGTAAGCGTCTTTGATCACAATTGCCATTAGTCGATCCGGATGTTCGATGGCTTTAAATCCGAACTGGGCATATAAGCCTTGTGCGTCCTGAGTGGCCAGCATGTACCTCCTCAACCCTTGCAGATCTCTATGGAATAACATGAGAGACATTAATTTCTTGGACAAACCTTGTCCCCGATAAATCTCTTCAATGTACACATCGGCAAGGTAAGCAAAGGTCGCTTTGTCTGTAATCCACCTTGCGAATCCGATCTGCATAGTATCTTTATACACTCCGAAGCAAAGCGAATTCTCTATGGAACGTTTCACAATTTCCAATGGAACATTTTCCGCCCAATAAGACTGGGTGCTGAGGTAGTGGTGAATGCTCACCGGATCAAGTTTCTGAGGGTCATCCGAAAAGATGATCCCTTGGTCTTCGATTTCCATTAATTTCTCATGTTGATGTATTGCAAAGGTTGTCCGAAATCTTCTTTTTTACACAGGGCAATTACGCTTTGCAAGTCGTCAATATTTTTGCTTTGCACGCGAACCTGATCATCCATCATAGAAGCCTGAACTTTCAGGTTACTGGCTTTAATTTTGGCAACAATTTTCTTAGCGGTTTCTTTATCAATTCCCTCTTTGATGGAAATCTCTTTTCTAATCATATTCCCTGAAGCATATTGCTCTTTTCCAAAGTCCAGGCTTTTGGCATCCAGACCTTGTTTAATCATTCTTGAGATGATGGCATCTTCGATCGCTTTCAGACGCATGTCATCTTCAGTAACAATCGTAATTTGATTGGTTTTTTTATCGTGATCAATGGTGCTTTTAGAGGTATTAAAATCATATCTGTTCAAAATTTCCTTCTTTGCGTTGTTCATTGCATTATCAAATGTTTGCGCATCAACTTTACTTACGATATCAAAAGTGGGCATGATTATAGCTTTATGGTAAAAATTATGTTAGATTTATAGTATAGATTAATATAATATCTAATCCAGTTACTTAAACATTTAAATATACAAATATGAAATCCAATAACCCTAAAGCTCAAAAAAAAGACGCCAAAAAAGCAACCAAAAAAGAACTGGAAAAAAGCCTGACTTCCAAAATTTTTGAAGTTGTAAAACACTTCGGACAGGATGCAGAGAAAGTGGCAAAGGACATTGAATTGGTAAGTAAGTTTTTGGCAAAAAAACTGTCAAAAAAGTTTAAAGAAGTGAAGTCTGTTGTGGAGTCTAAGATAGAGGAAGCAGCTGCTGATATAGCCTTAGAAAAGAAAGTTGCTCAGGTAAGAAAACCTGCGTTAAAGGTTTCTAAAACTGCAAAGAAAGCAGTGGAGAAGGCAGTTAAGAAAGCGAAACCCGTAGTGCAGAGTGTTAAAGTAGCTGCTATCGAGTCGGAGGAGAAAGCGGCGAAGGCCATTGCCAAACCAGTTAAGGAGCTTGTTGAATCCGTTTCCGCGGCGGCGAAGCCAGTTGTAGATAAAATTAGTACTGTGGTTCCAAAAGCTACAGCCACAAAAGAGGTAGCGAAAGCGCCTGCAAAAGCTGCTTCGGCTAAACCTGCTCCTAAGGCAAGAGTTTCATCCAAAACAAAAACCGAAAGCGCCAAATAACTGTTCTTTTAGCAATTTTCAGGTTACTGGCGGCATGATAATTAACAATTATTTAACAATAGAATCTGCAGTTTTGTACATCCCTGTTCAACCAGGGATTTTTTGTATTTAATTTATGACGAAAAAAAAGGCACCTTTCTTAAACCGTGAAATTAGTTGGCTATACTTCAACGACAGGGTTTTACAGGAAGCTTCAGACGAGACGGTACCGCTCATAGAGCGTATTAAGTTCTTGTCTATTTTTTCATCTAATCTGGAAGAATTTTACCGGGTTAGAGTGGCCACTATGAGTAGGCTTTCTAACCTAAATGATAAGGCAAAAGAGCTCTTGGGTTTCAACCCCAAAAAGGTGCTCAATGAGATCAAAAATATTGTGGTTAAACAGGAAAGGAAGTTCGAGCAGCTTTTCCAGGCGACGCTCATGAATGAGCTGGCTCAAAACCGGATATTTATATTGAATGAGACCCAGCTCAATGTGTCAAGAGGGGAGTTTGTAAGAAATCACTTTAGAGATCGAATCCTGTCTAATCTGGTGCCTATTATGCTTGATCTGGATAAGCCATTTCCTGAGTTGAAGGACCGTTATTTATACTTCTTTGTCCGCCTTTCTAATTCCTCTTCTAAGAGGAACGAAAAATATGCGTTAATTGAATTGCCACCAGATCTTCCCCGGTTTCTCGTTTTACCCGAAACCAACGGGTTAAAGTTCATTATCCTTGCGGAGGATATCATTAAGTACTGCTTGGATGATATCTTTTATGTGTTCAACTACAACGTTTTGGATGCTTTTTCCATACAGCTCACACGGGATGCAGAATTAGATATAGATAAAAATATAAGCGATAAGTTTATTGACGAGCTTAAAGCAAGTCTTGACAAGCGTAAAAAAGGCAAACCCATGCGGTTATTGTATGATACCGAGATGCCTTTTGAAATGCTCACCGTGCTGGTGACCAAGATGAAAATTGAAGCGGAGAGTTTGATCCCGGGTAACCGGTATCATAAATTCGGCGACTTTATTTCTTTCCCTAACGTAGGTGCAAAGGAGCTTGAGTATGCACCCAATGTTCCCTTGAAAGTGGCAGGGTTGCACCGTACTGAAAGTATATTCAATAAACTTCAGGAAAGAGATTATCTGATCAATCTTCCTTATCAATCTTACGACTACATCATATTGTTTCTTCGTGAAGCGGCTATTGATCCTAAAGTGACTGAAATCCACATCACGCTTTATCGGTTGGCTGAGAATTCACGAGTTATCAATGCCTTAATCAATGCAGCTAAGAATGGTAAAAAAGTACATTGTTTAGTGGAGTTAAAAGCTCGGTTTGATGAACAGGCAAACATTTTCTGGACCAGCAGGCTGCAGGAAGAAGGCGTTCATGTAAATTATGGGCTGACAGACTATAAAGTTCATTCTAAAATCTGTTTGGTTAAAAGAATTGAAAAAGGCAGGCCAAAATATTACGCCAATCTCGCCACGGGCAACTTCAATGAAAAAACAGCAAAACTCTATTGTGACCACAGTATATTCACAGCGAAAAAGGAAATTACCAATGACCTTTTAAAACTGTTTGGCGCACTAAATAAAAAAACAGTGACCAAAGGTTTCAAGCATTTAATTGTTTCTCCGCTGGAGTCCAGAAACAAGATTTACAAGCTGATTGACCGGGAAATCGTGATTGCAAAGCAAGGTAAACCTGCATACATGATTTTGAAGGTGAATAGCCTGGCAGATGAGGGAGTAGTGCAAAAGTTGTACGACGCAAGTAATGCAGGAGTCAAAATCAGACTGATTATCAGGGGTATTTGTACACTTGTTCCAGGGGTTGAAGGTTTTAGCGAAAATATCACCGTGATCAGTATTATCGATAAATTTTTGGAGCACGCCAGGGTGTTTATTTTCGGTAATGATGGCAAAGAAGAAATGTTTCTATCCTCCGCAGACTTAATGAGTCGTAATTTCGAACATCGTGTAGAGGTAGGCTTTCCGGTGTTGGATGAGGAGGCGAGACAAGAGATCAGGGACATTATTGAATTCCAATTGCAAGATAATGTCAAGGCTCGGGATATCACAAAAACAAATACGAACAAATACCATAGAAACAGGCTAACCACCAAAGTTAGGGCGCAAGTGCAAACCTATAATTACCTCAAAAACAAACACCAATAACGCTGATGCTACGATATGCTGCTATAGACATAGGTTCAAACGCCGTGAGGCTTTTAATTGCCGATATTTCAAAGGATGATGAAGGTTTTCATTTCAAAAAAAATACGTTAATCCGCGTACCCCTAAGATTGGGAGACGATGCATTTTTAAACCACCAAATCTCCGAAAGAAAAATTGCCGACCTGTTAAAAACAATGTCTGCTTTCAAGAATCTGATGGATGTCTATGGCGTAACTAAATACCTTGCCTGTGCAACTTCCGCAATGCGCGAAGCAGACAACGGTGGGGAAATTATCAAGCAGGTAAAAACTCATGCAGATATAGATCTGGAGATTATTGAAGGCCAGCGTGAAGCAAATATCATCTATGCGAATCACATCGAGGAAAATCTAGACCTGAAAAAAAGTTATCTGTACATCGATGTGGGTGGAGGTAGTACTGAACTTTCTGTATTCGTCAATAAGGAACCGATTGCTTCGAAATCTTTCGATATTGGAACGATAAGAATCCTTGATAATCAAGACAAAGAAGAAACCTGGGAGGACATGAAAAATTGGGTGAAGGACCATACACGGGAGCTTAAAAATCTCGCTGGTATTGGAACTGGTGGCAACATCAATAAATTATTTAGAATGTCCGAAGAGAAAGAAGGCATGCCTTTACCATACCTTAAATTAAAATCACTTTACAACACTTTAAATAGCCATTCTTTAAAGGAACGCATTACTATATTCGGCCTGAATCCTGATCGTGCAGATGTGATCATCCCTGCCTGTGAAATATTTATCACCCTGATGAAATGGACAGGTATTAAGCAAATTTATGTACCAAAGGTTGGAATGGTAGATGGCATTATTAACTTACTGATAGAGGAGAATCTAACGCATTCCGCTTATGCGTAGACAAGCGCCAGGTAATTGCCATGGTGACTTACGGACGAAGGATTATCGATTCTAATTTGATGTTCTGTTGTCTTTATAACAGCTATCTTGATTAGATCCAGCTGTGCCGTTGTAGTGGCAGCTATAGTATGGATATAGTTATCTTCTATTTTGCTGCGTGTGTAATATAGTTTATCGTTATAGCATACATTTCCGGTCGCAGTATTATTGCGAATAATTAAGTTGTTGCAGATCAGCCTCACCGGTGCGAATTCTCTCAACTTGCTTTCTCTGGAGTTAATCTTGTAAGCAGACTCTTTCATTGTCCATAAAAGCCAGACCATGATGTCTGGTTGGATGTCTGACGAAATCAGAAACTGCTCTTCAGTAGTGAAAAGTTTATCTAGGTAGCCCTGTCTTTTCCAATTGCTGTCTTGCGCAGCTTGCTTAAGATCAACGATATCATTGCCTATCATTTCTCGGCTAACTTTTCTTCTATGATTTCTATAGCAGCACTCACATTTAGCATCCGCTCCATGGACTCGTTATCAATGATGATGTCGAATTCTTCTTCTACATCTAAAACTACATCCACGAGATTGGCGGAGTTGATCTTGAGATCTTTGATGAAATCAGTATCCATATGAATGTTTTCCAACGCATCTTTATCCTGCGCATAATTCGCAACAATTGGTTTCAGTTTGGCAATTAATTCTTCGTTACTCATGGTTTGTAGGTTGATATTTTTTAAAAATAATGCAGGCATTGACGTCTCCGAAACCGAAGTTTGCCTTGGCGACGATTTCAATTTGCTTCTTAATCAATACCTGAGGAATGCGTTCAGGATCAATCAATTTAGCAATTTCCGGATTTAAGTCTTCGCAGTTCACATTCGGAAATATAAAGCCCTCATGAAGCTGAAGCACCGAAGCTACGCATTCTATGCTACCTGCAGCACTGATACAATGTCCAGTGGTCGATTTTAGTGAGTTGATATATGGGAATGCGGCACCCGATCGCTGTAATGCTACCGTCCAATTTTCTATTTCGAGGGCGTCTTTGGACGTCGCCGTCAAATGGCCTGAAACTAAATCCACAGCCCCTGCGGAAATGTTAGCATTCTTGACTGCGGCCATTATACACTTCTGAACGGCAAGACTATTCGGTGCGGTCATTGTTCCGGAGCCTCGCTGACCACCGCTATTGACATGACCGCCCAGCACTTCAGCATAAATCTTTGCTCCCCTTTCTAGCGCCGAGTCCAGAGATTCCAAAACCATTGCACCTGCACCGCTTCCGGGTACAAATCCGCTGGCGGTAGCGCTCATTGGTCGTGATCCTTTTTCTGGGTTGTCGTTATGTTTATAGGTGCATACTTTCATCGCGTCAAATCCGCCCCAAATAAAGGGTCCTGAGTCACTTGTGCTGCCGACAAGCATTCTTGTTGCCTCGCCGTCTTGTATGCGCTTATATCCCATTAAAATAGCTTCCGTTCCGGTCGCACATGCGGATGAGTTACTCGTAACCTGATTCCCTAGACCAAGTTTGCCTGCAAGTTGAGCACTTACTGCGCTATTCATGATCTGTGAAACCACCGTACTGCCTAATTTTCGAACTTCCAGATTGTCGATTTTGTAAATAGCTTCCCGGAATTTATCAATTCCAGAGGTGCCGGTTCCAAAGATGACACCCGTTTCCCAATCAGGCTCCGCCGCTTCTGAAACAACCAGGCCTGCATCTTCCCAGGCTTCCAACCCTGCGATCACCCCATAGACAATTCCCGTGCTTTTTAGATTTCTCAATTCTAATTCAGAAAAGCAGGCTGAGATGTGGTTTTGGGTAAGGGGAGGAGTTCCAGAAAGCTGGCAGGAAAAGTTTAGCGCTGCCAATTCTGCATCGTGCTTAATTCCGGAGATTCCATTTTTGATGGCATGGGAAAAGGACTCCAAGCCAATGCCATTCGGAGCCACAACGCCCATGCCCGTGATTACAACCCTGTTAGCCATTCATTTTTTCGGTTACCATTCCTGAAATTGTACCTCTGCAAACTACCTCACCTGCCTCATTCATCATCTCCACGGCGCAGTTTAGTTTCTTAAATCTAAAATAAATCTTTTCTGACCTAACCGTAACTTTTTCTCCGGGAAATACTGGTTTAATAAAGTCGATTGAAGTCGATGTGAGCATGACAATACCTTGCGGACCACCGTCGGCATTTCCTGATAGATATATGCCCAAACAAACTAAACCGATTTGCGCCATAGTTTCTGTTAAAATTACCCCTGGGGTAACGGGATGATTTTTGAAGTGGCCGTTATAGAAATCCAGCGATGGATCGAACCTGTAGGTTCCAATCACCTTGTGCTCGTCTATCTCCAGAATCTCATCAACGAATAGAAATGGTGACCGGTAGGGTAGCTGCGCTAAAATTTCTGCTTTAGTCATAATCTTATCTTAATGAATCTGTTCACCACCGTCTACGGGTATAATGGTTCCGTTGATCCAGGCTGCTTCATCTTTGCAAAGCAGGTAAGCAACATTCGCAACATCTTCGGGAAGAGTAAGTCGGCCAAAAGGGTTTCTTTTCAAACTATGCTCGATAATACTTGCGCTCCCCGGAATCATTTGAAGAGATTTAGTATCAGTTACGCCGGCCTGGATGCAGTTCGACCGAATTCCAAAAGGTGCAAATTCTAACGCAATGCTCCTGGAGATGGCTTCCAAAGCGGCCTTAGCAGCAGACACCGCTGCATAATTTTCCAATGCTTTTTTGCTTCCTTCACTGGTAAACGAGATAATTCTTGCATCTAAGGCAAATAGCTTTTCATCAAAAATAATCCGAACCCATTCGTATAAACTGAATGCCATATTCTGAATAGTGATCCTGAAATCGTCAGTAGATAGTATAGACTCCTCCGCAGCAGCCATTGGTTTCAGGTTGCCTTTTGCGATGCTGTGTAGTAGGCATCTGACTTTGGCAGCAGGCCCCATTTTTTCTTTGACATCCAAAAGCATGACTTTTATTTTATCCAAAGCCAGAAGATCAAAATTGTAGGTCGCAACTTGCACACCGAAAGCTTTTATTTCCTCGAACTGAACTGCAATTGTTTCCATTTCTGTACGGGAATCGCGGTGTACAATACAAATGTTCATACCATGAGCGGCCAGCTTTTTTGCTGAAGCTAGTCCGAGACCACTGCTTCCTCCCAGGATGATGGCCCAGTAGCCACTGTTTTCAAAGTCTTTTACCATTTTAACAGGATTCTTTGAGCGGAAAAACCAGGGCCAAAACTCAACATCAATCCGTATGCTCCAGGCGTTGGTTGTTTATCCATAATCCGTTCCAACACGTACAATACGGTGGCACTCGACATGTTTCCGTATAAGCTAAGTACAGCTTTTGTGTCATCAATGTTTTTTCCTAAGATTCCGAAAAGATCTTCTACTACCTGCACAATCTTCTTGCCTCCAGGATGAAAAATTAAATGATCGATGTCTTCTATCTTTAAACTTTGTGCCGCTAAAAACGGGTGTATGATATCAGGAAAATGCGTTTCAATGGTTTCAGGAACCGCTACGTCCAGTACCATTTGCAAACCAGTGTTGGATAATTTGAAACCCATCATTTCTTCTGCATTAAAGAAGTGGTACATCTCCTCGGATAGAATTTGCGGGCCTTCATCTTCAGGACTTGAAGATAACAATACACAAGCTACACCGTCACCGAAAATTGCTGCACTCACTACGTTGGCCATTGAATAATCGTCGAACTGAAAAGTCGCCGAAGGCGATTCATAAGCCACGACTGCTGCCCTTTTTCCGGGGTTGGCAGCTAAAAAATTCTTTGCATAGATCATACCGGAGACCCCTGCGGCACATCCCATTTCCGTAACAGGTAAACGAACGATGTCTTGCCTCAAACCGAGTTTGTTGATCAGATAGGCATCAAGCGAAGGGATCATAATGCCGGTGCAGCTTACAGTGATGATGTAATCTAGATCAGTAGGTTCCCAATCTGCTTTATCCAATGCGTTCGCTAAACATTGACTGGCCAATTTAATACCTTCCCGAATGTAGATGTCATTACGTTCCTCGAAAGAGGACTTACTGAAAACTTCTTCGGGAGACATAATGGAGTAGCGTTTGGCCACGCCTGCATTCTCGAATATCTTTTTTACTTTTCTAACAAAGCGCTCATCTTGTCCGTCAAGCCAGATGTCTAAAAAGGGAAGTATTTCCTTAGTTTCTCGTGAATATTGGGGCAATACTTGGGTAACTGTCTTTATTACAACAGGGTTTGCTTGGTTCATATTGATGGTATTATCCATTGGTAACGGAAGGCCCATCGCCAACGCAAAATGTAATTTTCTATGTTTAGCTCATCAGCATAGTTCCTCATCTCATTCATTTTAAAACCCCGTAAGATAGAAACCAAACCATCTGCTTTGGACATTGCGTTCAATTTGAATACTTTGCAGACTGCTATAAAAAGATAATAGGCCAGTTTGCTTCGATGTAAGTCGTTGATTACAATACCCATGCTTGCCTGCTTTCTAAACCCGGTTAGTAAACTTAAAATTTCATCATCTTTGAAATGGTGAAGGGTCAGCGTACAGAGGATAACATCGTACTTACGCGCTTGTTTAAGCTCGTTGAAAATATCTGCGCACACGTACTGTATATTGTTATAATCGGTAGATAACTTGCGTGCGTAATCGATTGTAAAAGCATTTGCATCCATACCAACGAGCTTAAACTTTAGTCCTTTTTTTGCACCATAATCTGCTAATGTTCTCAACATATCCCCGTTACCACATCCAACGTCTAAAATGCTGATTTCCGAGGTCTGTTGAGATCGCTTCAGCAGCCACGCCAATCCTTCAATAGTAATTTTATTACCCCCAAGAAACCTGTTGATCCCGGCTATTTTGTCGAGCGCTTCTGACAAGACATTGCCTTCCAGCGCAAAATCATCCATGATCTCCTCGGCATCGCTTCTAAATTTGGTATTTACCGGCATTATACATTTGGTTTTCCATGAGTACCTCTAATAATTTTTGGCAATAGGGATGGAAATTTAGCCAATACATACAACATTATTTCAAATAAATTTCCTTTCCTTATTACCGAAGATAATATTCCTCCAATCATTAATCTTTTTTGAAAAGATGATTTCCATGCACGCCTGTAGTCCTTTTCAAGTGACACCCTGCTTTTATGACCACTATTCAAGTACTTTATACACGCTTCAGCGCACAGTTTAGCGCTATGAATAGCCATGGCCATTCCGTTACCGCACAATGGATGGATTAAGCCAGCTGTGTCGCCAATCATTAAGATATGCTGATCCACAGTTTCCTTTTTTGAGAACGATATCTGACTGATGACCAGTGGTTGGGCAAAAATCATTTCCGAGGTATCAAAAAAGCTTTTTAGATGCGGGTTCTTGGATAATACCTGGCGCTGGAAATCCTCTACGTTATTGCAGGCTTTAAAATGGCGATAATCGGTCAGGTAACACACATTTATGGCGCCGTTCTCAACAGCGGAAATACCGCAATAACCTCCTTTGAAAGTGTGAAGACCCACAGTCGTCTGATCAATTGACCCCTTGTAATGTGCCTTTATCGCAAGCCAGGGAGATTTTCTTTTAAAAAAGTCTCTGCCTAATTTTTGATCTATTGACGACCTCTTTCCAAACGCTCCAATCACGAGTTCAGATGTTAAAATCCCGTTGGTTTGCGTAGCTATGCTGAACTCGTTATCCTTGAAATCTATGTTGTCGACAGTGTCTTTTATTATTTCACATCCAATTGATAAGGCATGTTTAAAAAGAAAATTGTCTAATGAATACCTGCTGACACCAAACCCGCCGAGTGGCAGACTGGAAGAGATGGTTTTGCCTGAGGTAGAGGAGATCGAAAAGTTCTGAATTTCTACAGGTCTCAGGGTGTTGATATCGAGATCCAGCGACAAAAGGTAGGAGCGAACCTCGTTTGAGATGAATTCTCCGCATACTTTATGGTGAGGATACGTGCTTTTTTCTATCAGCGTGATGGGAATACCAGCTTTTCGAAGGTGAATTGCACAGGTAAGTCCGGCAAGTCCGCCGCCTACAATTACAACCTGTTTCTTAAGCATCATATGGTGATGAACATACCAATAATACTTCCGAAAGCCTAAAAATGTTTAGAAATCATAGCATCTAAGTTGTCGACCTCTTTTTAATTGATTTTGTGTGTTGATATAAATGCCCGCTGAAATTTCGTGACTACCAAAATTGTAACCTCTCAGGGCATTTAATGCAAAGTCACAAGAGTAGCCAACCCTAAAATTTTCTGATACAAAAAGCTCGAACATCGCACCGAATGCGTTTTTTTTAGTCAGGTTTTTTTGAAGATTGTCTTTCTCGTAAAGGGTTATTGAGGTCCTGTAAAAAGCGCCCAGCCAAACCTTTTCGTTTAATAAAAAAAATGAATTTACATCTAGCGATGTTGGTCCTTTGATGTCGTCCTTTAACAGAAATGTAGGTTTTAGAACCAAGCCGTCACTAAGGGGCAGCAATGCACCTGCAGTTAGATAGAAATGAGGCTGCGGAACAGGAACCATTAGGTTACTGGTATTGTTTCGATCGGCGTATCTCGCCAGCAAATTTGTTACTGAGAAACCGGCAAAGTATTTTGGATTTGAATAAAAGACACCAAATCTGGCGTCCGGTAGAATTCGTGTTTGCGAATTGCCAATCAGCGATGGATCGTCTGCTTCAATACCTGAAAGTTTGTCCCCATTTAAGCCGAGTTGCATAAATCCAGCTGCTAGGCCGAAGCTGAGCCTGGATTCCTCGTCGTAACCCACTCTGATTTTGTACGCGTAATTGGCATAGGTGCTCAGGTTACTTTGCGCCCCGAGTTGATCGCTGGAAACAATTAAACCGAGTCCGACATTTCCACTGTTTGTAGCTGCGTCGCCAGAAATGGAAAGGCTTCTGGGTGCGCCTTTTACACCGACCCATTGAGAACGTATAAAAGATTGCAGATATAAGTCTTCTTTATAACCCGCGTAAGCTGGATTGATGTGCAGTCCATTGAATACATATTGGGTAAACTGACTGTCTTGCTGAGCATTCGCTAACTTAGATATGGCTATTGCCAGGATCATTAAAAATATCTTTCTCATCATTGCTTCGCTCTTAATAGTGTCACATATCCATTGTGAACCTGCCATTTGCTTTCTGGAGATTTTAACCTAATTACATAGTAGTAAGTACCCTCATTAAGCCCTTCGCCCTTCCAATCGTTTTTATAGGCTTTACTATGGTACACTGTGCCACCCCATCTGTTGATGATGGTGATTTCATTCTCATAATTTTCAATACCAGGAACTTCAAACGCGTCATTTTTCCCGTCATCATTTGGCGTAAAAACGTTAGGAATGATGATTCCCGTAATCGGTTTATTGTCTTCTGAACTATTATTTCCCGGCACTGGGTCTGTCTCTGCCGCGGCGACTGTAGCTGTATTCTTTACGATACCAGGTGCTATTGGTTTCACTTTTATCTTTAACTCTGCGCTCTGACCATTGGTCATTTTATCAATTTGCCACAATACTGTTTTGGTACTGTTGAAATAGTTAGCCCTCCCTATATTCGGGGTAATGACTTGTTCGAAATTTAAGTTTGAAGGCAGAACGTCTGTAACGGAAACATTTGTGGCATTGTCGGGTCCATTATTGGTAACACGTAATGCGTATTCAAAAGGCTCATTCATGGCGATAGATCGCAGTTCAGAGGTTTTTTTGATGCTTAGATCAGCTACAAGCGAAACTGGCACTTGAACGATTACTACCACCGGATCTGATATTTCAGACTCACAACCTGATGAATTAAAGGTGATTACGGTATAACTTCCTGATGCCGTAACTTCATAATTAGCTAAGGTTGCAGCAGTAATGGCCTCGCCATCTTTTATCCATTGGTAACTAGATGCGTTAACAGAACTGGCGCGCAGTTTCAACGACGAACCCTGCGGTATCGTCGCCATCTGCGACCCATTGGATTGCGAAAAGCCTGCCACCGCAAAGGGCAGCAGCAGGCCTAACACGAAACATATTTTTCTGTTAATCATCGACCTTTTACTAGCTAGGTATTACACTAGTTGGACGCGATAGAGATAACTGGACGAGTAGGCGCCGCCAGAACTTCGATTGTTTTTTTGTCTGATGATGTTTCGCCACAATCCTTTATTACATATTTTACTTTCACGAAGTAATCATACAATCCTAAATCAGTAGGCCCTGTAGGTGTTGCTACTGTATAAGTGCTTGAGGTTGCGCCAGTTATCAGGGTTTCTGCCCCACCACCTTGTTTTTGTGAATACCATTGATAGGTAACGGCAAAGGTTTGTGACACTGAAGGCGTTAGTGCCGCAGAAGCTGTCAATAGGACGTTTTCTGTAGCATTTACACATGCTTGCACATCTGCTGGAGCAGTAATGTTGATTGTCGGCTTAGGTAGAACATAGACAACCTGATCAAAGATTTCAGAACAGTTGGTTGCCGTGTTTTTCGCTTCTAATCTGTAGATGTAGTAGCCCGGTGTTGCTACGTTGGCTGCTGCGTCTGAAATTGTACCTGTGTTAGTCGCTAATGTCTCACTAGCTCCAACAGTGGTTCCGTCGGTTGATTTGTGTCTCGTAAGCCATTTGTAATCAGTTCCCGGAGAGACCGGTACGGACAGGTCAACACTTTTACCATCGCAAATTACTTGTGTAACGCTAGTCATCCCATCTACCCCAAAATCGCCAATAGCGCTAATAGATTGAGCTGATACGTTTGAAAAAAAGCCTAGGACCACTGTGATCAAAGCTAATTTTAGGATAGTAGTTTTCTTGTTCATAATAGAGTATTTAATAGTTATTAATGTGAGTTTACTTGCATAGTTGGATGGGGCGGAAGAGGAAATATTGTCACCTTTACTATCCCCCGTTTTATTATTTCACAACCTTGTCGGATTGGTTGTATATAGTACATTCTGGAGCCTGTCAATCCTGTGGTATTAAGTGTTAGCCCACTTGTGATTTCATTTCCACCGGTTATAGAATCATACCATTTAAAGGTTGTGCAAGCATCACTGGGTGCTTGTAGTTTCACAGCTATACCCTGACAAACCTCTATTTGATTATTTAGGTCTGAAGAGATTAGCTTGGTATTCGCTATCCTCTGGATTTCATGTATTCTCAGACTTGCTAAGACACCCACTGCGCCACCTAACCTGATCTCAATGCGATCATATGGCTCCGGCATAGGCGCCAAGTTTATAGCAGCAAGAGTTCCCCCTGCAAGTAGTTGTACGGATAAAAAAGTGCTAGAGCTCGACATTGGAAGGCCAACCGTTGTCCCACCTAGATACCGCTGAATGGAAAATCCAGTTAGTAAATTTACGTTCAACAGGGAACTACCCGTTGAAGTAATTATTTTTAGAGAATCTGTTGATAAACTAGGACTGGCGAAGAGTGTTTGAAGTTTAGCATATGCTAAGACTCCTACATTGTTGAACATTTCTGCATAAGTGCCATCTATACCGTCAACGGCGTTAAGAGGATTTGCAACACCTACAGTTGCTGTAAGTGCTCCAACTCCAAGATCTACAGCACCGTAGAATACGTCTCTAACATCCCCTTTACTGCAGTCAATTGTATTGGTAGATTTATTGTAATAAGCATCATACACCGTCATGGTCTGTCCAAGGCTGACCAGTGATGCCAGCACAATCCGAACACCGTCATAAGATTGAGGGCCGGATCCATCGGATGGGACAAATGAATATTCAAACACATTTTCACCTGGAAGAAGATTCAATAGGGAAGCGTTTACAGATTGTAGGGTTCCGATTTCCACATAGGTATTGCCAATTTTCTTCAAACCAATTAAAGAAATGCCTGTAGCAAGTGCAATTACACTACTTCCATTACCCATCTTAATGGTTACCGGCGTACCCTTCGGAACGGTAGTAGACCATTTTAGGTCTTGCTTAACAGTGCCCAGGCCAAGTAGTCCGATGCCAGATGACAGCCTTGAAAAAGTCCGTGTATTTCCATCAACCGCATTTCCTGGATTGTCTAGCGTGCCTGACACCACGGTAGTCCACGATTGACTGTTTGCAAATACGCGTTCTGTCAATGGCGGACATTCTGTTGATGAATATACTGAAACAGTTACAGAAGCACTATTCGAGCAAGTGGCATTGCTAGAAACTGCCGTAAAAATATACGTTCCCGCAGTTGCAAAAGGGCCCAATGTTGTAGAGGCATTGGAAGCAATATAATTACCGTTTTGATCGTACCATTTGACTGACGTTCCATTATGTGTCGCGTTTAAGGTAACTGATCCTGCGGTATTGATAATCTGAGCTGATTGCGAAACAGTTATTGTTGGTAGCGGATTTACCGTTACGGTCACTGGTGTTCTACGTGAAACAAAAGGAGCCGTTTCTACCGCTTCAACATAATAGGTAGTGGTTGTAAACAGTTCGGTTTTAAAACTGATTCCGCTGTTAATTATTTCTGTACTACTGGCAGATGCATACCAATTGTATTGAAAATTAGCTATTGGGTTCGAAACAGTAAGTTCTGCGGAAGCTCCGCTGCAAATTGTTGCGCCATTAATGGTGGGTGCTGGAATGTAAAAAGCATAATATATATAACCAATATTTGACCCCAAAGCGATCGGTGATTTTAGGGTAGCCCGTACCGAATTAAATGAGTTGGTGGGGATGATCTTCAAGTAGGTAGTGTTATCTACAGCCGTGACCACTGACGCACTTGATGAAACTGAACTTCCGTCTTGCGCTCCTGCGCCACTTTCAACCGCAGAAACGTAGGCAGTTCCCGTCAACTCACCACCTAATAACGCAGTAGAAATATTACCGAACCTCAAGTAAACTATATCGTTTGCCATAAGATTTGATGGAAAAATAGGCTGCGACCAACTTGAGCTCACACCTACAACACTGTTCGCAGTTAAGGTTGCATAATTAGTATAGTCAATATCTTTAACGAAGCTGGCATTATTAACACTTGCGTATACAACATTAGAAGAACCTGATCTTTGCTGGGTTGCGTAGATTCTCTGCCCTTCTACCTTACAAACTCCCACACTCAATAATATCGCTATTACTGAGAAAACTTTCGTTACAGGAAATTTATAACATTTCATCATCTCACTGAGCATTAGTTAATGTAGAGTTGCCCTTTCCGATACCTCTACGACAACAGGTTTCGGATTTGCGCCGTGTTTCAAAAATATTGCATCAAACGCAAATATTTTTATTCATAGTGTTCACTATTGAACTCAGAGGTCAATGGAAAAGTTGGTGGTGAGGAAAAAATATTTTCTAAAAGAAAAACGCAAATTATTGATTTTGAGCCACATGTCTTAAAGCATGGCGGTCATTCATTTTGTTCAAAAAATTAATTTGTTGTTCAGGGAAATTTGAAGGAATCGAAAACGTAGTTTTCGAAAATTATCAACGCTTGAAATGCGTTTAGAATTGAAAAATGTTTAGGAATATGGTTGGTTTTAAATACGAATACAAACGCTCTAAAAAAAGGCATCCCCAATAATTGCTATACTTTTACAATAACTTTGCCAAGTTTCTAGATATCTCTCTTTATTTTTGGAAATGAATACCAGTACTATAAATAAGGCGTTTAAGCAAAGTGCTTTAATCCTGTCGTTGTTAACCCTACAACTTTCATTGTTCTTTTTACCACATGCTTTTGCACAATCGGCCGATAAAAGTAATCCCTCTCCGTTAAAGTTTCCTGTACCAAAAGGCATCTCAAACCAATTGTTCTACCTCCAACGAGATCCCAATTTGAATACCTTGATTTATGAATTAAACCTGAATAAGGACGGTGATGTCAATGAAGATCAACCGGTACTAGCTTATTGGATCAGATATGATGAAAATCAAGCGAAGAAAGATCTCTCGTATGTCCAAAGAAAATTTGCTTATGGAGTAGATACTAAAAAACTCGGAAAAGACCAGTATGAGCTGCGCTTCGTTTCTCATAAGAAGTTGCCACTATATCTGTCAAAATCTGCTGATGATAAGAAATATCACGTTTATGTTACCATTAATAACAAAAAATTGCTGCTTGATCGCATATTCGTTCGTATTGAAGGGGGATCATTCTGGATCCCAAATGTCAAATATGTTGAACTCAGAGGAATCAATCAGACCAACGGTGCGGTGGTAACTGAGCGTTTAATTGTCTAGTAACGCTTTGTAAAGCTATTCTGGTATAGTATTGCCTCTGATAACTGTTTACTAAGTTCTTAGTGTGTTTGGATTGTAGTCGGGACTTCTTCGGAGACAATTCGCCTCCTCTTCGATTCCCCTTCGATTCCTCTTCGATCCTTCTTCGATCCCTCTTCGATCCGAGACGTAGAAGTAGCGTTAGTGATACGAAGGGAATACGTGGCGAAAACGTCTACGTAGCGTAGCGACTTCGAATACACTGCGTAGCCTTTCCGAAGTTATTATAAGCTCGCCTGCCAACCCTCCCGATCTTATTGCACGGAAAGTTAGCAAATCACGGTTTCTAGCCCTAAATAAGGAAGCCGCCACTAGTTGAAACTAATGGCGGCTTTAATTTTAAATGATAAGGTCTACCAGCTAGTTCTCTAGTAGTTCGGCAGCATCATCATCAAGAAACCAAGTCAGGTTCCCGTTTATTGGCTTAATCAATTGAGAAGGGTATAGTGTCGTATTTTTCTCTTCCTGACCTAACACATGCTTAATCGCATCTGCCTTTGCAGCTCCAAAAACCAGGAAGGCAATATTCTTAGCCTTATTGATCAGGGGAGCAGTGAAACTAATCCTATAGGTGGACAATTTATCTACATACACAGCTGACACTGCAACCTCAGTATTGGTTAGGATGGTAGTTTCAGGAAACAATGAGGCCGTGTGCGCGTCGTCACCCATCCCAAGAAGAATAAGGTCGAAAGACAATTCAGTACCCTCAAAGTGGCTCAAAATAGCATCATTATATGCTTGCGCAGCCTGTTCAGGTTCTAAGTTAGTGTTGACATAGAAGATGTGATCTTCAGCAATGTTTAATGGATCCAAAATTGCCCTCTTCGCCATTAAGCCGTTGTAGCTCTCGTGGTTAGGGGTCACATTCCGCTCATCACCAAAGAAGAAAAAGACTTTCGACCAGTCCAGGCGTTCTTTGTAGCTCGTAGCAAGTAGTTCGTATAATTTTTTAGGCGAATTTCCTCCCGTCAGTACAAAATCGAAACGTCCTCTTTCTGAAATAGCCTGGCTACCTATTTTTATGATATCCTCAGAAAGATCCGTAAATAATTCTTCAGCACTATTGTAAATTAAAACACTCATTTAGTCTTTATTAAGTGGTAGCGTAAACCAATGGAAACCATCCCTTGCGATCAAGGCCTCCGCATCTTCCGGACCCCATGAATCTGCGGTGTAATTTGGAAAGCTCAACGACTTTTTGTTTGCCCATGAATTGACTACTGGCATCAGTAGTTCCCATGCGCTTTCCACCTGATCTGCACGCATAAATTGTGTTTGATCACCAGTCATGACATCCAATAACAACGTCTCATATGCTTCAGGAGTTTCTGTGCTATAAGTGCCTTTGTAATCAAATACCATATCTACCGGGTTTAGTACCATGTCCAATCCTGGTCTTTTGCCCTGAACTTGCAAACGGATACTCATTTCAGGCTGAATACTGATGATCAATCTGTTTTGTTGCCAATGTTCAGTCACGGCAGGAGGGAAGATATGGTGTGGAACGTCCTTAAATTGAATGGTTATCAATGATGAGGTCTGGAATAAACGTTTTCCAGTTCTTACATAGAATGGAACACCCTGCCATCTCCAATTGTCGACAAAGAATTTTATAGCTGCAAAAGTCTCTGTATTTGAGTCCGGATCAACACCATTTTCGTGGCGGTATCCAGGCACTTCTTTACCTTCAACCCAGCCCTTAGTATACTGTCCGCGAACTGTGCTGAAACGAATATCTTCCGGTGAGAAAGGTCTCATTGCTTTCAATACATCTACTTTTTTATTTCTGATCTCATCTGCATCAAAATTTACAGGGGTTTCCATTCCAATCAGACACACCAGCTGTAATAAGTGATTTTGGATCATATCTCGTAAAGCGCCTGCTCCTTCGTAATAGCCACCTCTATCGCCTACACCAAGTTGCTCTGTTACAGAGATCTGGACGTGATCAATATAGGTTCTGTTCCACAGGGGCTCCAAAAACGAGTTTGCAAACCGAAAAGCCATAATGTTTTGAACAGTTTCTTTACCGAGGTAATGATCAATTCTATAAATCTGCTTTTCAGTAAAGATTCCTGTTAAAATGCAATTCAGTTCCTTCGCCGTTTCCAGATCTCTTCCGAAAGGTTTTTCAATTACGATTCTGCAATTGTCTTCTGTACCGGCAAGCTCATAGTCTGCCAGACATTTTGCGATTAGTGGGAAAAGGTTTGGCGCCACTGCCAGGTAGTATAATACTTGCGTTTTTGGTCCGAACTCTTCCTGATATTTCTCTATGGTTTTTTTAAGATTTCCGAATGTTTCAGGCGCTTCCACATCCACAGAAGTGTAGTGTAAATGGTCTGAAAACTTGGCCCACTTGTCATCCTTAACTTTTCCTGATCTCGAGAAACTATTCACGCCATCTTTTAGCGAGTCTCTGAATTTTTGATCGTTAAGTGGTTTGCGTGCGGTACCTATGATTGCATATTTTTCTGGCATATAGCCATCTGCATACAGGTTATAAAGTGCTGGCGCTAATTTGCGCAAGTTTAAGTCGCCCGTTCCACCGAAAATTACGATGATGGTTGGATTGAGACTGATGCTTGTTTTCATCTGCTTTATTTTGTAGTACTAGTTATTTGTATTCCAATCGGCATGGAAGATTCCCGCTTCATCGATACGTTCAAAAGTGTGTGCACCGAAGAAATCCCTTTGTGCCTGCGTTAAGTTTAATGGAGAGTTAGCCGTTCTGAAAGAATCATAATAGGTGAGGGCAGAGGCGTAACATGGAATTGCAATTCCACTACCAATTGCGGCGATAACCACAGCCCTTGTCCCTGGTAAAATATCTTTCAATTGTGACTGTATGCTCTCGTCACTATACAAATGTGGAAGCTTAGGTTGCTTGGTATAGGCCTGATAGATGTCTTGCAATAATTCTGCTCTGATGATACATCCGCCGCGCCAGATTTGTGAAATCTCTTTTAAGTTAAGCTCATATTTGAATTCTAAGGAAGCTTGCTCTAACAGGTGTAAACCTTGTGCATAAGAGGTGATCATGGCAAAATAAAGTGCCTGCTCCAATTGTACTTCAAAAGCTGCTTTGTCTTCGATCTCTATGGCTTGATGTGGTAACGCTTCAGCCAGCGCAACTCGCAATGCTTTGAATTTAGATAAGTCTCTCGTGCTCACCGCTTCGTTGATGGTAGGGATAGGCAATTGGAGGTCTACAGATACTTGCGTAGTCCATTTTCCAGTTCCCTTCGACTTAGCCTCATCCTTGATCATATCGATCAGCATTCCACCGCTTTTTTCGTCTTTAACTTTGAAAATATCTTTAGTTACCTCTAGTAAAAAAGATTTGAGGCGACCGTTATTCCATTTGTCAAATAAAGCGTAAATCTGTTCGTTGTTGTATCCTAATCCATTTTTCAAAAGGTCATAGGTTTCGGCAAGAATTTGCATCATGGAATATTCAATCCCATTGTGTACCATCTTTACAAAGTGACCGGAAGCACCGGGACCGATATAAGCTACACAAGGATCTCCATTCACTTTCGCCGATACGGCCTCAAGGATAGGTTTCACTGCTTCGTAGGCTGTTTTGTCACCTCCGGGCATCATGCTTGGTCCGAAACGGGCCCCCTCTTCACCACCGGAAATTCCCATTCCGAAGAAGTGGATTCCTTTGTCTGAGAGTTCCTCAGCGCGGCGGCTGGTATCTGTGAAATGCGAGTTTCCACTATCAATGATCATATCACCTTTGTCCAGCAACGGTACAAGCTCATTGATTACGCTGTCGACGATGGCGCCGGCAGGTACCAACAGAACGATGCGTCTTGGGAGCTCCAGGCTTTGAAGAAAGTCTCCCAGGGATTCAAAGCCTTTCAGGCCATGTTCCTTTCCATCTTCTTCCAGTTTTTTAAGCATCTTTTGATCCTTATCGTATCCTGTAACCTGGAAGCCTTTGTCGGCCATATTGAGCAATAGGTTTCTGCCCATTGTTCCAAGGCCGATCATCCCTAAAGTATATTTGTTATTCATTGTCTATTTTTTTGTAGGGTGGGTAGTAAAAACGTGGTATTTTTCTGCAACCTGCCAAAGCTTGGCTCCACCTTTGATGCCGTCTTTGTTGGTGACAAGTTTAATGTTGTGGTCAAGCTCGAAATCGATATGTTTAGAATTTCCGCCACCTATATATAAGGTATCATAGTTGAAAACTGTTTTATAAATCTGAATGATTCTTTGAAGCCGCTCATTCCATTTTTGATCACCGATTTCTTCCAGGGCTTCAGTGCCAATATAAGTATCGTAGTCTTTCGTTTTAGTAATAGGCAGATGGGCTAGTTCGAGATGAGGTAACAGCTCGCCGTCATAAACAAGTGCGGTTCCAAATCCTGTGCCTACGGTGACTACGATTTCGAAGCCTTCGCCAGATACGATACCCAGGGCCTGTTGGTCGGCATCATTGATTAGACGAACCGGAAGATTTAGTAAATCGCTTACCTGTTGCGCAAGATTAATGTTAGCCCATTTGTTTTTGGCAAGGTTAGGAGCAGTTTCGACTACGCCTTTTTTAACATATCCGGGGAATCCAATAGAGACTTTTGCAAAATCATCTTGGAAGGACAAAAGCAATTCTTTGATACAATCTATAATTGCTTCTGGCGTAGACTTTTTCGGAGTCGGTACTTTTATGAACTCTGTGAGTAGTGTCCCGTCTTGGCTAAGAATACAGCCTTTAACACTCGTGCCGCCAATATCTATGGAAAGAATGTTGGTGCTTAGTTTATTTTTTTGAACTGGCATATTTGTTTTTTTGTAAAATGGCCTGTTTTATTACCTTCCAAAATAACAAATTTTAGTCCGATAACAGGTCAAGTAATTTTTTATAATATGGAATAATTACTGATATATGTTAAAACAATAAAAAGTGTGTTGAATAAAAGTCAAGGATTTCCTAGATTTTGTTTAACTGTAGTTTTTAGTGTACGAATTTAGCACCTCTGGGAATAAAATTGATAACTCGCTGAGCTTGTTAAAGAATGTTAAAAAAAAATCAAGTAAATCATTTGCAATTAATTTTTTCTTTCGTATCATTGTTAAGGGAATAGCCGATTTTGCACAAATGGTCGGTTATTTAGTAAACCAAGTATATATTATTATAAACCAAGCTATGAATCGAACTTTTACAAAACACCTATGTAGTGATTTCTCACTCCAGCCCCAAGATCATTTCCAGAAGCATTTTAGTCCTGAAGCAGGTACTGATTTGCGTACGACTGATTTATTAGTACACTAAGGAAGCGGCACCGTCTCCAATTATATTCTGAATCCAGGCAATTTTCATTATTTTCATCCATTTTCTCGGAACGAAAGTATAGTGTTTAAGATTTAAAATATTCTCAGCAAAATCAAACATTCATTAAAAAGTTTTTTAATCAGTTAATACTTAATTATCTGTTATGCGCATTATTGCAACTATAACTTTCCTGGGTGTGTTGTGTACAACGACATACTCCTTCGGCAATACGGCTAGGTCTGCCTGTGTTACGAATAACTTCTCAATTAAGGGAAGCTTTCAGCAAGATACTACCGGGGCGGGGCAGGATACTACTAAGGTAGTTGATACGACAACCGTTGGTATTAAGCCCTTGGTAAAAACCATTGCTAAAAAGCTGGAATCAAAAGGCAACAGCATTGATCCTAAGAAACTTTCTTTATTTCCGGCGATTTCTCTTCAACAATATTTAAAAGGAGAAGCTGCTGGCCTTTATGTACAGGAGCCTTCTGGTGAACCGGGTACAGTTCAAAACATGTTTGTAAGAGGAACATCGCAGCCTTTATTGTCTCCACGCGAATTGTTTCAAACTCAACCACTAGTAGTTTTAGACGGTGTTCCGTTGGTTCAGGAGCATCCATTTGCATTTGATATACAGCAGTACAAATTTGACCGCATCGGAACGGCCACAAATACCCTTACAGGTATCAACATGGCAAATATTGAATCGGTCGAGGTGTTAAAAGGTTTAAATGCGGTGGCCATATATGGACCAAAAGCAGCCAATGGCGCTATTGTATTAACATCAATCGCACCTACCAGCAAACGCAGAATTACTTTTGACTCCTATGTTGGGGTTGTCACTCCAAACAGAGTAACCACCACCAACGGTAGATTCGAAAACGATTTCAGAAGACAGTTTTATGATAAATACACGGCTAATGGGAGTTTTTCCGACAATGATGTGTATCCATTGTATTTAAGTGATTCACTTAACAATGCATTTTACGGTCCTTCAAACTGGACAGATGAATATTACAACGCTAAAATTCAATACGGTGTAAACGCAAGTATAGGTGGCGGTAACGATCGTGCCAACTTCCGCTTTTCTCTTGGATCACTTCGTAGTGCAGGCGTTGCGGACAATACCAGTGCTGACCGCTACGATACCAGGTTTGTAATCAATATGAGACCAGTTGAATGGTTTACCATTAGTGCCATGGTAAATGCAAACCGTGTACAACGTGATCGCAACAAAAATGTACGTGACAGGTTTGCGCAGATCAACTATATACCAGATTTGAGTACACCTTTAAGTCCTAATAAAGATAGGTATTCAGAGTACCTGAAAGAGTTCGACAAAGGTTTTGATAACAACAAAACCAATTTACTGAACGGTTATGTAAAAGCTGGGTTTAACTTTGGTAAATTCAAGTTTATCAGTACGTTGGCGATAGATTACAACGAAGGAACACGCGATATCTTCTTTGCAAGAAC
>Ga0247814_10000574_pt1 | contig 27926 bp, 22 predicted proteins | sample UWRJL179409R1_FD_179947 | JGI IMG/M metagenome (GOLD analysis project Ga0247814, IMG submission 179947) | Plant litter microbial communities from Arlington Agricultural Research Station in Wisconsin, United States - UWRJ-L179-409R-1 | ecosystem: Environmental > Terrestrial > Plant litter >... | reverse complement strand
CACCATGGGTTCAAATGTATTTCGATAAACTTTCCGAAAAAAGTCAAGGCAAAAAAATAAAGGACATTTTCAAGAACTTCAGCCTTTTCGTTTACGGGGGTGTGAACTATGAATCCTATCGCGCGAAGATAGAAAACAGCATTGGAAGAAAGATTTCAACCATAGAAACCTATCCTGCCTCGGAAGGTTTCATCGCTTACCAGGATAACCAGAACGAAAAAAGCCTGTTGCTGTTGGTAAAAGCAGGCATGTTTTATGAGTTTATTCCTGCAGATCAGTATTATGATGAAAAGCCGACCCGACTCAGTTTGGGAGAGGTCGAATTGAATACCAATTATGCTTTAATCTTGAACACCAATGCCGGGCTTTGGGGTTATAGCCTTGGAGATACGGTCAAGTTTACCTCCCTGGATCCCTATAAAATAGTGGTTACAGGCAGGATTAAGCACTTTATCTCTGCTTTTGGGGAACATGTAATTGGAGAAGAGGTGGAACATGCGCTTTTGAGCGTAGCCAATCAGGAGCAGGTCGGTATCACCGAATTTACGGTCGCTCCGCAGGTAGAAACGGCGGTGGGAGAGTTGCCTTATCACGAGTGGTTTGTTGAGTTCTCCAATCCACCAAAAGACCTCGCTGCCTTCAGTAAAAAAGTCGATGAAGCATTGCAGAAGAAGAATATTTACTATTTTGACCTGATTGAAGGAAAGATCCTTCAACCGTTGATCATTCGCACGTTACAAAAAGATGCTTTTGTAAACTATATGAGGGGACAGGGAAAGCTTGGCGGACAAAATAAAGTGCCAAGGCTATCGAACGATAGAAAGATTGCAAATGATTTAAGTAGTTACAAAATTTGAAGAACATATCCATTTTAGGGTCTACAGGATCCATAGGAACACAAGCCTTAGCTGTAATAGAAGCACATCCGGATCTTTATAAGGTATGCGCAATTACCGGTCAGTCGAACACAGAACTTTTAATTAGTCAGGCGCTCAAGTTCAGGCCTGAGATGGTAGTGATCTGCGATGTGGAGCGTTATCAGGAAGTAAAATCCGCATTGGCGCACACGGACATGAAAGTGCTGGCAGGAGTGGATGCCCTTTGCGAAGCGGCAAGCATGCCTGAGGCTGATTTGGTATTAACTGCTATCGTGGGTTCGGTAGGTTTGAAGCCGACTATTGCTGCGATTAAAGCTGGCAAGGACATTGGCCTGGCCAACAAAGAAACTCTCGTTGTTGCTGGTGATCTGGTTACCCGCCTGGCGAAAGAACATGGCGTAAAAATCATTCCGGTTGATTCAGAACATTCAGCCATCTTCCAATGTCTCGTTGGAGAAGAGTTGAACACTATTGAAAAAATATACCTGACCGCATCCGGAGGTCCATTTCTAGGCAAAGACAGGAGCTTCCTAGCAAGTGTTACCAAAGACGAAGCGCTGAAGCATCCAAACTGGGTGATGGGTGCGAAAATTACCATTGACTCAGCATCGCTGATGAACAAGGGTTTGGAGGTGATTGAGGCCAAATGGTTGTTTGACCTGGAAGCAGATCAGATTGACGTAATCGTGCATCCACAATCGATCGTACATTCCTTAGTGCAGTTTAATGATGGATCTATGAAAGCACAAATGGGCTTGCCCGATATGAAGCTTCCCATTCATTATGCATTCGCATACCCAGGTAGAATAAGCAGCGATTTTAAACGTTTCAATTTCATGGACTATCCGGAGCTGACCTTTAAAAGGGCAGACAGTAACACTTTTCGCAATCTTGAGCTTGCTTATCAGGCATTGAGAAAAGGGGGCAACATGCCTTGTATCATTAATGCGGCAAACGAGGTAGTGGTAAGCGCATTTTTAAAAGACCAAATTGGCTTCCTGGAGATGAGTGATGTTATAGAATCCTGCATGGAGAAGGTGGAATTTATCGCAGAGCCAAGCCTAAACAATTATTTAGAAACGGATGAGCATACACGTATATTTGCCCATCAATTAGTAACAAAACAAGTTAAGTAGAATCAAAATTAAAATATTAAAATAATATATGAGCGGACTGATTATGGCGGCCCAGTTACTTCTGGGGTTATCGATACTAGTTATTTTACATGAGTTTGGACACTTTTTAGCGGCGCGTGCCTTTGGAATTAAAGTAGAGAAATTTTACCTGTTCTTTGATGCCTGGGGAGTTAAACTTTTTAGTTTCAAAAGAGGGGATTGCGAATACGGAATCGGATGGTTGCCATTGGGTGGATACGTGAAAATTACAGGGATGATCGATGAATCTATGGATACAGAGGCGATGGCTTTGCCACCTCAACCCTGGGAGTTTAGATCTAAACCGGCATGGCAGCGTTTGATTGTGATGTTGGGTGGAGTATTTGTGAATATAGTGGTAGGTATACTGATTTTCTGGATGCTGACTTTCAAATACGGAGAGAATTTTATTCCTAACAGCTCAGTCATAGGGATCAACCCTGGATCAATCGGTAAAGAAATTGGCCTTAAGATGGGTGATAAGGTTGTCGCCATCAACGGAAAGAAAGTGATTCAGTTTGATGAAATCACCAGTACAAAAGTTCTGTTGGGAAATACTACGCTGACTGTAATGCGTGACGGTAAAGCCATCGACATTAAAGTGCCTGATAATATTTTGAACAAAGTATCTGATTTAGGTATTGAGGAGTTCATTAGTAGAATGCCTTTACTTTCTTCATCAGTGGATAGTGTGTTTGGTAATGCTAAAAAGGCAGGGATTATTAGAGGAGATAAGATAGTTTCCATTAATGGATCTCCTGTGAAATATAGTCAGGAAGTTAGGCAGAATCTAAAAACGGGTAAAGGAAAGCCAGCAATATTGGGGATCAGTCGTGGAGCTGAACAATTGACATATACAGTACCGGTAGATACCGCAGGTGCAATAGGTATTGGTTTCAACCTTAACGATTTTAAAGAAGACAGCAAAAAGTTTGGATTTTTTGAGTCACTACCTTTAGGTGCCAATCAGGCATGGATGGTATTTAGTGACAATGGGAAAGGTATTTGGAAAGTGTTGACAGGAAAGGTAAAAGCAAACAAAGCATTTTCAGGCCCTGTAGAGATCGCAAGGAAAGTTTATGGAGGAGAGTGGATCTGGAAGAAGTTCTGGGCTGCTACAGGCTTTATATCGATTGCGTTGGCATTTATGAATCTCCTACCTATTCCAGCTTTAGATGGCGGACACGTTGTATTCCTGTTGGTTGAAATGGTAAAAGGCAAACCACTGGGTGATAAATTTATGGAACGTGCACAGATTGCTGGTTTTGTGATCTTGTTGTCGCTCATGGTCTTTGTGCTAGGGAACGACATATTTAAGGCCGTGATGCATTAAATGCCATGACAGATTATTTTCAATTCTACGGCTTACCGCTAAGCTTCTCACCAGATGCTGCACTCGTAAAACAGAAGTTCTACGAGTTTAGCAAAAAGTATCACCCTGATTTTTACATCAATGAAGATGAACAGAAGCAGGCAGAAGTATTAGAAAAGAGTACGATCAATAATAAAGCCTATCAAACACTAAGTGATCCTCAAAAACGATTGCCTTATATTTTGGAATTGAAAGGCCTGCTGGCTGAAGGTGAGCATTATGTGTTGCCTCAGGATTTCCTGATGGACATGATGGATATCAATGAAACCCTGATGGATCTGCAGTTTGATCCTGATGCCGCTAAGCTTGCTGCGGTTAAAGTGGATGTCTCTGCCGTTGAGCAGGGAATTCAGAATGAGATTTCGGCCTTTACGGATTCTTTTGAGGATAAATCGGAGGATGAGCAGGCAAGTATGTTGGCTTCCGTTAAAGACCTTTATTACCGAAGTAAGTATTTGGTTAGGATAAAAGAAAGTATAGACAAGGCTTCGGCCTTGTCTTAAATAATCTGTATAATCATTTGTTACTTTACCGCTTTTACCATGAAGTCTTCAAAGGTTACGTTGAAGGGTAGTTTTCCTGGTGCTGCACCTACCATACCAATCATTGCTTTCACTTTTGGCGGGAAGTAAGCTAGACGAAGCATCTCAAACTTCTTATTGTCGAATGAATATTTGATCTCCACGTAATCTCCTTTTCTCAATAGTTTCAGCCACATTGATTTCGGACTATCATGACGTGGCACGACCGACCAATCGGACACCTCTCGGGTCACTACAGCACTAACATTCTGAACGCCGTCGACGTATTCAATTCCAGTTTTAATCCAGTTCTTATTATCTATGCGAATCATCAGGCCTGCCTGGTGGAACAATTCCTTATACTGGCCACTAATCTTTACGCTTGCTTCAAAATTGCCTGCTTGTTCTGCATAGAAGAAGGGACCGTTATCCCGGATGAAACCGTAATGCGTTATCCGCCAATAATCGGTAGCAGGGTCTACAGTCATAATAACTGATTTAGCACTAACTGTAGATTTCTTTGGTTTATTGAGCCATTTCATCGCAGGTAGTGTTTGTGAAATAGCGGATTGAGCGGTTAGCATAAGTCCTAAAATTAGAAGAATATTTGCACGTTTAACTGACATAGGTTTCTAGTTATTTTTGTAAACTTATTAAATTAATGCTAACTTTAGTAAAAGTGCATTTAAGTTCTAAGTTTCAAATTTCAAGATTATGGGAAAATATATAAGTGTTTTGGAAAACAAATTCGTCTTGATTGGCCTGATTGGTTTATCGGTGCTTACTGTATATAAGTTTGGTAAATGCATTGGTGAGTTCGTTTACTACCTAACAAACTAATTAAGCTGTTAAACTAGTGTAAAAAATAGAGTTTACAGGCCATATCCTGCGGTCGTTTGATATCTTTGGCCGCAAATCAAACACATGAGTACATTATCGATTTTTAGAAAAGTAGCTATAGCTGAAGGGATTTCATACCTCGCGTTGCTATTTATTGCTATGCCATTGAAATATTGGGCAGGTCTTCCATTAGCGGTGAAGTATACAGGATGGGCTCATGGTTTATTGTTTGTACTGTATATTATCTTTCTGATAATGAGCTGGACAGAGTACAAGTGGAGCTTCAAAAAGGCTTTCCTAATAGGAGGGGCATCATTGCTTCCATTCGCACCTTTCTGGGTTGACAAGAAATTAAAAGAAGATAATTCAAATAACTCTTGGTAATTGTCGATCCAATTGATACATTTGCATCCCGCTTAACAGCAAATGCCCAGCTGGCGGAATTGGTAGACGCGCTGGTCTCAAACACCTGTGGGAAACCGTGCCGGTTCGACTCCGGCGCTGGGTACGACCCTCTCTAAATCACCTAGAGAGGGTTTTTTGTTTTTAGCTAGTTTGCTAGGTCCCTCTATCGCACAAAAACGGGATCAAGCAAAAAAGGGATCAAGTCAAAAACTTGTGGACTAAGGATGTTTTTAAGAATAAAGTTGAGTAAGGCGATACAGGATCAAGCAAAAAAGGGATCAAGCAAAAAAGTTGGGGAGCGGTTAGGCATAGATCTTTGACAACCGAAAAAGAAAAAACTTAACATTTCTCACTCCTCTAAATTGTGTTCTGAATGCCTTTATCTTTGCATTGAGATTCTGCGGACGCATTTGTACTGAGATTATCAAAGTAGTTTAGGATATTCTCATAGTTGTTCTGAATTGTCCTTGAGATGGTATTGAAAGACTTATACCCCATTTTTTCTATTTCATTATACCACAAGGCCAGCTTTTTAAAGGCAACCTTTCTATCCTTTGAATTGCTTAGTATAGAAGATAATTCCTGAGATATCTTATATGCCTTCTCCAAGTCAGGATAAAGCTTAAATAGCAACTCTGCCCTATGGTTCTGGGAAGGGGTCCAGTTCACCTTCTTCTTAAATAGCAAATACCTGCTTCTTGCCAGCAGCTATTTTACGGTATCGCCATTTTCAAGAACCTGGGGAAGCCAGGCCTGTTAAACAGGAAGAATTAATGGTAGAATGACAAAGCAAACAAGATGTTTGCTGCAAAGCGTGAACAGCAAAAACTCTTTAGAGAGCTACCTGCGGGTAGATAGTTCGGAACCCGAAATTACTGCAATAGGAGCTGAGCCAAGCTTTAGAATCAATGGGCACACCTCCTGAACGAAGGGTATTCCGACAGTAGTAACTTTAGCCTTGTCACGTAGAATTTGCCAGAAAACGACCTGAAATAACCTGATGGTTCTCCAAATCACATCAAAACAATACGCTAACTCCATGCAAATTGCAGGGTTGAGATATCCTTGAGATATCGTTGGAATATCCTTGAGATATCCCCAGGACATTCCAACGATATCCCAAGGATATCTCAAGGATATCTCAACGATATGCCAACTACGCATTTTATCCGAAGTTAATATGGTTTTATCTTGTCGTTTGGTTCATTCCAAACAAGGAATACCCTATTATCACTGGGCGGCTGACTAGGAATGTGCAGTATTTTACCATCCCATTCAGATGGTGGATTATTAATTTCTTCAAGCTCGATATTAAAAGTTTCATCATCCACGATGACACCCTTAAATTCAAAATGAAAATCCGAAAGTGGATTGGGGGAGCCCGTACATCTAAAACCGGGATTCGTATGTTATCGATAAATCTAGCAGATGCGCTTAATTTTTACTTTTTGGCAAGCATTCTGCTGTAGCTGCAAGTCTTTTAAGCAACACTTGCGCCGAAGACTCAACTGCTTCCTGCATGTAAAGGTTCTTGCCATTTATTACTACCATGTAGTTGCTTTTACAGTTGAAAATGGCTATGCGTTTCCAATTTGGCTTACGCTAAAACCTTAATGAAGATTTCCTTATTTATGTATCAGGCCACCGATTGAAGGCATCGCCTTTAAGGTCTTGATTTTTATTCTTTCAAGCACCAGTTTCAAGCCTATAACCTTTGCCGCGAATCACAACGATCTTGACCGTCGGATCGATCTCTAGTTTCTTTCTAAGTTTTGAAATGAACATGTCCAGACTCCGGCCTACAATAACCCCTTCGTCTTCCCAGATCTCTTTCTGTAGCCTGCTTCTCTGAATGGTTTCGTTGGGATCCAATGCGAACACGCGTAGCACCCTGGTCTCCGTATCAGTTAAGTCTATGGTGTTCTCCTTCAACAATAGCTTACGATTATTCACATCAAATAGCATGGAGCCTATCTTAATTATACCATCAATCGGAAGGTCAGGTAAAGGCTTTCGAGGCCTCACGGATCTTAAAACAATAAAACCGACAAATGCTAAGAAGGGGAGGCTCCCAAGCAGATATCCAGTCTTCGAGGAATGAATGCCCGACGATTTGAATTTGATATTGATCAAATAACATGCTTTGGGTTGTATTCTCCCTAAGCAGGCCACAATATCCTCTTTATCGTTCTTTGAGATCGCATACCCAAAGGACACACTTGCATTGCTACAATTCAAAACGCTAACCACGTAGTCACTTGCGAGCGGGTCTTTGGCTAATAACCGCTTGGTAGTGTTCACCAGCGAGTCAGCCTTAAAACTAAATTCATTCGCAAAACTAATTTGGAACTCGTCTTCTCCGATCTTCCTAACCGGGAGCACCCTTGATGTGCTGTCGCCCGCTTGCAACAATAGCTCGTGTCCGATCTTGCGGAGCAGAACTTCCTGCCTTGCGGTATCAAAATCGTCATTATCAGCCATACTGAAAGCCGCGAATATTCCAAAGCCGCACAAGAGTAACATAAAACCGTAAAAATAACTACGTTTCCCGGAAAGGGTATTTTTACTATCAATCATGATGTCAAGAGTTTATTGCAAAGTTTACGATTTTATCTGCAATCTAAAGCCTCCGTGTTTAAAGTTATCAAAGTAATTTCGATTAATGAACAATACTTTGGTAGCTAAAAACATTTAATCATGATGAGTCCAAACCAGATTTTGTGTTTGGTAGCCCAGGTCACTAGCTTCCTGCAAATAACGGATTTTGATATCCTCAGGGATAGTTTTTTCTCTTGAAAGGATCCACAAGTAATTGAGGTTGTTTCCAGCTACAAGCGCATACTTATATTCCTTATCTAAGGCAATTACGTTATACCCGGCATAGAATGGGCCAAAGAAGGAAACTTTTAGGCGGGCTTCCTGAGGATCACTGACAAATTTTGCTTTGCCGGTGCTTTGCTTCCACTCTTTTTTCAGCACGTTATATCCTCGGTTTACGACTTTGATCATGCCCTTTTCGCCTTTACTATAATTGGCGGTGACGTTATTCAGATTCTTCTCAAATTTGAAATCTAGTCGCGCAATTTCGTACCACTTACCCAGATAATTATCTCCGTTAAAAGGTTTGACTGCTTTTGCCCCTTCAGGAATGGTTACTCTGCAGGCGGAAGTAAGTACGATGACTCCCGCGCCGAGGGCCAAGGCAACGTATAATTTGTTCATTTTTAGAATTTGAATGGTAATTTGAAATAAAACGTGCAAGCTGTGCCATTATTGTTTCGACACAGATTCTCCATAAGCATGCCTGATGATCTCAACGCAGAGACAAAGACCAATAATGAAGCCTTAAGCGTTCGAAGTAGAGCACCTTTTTTAATCTGCTCATTTTCAAATGAATGGTCTCTCAAGAAAGTGTTTTTATGCCATTAGGGAATGCGCTATTTCGCTTCTGTAGGTTGAGATTACTTTAAATAACTCCTCAGCATCTAGATCCAGTTCAGCTGCAGTAAGGTGAATTGGCAGATTTCCCTGTTCATCCTCTATTCCATTCATCAACATTGCTGATAGCTTTTTTTTAATTATCGGTAGATAATGTTCTGGCTTGTCTATCGTGAGGGTGATGAGTGTATCACCACCTACCTTGTTGATGCTAATGTCTATAATATCTTTCCAGAGGATCAATCCCGCAGCCTTGCTCACAGGAGTGACTTTAGCCATTATTCCATCTTTGCTGAGCACAATTAATGGCGAATTGTCTGTTAGAGAAAATAACTTCTTAATAATAATGATGGCCAAGATCAAGCCAAATATTGAAGAGATAGCAGTTAATTTAGCACTAAAGGTATCTGCAAATACACCAATGCCATATAAGAATATCGCCAACATGACTACAAGTATGCCTGTGCAGATCAAAATTAATTTGACTGCTTTTTTTCTGTTTCTATAAAATTCCATGTGCGATATTGGCAACAATTGGGCCCTTTATGTCAAATAGGCGAATATTATTGTGTAAAAATCGATGTGTATCTCATAACCAACTATATACTGCAATCAACAACCAAGTCAATTATCCAAGCTTGAAGAATGACTTATGTTCCCCGTTGCGTAAAGACAGTACAGGCTCTCCAGGTATCTGATGATACCAAAAACATTGATCCGAAGAAAATTATCGATATCAGCAGCAAACTTGGCAACAATAACCAGATAGACTGGGATGTGCCAGCAGGGGAATGAGTGATCTTAAGGACTGGATATACCTTGACTGGACATCCCTGGAATAAAATGGAAAGCTTACCCTAAAGGTGATACCTTTAAAGGTGGCTTACCTTTGAGCTCGTATAGATATAGATAGGCCTTACGATTGCCACACTTACTTTTTCAAGATTGTGTATCCTTAAAGACGAGTTATTTTAACGTTTTTAAAATCTCTTTGATCGAAAAGTTGGCGCCGCACACAAATTCATCTGCTGCTCCGTAATAGATGGTTAGTTTATCGCCTTCTACCAGATGTCCGTTTGTAAAGACGACGAAGCCAAAGAAGCCGCTTAGTTCGTAAGGTTCTGTCGGAACCATGATCGGTTCAACGCTTCTGGAAATAATCATGGAAGGATCGTTTAAATCCATTAGAAAAGCACCCAGACAATAGCGATTCTCGGAAGTAGCCCCATGGTATATTTCAAGCCAGCCTTGTTCGGTTTTAATTGGTGCCGCACCGGCACCAACTCTGGCACTGTCCCACATACCTGCCCGGGACTTGATAATGCATTTGTGGTTTCCCCAATGCAGTCCATCCGGTGATTCGGCAAGCCAAATATAATTGCCGCCAATATCCTTACTGGTAGGCCTATGTAAGGCATAAAATGTTCCGTTGATTTTCTCTTCGAAGATGGCTACATCTTTATTGTGAGGGGGTAGAATCATCCCTTTTCGTTCAAAATGCTGCCAGTCCTTGGTTGTCTGTAAACCCACACCTACGCCACTATCGGAAACTGCGGTATAGGTGAGATAGAATTGATCATCAAGCATAGATACGCGACAGTCCTCGATACCGTATCGTTCCAGTTTGCCTTTTCCAAAGATTCCTGGATAATTTTCTTCCTCAGTGAAATGAATTCCATCTGTACTGCTGAGCAATCGTAAATGCGAAACTGTGGTCAGGTAATCCAGACCCTGATAGCTATAAACTCTGGCATCATTTGCTATCAAATCAGGATCGTTTAATGGGACTTCAATAATTTCCAGTTTTCCTTCATCATTCAGCGTTGGGATGAATGCCCAGCCTTCCACCTGTTTTACACTTTCAGCCACTCTAACCAATAACCACGTTTTTCCTTCAAAACTAAAAACACCAGGATTGAGGAGACAAATCACTTGAAGGCCATCAGCACTTGGGCTCACATCTTTTGGTAGCAGTAATGGGTTTTCAGGGAAACGTTGGGCAAGGTCTTTCATAAATTTCAGGGATTAATTGTATTTAAAATCTGAAGGAAGTTCCGATAAAGTAATTTTTTTCTGCGTCTGATTGTATACCATAATTCAATCCTGCATCTAATTTAAAGTCTTTAAGCACCGCTATCTGAAGCGCTGCATTTACAAAGTTTGCCCAATGGTGTTGCTTAAAGTCATAGGTATAGAACGTTTCGGCAATGCCATCAAAACCTTTTATGATTTCATGGCTCAATGTAACGGATTGCAACAATTCGGTATGCATAGACTGAACATCGTCGTCTTTCAAACGGTCAGTTTCCACTTGAAAACCAAGCTTCCATTCTCCTGGTAGTTCAAATTGCATGGGTAAAATTAGTCCATATTCATACCTTCCTTCAGCATCGAATTTCGATGTGGGGAATTTTACGTAGGGTAGTACTGCTAATGCAAAGTTCCCATGATCGCTACCAATGAGGTTTTGTTTAATTCTAAGCGTGAGGTCGCCGATTCCATCAGCGGATTTTTGGGTCCCTCCAGGCAAGTCTCTTTCTCGTTGTTTGCCGTAGCTTTGTATCACCAATTGTACATCTGTTGTAGCAAATATTCCAAGTTTGAGGTTGGCTTGATTAACCAACCATGTTTGTTTACTACGCTGCTGATCTCGCTCGTTCTTGTACCTGAAGAGGTCTGACTCATATTGGAAATGCCCTGCATCTACGCTAAAGGGAGATTCTGTGACATCAGGACGGTCTGTTGCCATATCCCGCATGTTATCAGCAGGTACTGGTTTAAACAGATTATACGATTGCTTTTTAACCTCCTGTGCGTATCCGGTACAGATATTGCAGCAGGTAATAAACCCGAGGAGTAGAGACTTTAATTTTTCCATATTGATAGTATGGCTGACAACAGGTACGGTGTCAAAAGGTTTTAATGTTTGGACCGCAGGTAGATTGACATGATTAGTTGACGATTGGAAAAACAATGTTATTTAACAAATGTTGATAACCCGCGAAATTAACCTTTAAAATCACTAGATATGAATGGATTAACTCCCTGGGCGGTGTCCGCATGTGCTGATTTGTTGGTACCTAAGCCGGCGCTCTATCAGCATAAAGCCGGAAACTTCCAATTTAACATACGATTGTCAACAGATTCTCTATGGGTAATTGCTGATCTGCCTGCCGGAGGAAAGATCGCCTTCAGGGCTGCTTTCAGTCCAGGTGCGAATTTTCAGCTAGAAAAGCAAAGTAAAAATCATAAAGAAGCGGTATTTCAGCTTTCTTCCGACGTCGGAACCTATCTTACAAAAGTACAGATTGATGAACAAGGACCGTCGCCCGTTCTTCGCTACCATACCACCCTGACGCCCTCAAGAGCGCTATCCATACCTTATTGGCCCAAGGATATTTTAGTGCTGAGTAAAAACGGAACAGCTGAACATACAAGCGGAAAGATTCACGCTAAGCAGTTTGGAACCAGGACAGGCTTTATTTACCTATCTGAGCTCAGGCCTAAATCGGCAAGCATACTCTACCACCAAAACCTGACCTCCATCTCTAACTATTGCGACGACACGGAAAGTTCATTGAGCGACAGCGTTGGCGGAGAATGGCCGGAACTGGGATTTTCTTTGCCTGCATCTAAGAAGCAATTATCTGCTGGAAAACAATTCGTTATTGCCGATGCATTCATCGCATTTGATCAACTCGTTCCTCAGACGGAGTCAGAAGTGATGCGCCTTTATCTTGATTTGCTGGCAAGAATTTACCTTCTCCTGCCTAAGCCACATACCGCCTACCATCCCTGGCCTGATGTTCTGCATAAAGGGCTCGACCATCTGATGGAAAGTCCCGGTTGCTGGTCACAGGTTGCCGGTCACAAATATTTTAATGCATATGTGAGTGATTATGATACCCCACCGGAGATCATGGTGCAACTGGCCGTGTTACTACCCTTACTTGACTACGTAGAGTGGAGTGGTGAGGAGCTAGAGGTGATGAAGGCTATTAAGGAGGGTCTTCCGGCGTTTTACGACGATAAGCTTCGTACTATTATGCGCTGGCTTCCTGCCGCTGAAGACAAATTAGAAGGTGAAGAGGAGCAGAAAGTTCCTAAAGTGATGGATTCCTGGTATCTCCATCATCCTTTATTAAATCTTTCCAGACTGGCATTAAAAGGCGACAAGGTTGCGGAGGGGTTATTTCTGAATTCATTAGATTTTGCGATCAAAGTAGCTAAGCATTTTAATTACCACTGGCCCGTATTTTATAAGATGGATACCTTAGAAGTGATTAAAGAAGAAACTGCTGAAGGTAAAGGAGGGGAAAAAGATGTGGCAGGAATTTACGCCCATGTGATGTTACAGGCTTGGGAGTTGACCAAGAAAAAGCGATACCTTGCTGAAGCTGAAAAGGCAGCTAAAACGCTCAAGGGATATGGCTTTGAAGTCTTTTATCAGGCGAATAATACGGCATTCGCCGCAGGTGCTTTGCTTCGACTGTATAAGATCACAAACAAAATAGTATATCTTGACTTGAGCTACATGTGTTTGGCCGGAATATTTAGGAACACGCAACTGTGGGACTGCAATTACGGGTATGGAAAGAACTTTCCAAAATTCTTTTCGCTTTATCCTTTAAACGATGCACCTTATACTGCTGCTTATGAGGAGCAGGAAGTATTTTGCGCTTTACACGATTATTTGAAGCACGCTGACGGGCTCGAGATTCTACCTTCCGTGAAACTATTGATTGCTGAGTTTATCAGGTACGTAGTGGACCGATGCGTTTATTATTATCCACCCATGCTCCCCAAGGAAATGCTGGAGGAAAGTCCGAAGATTGGTGAAGTGGATCCTAATCTCTGGATTGCCCTGGAAGACTTGCAGGATGGATGGTTAAAGTCTGGAACTGTTGGGCAGGAGGTTTATGGCGCTGGTAATGCTTTTGGAATTCTTCCGCGTCACTTCCTTCGAGTTCCAGGAGCTTCGTTTATGGTTTATATAGATTATCCAACCTCAGGTTTTATAGCCCAAAGAGGAAAGCCGATTCAGTTCAAGGTGTTGGGAGATGCGGGTTTGACCTGTCGGATGATGCTGGTCAAAACTGATAGAACCAAGCTTCCTCAGGTAAAAGTTACCATTCAGGGACGTGATGAGGCCGTGAAAGGAACAGCGGCATTGGCAGGTAACCTTGAGTATCATATTCCGGGAGATTGCGAGGTCAAAATAAGTTTTTAAAAGCAGTTCCAATTTGTACCTGTTTCTGTAGTTTGCCAAGATTGCAGGCGATACAGAATTCATTTGTTTAGCCCAATTCCAAAGCCGAACTTTGATGCAGATAATTGGTAAGCAATATGGAAATAGGTATAGATAGTTTTGCCTCTGCAATGTACGGAAGCAATAGCTTGAGCAGTGTAGATGCGATGGAGCAGTTGTTAGACAGAATTGCGTTTGCCGATGAAGTCGGACTGGATGTATTTGGCATCGGAGAACACCATAAGAAGGAATTTTTAGATTCTGCAACTGCTGTGATTTTAGCCGCTGCGGCTACCAGAACAAAACGTATAAAGTTGACCAGCGCAGTAACTGTGCTGAGCGCAGCCGATCCTGTTCGTGTATATCAAAGTTTTGCTACATTAGATTTGATCTCAAAAGGTCGTGCGGAATTGGTCGTAGGGAGAGGTTCATCGGTGGAGGCTTACCCTTTATTCGGCTTTAGTTTGAACGACTACGATGAGCTTTTTAAAGAGAAACTTAATCTATTGCTTAAAATTCGCGATCAGGAGTCGGTAACCTGGTCTGGTAAATTCAGAGCACCTCTTAATAATCAATCTGTATATCCGAGATCGCTACAAACGAAATTACCGGTTTGGCTGGGAGTAGGAGGTACGCCTGAGTCCTTTGCACGGGCCGGATCATTGGGATTGCCATTGATGGTTGCTGTGATAGGGGGAGAAACACATCGTTTTAAACCATTAGTTGATCTTTACCGCGAAGCAGGTGCTCGGGCAGGCTTTGCACCTGATCAACTAAAAGTAGGCCTACACTCTCCGGGCTTTGTGGCAGCAACGAATGAAGAAGCAATTGCTCAATATTATCCCGGATATGCGGAACTCTGGACTAAACTTGGTCGCGAGCGTGGCTGGCCTCCGGTCACGCTATCTCAATTCAATGGATTGATCGCTCCGAAAGGCGTATTGGTTGTCGGCGGGCCTGAGCAGGTGGCTGAAAAACTAATCAGTCACAGTAAAGCTTTGGGAGGTATTGATCGTTTTACATTCCAAATGGATAATGCTGGATTGACGCACCAGCAACTGATGCAGTCAATCAAGCTTATCGGTATGGATGTGATTCCGTTGGTTAAACAAGGTTAACCAACGGAGTACTTAGGCTCCTCTAATTACCCTTAACAGAATTGCAACAACAGCAATTACTAAGAGTATGTGGATGATCCCACCGTTGTAGTATCCCCCGAAAAAGCTAATAGCCCATATAATAACAAGTACGACTGCGATTAAATAAAGTAAATTTCCCATGTTTTAAAGTTTTAGTTAATAGATGTTTGATTGAGAACACAATTAAAAAACTTTTGTTTAAAAATCAGACAATAATTTGCTTTAATTGATTAAGCTAACGTGTCACAAGGAGCGTACAGACTGATTTCTTAACATTTAGCAAACGTTAAGAGCACATAGACCTGATACCTTCGTCGCAAAATCTTAAGATGAAAACTATTATTGCTTTTATAGCTATATTTTTGGTTACCCTGGGAGGTATCTCCGCACAGGAGAATCATGTGGTACTGATCAGTGTCGACGGCTTGCGCCCTGAGTTTTACCTCGATCCGCTCTGGAACATGGTAAATGTGCGTCAGGGTATGGCTAAAGGTGCCTATGCTGAAGGGGTGAGAGGAAGCTTTCCTACAGTTACTTATCCATCACACACCACTATTATTAGTGGCGTATTGCCTGCAAAACATGGCATTTACTACAACACACCGGTAGAACCCTTGGGGATTTCTGGAAAATGGTTTTGGTACTATAAGGATATCAAGGTTCCGACATTGTGGACAGCAGCAAAAGCGGCCGGGTTAACTACTGCAGGCGTAAGTTGGCCTGTAACGGTGGGCGCTCCGATAGACTATAATTTGCCGGAGTACGTAATTCTCCCGCAAGGTAAAGGCGAAAAAAAGGACGAAATTAAAGCGATGTTATTAGAATCGAATCCCAAAGAGCTTGTTCAGGAAGTTCAGGATTTGGCGGTAGGTAAATTTGCACCTTATGGTGCAACGATTGATTTCTATACCAACGATCAAAACAAATCGAGAATGGCTGCTTACATCCTGAAGCGTTACAAACCTGCTTTTCTTGCTGTGCACATTGCGCTAACTGATCATTTTGAGCACGAACAAGGTCGCGATGGCGATAAAGTACGTTCTGCTGTCGCAGGAGCTGATGTCGCTATTAAAACGATTATCGATGCTGCGGAAGCGGCCGGCATCAGCAAAAATACAACGTTTATCATTACAGGTGATCATGGCTTCGTAGATATTCATACACAGTTTAAGCCAAATGTGATGCTGGCGGCTTTAGGTTTATATGATGATGCAAAAAAGGATTCTTGGAAAGCATATTTTCAGCAAAGCGGTGGCTCAGCTTTTTTGCACTTGAAAGATCCAAAAGATAAAGCTACACTTGAAAAAGTACGAAAAGGACTCGAAGAGCTTCCTGAAGGAATTAAAAGGATGTTCCATGTATTAGATAAGGATGCTGTGGCGAAAGCACAGGGTGATCCCAATGCATCAATCGCTTTGGCTGCTTATCAGGGTTTTAGCTTTGGTGCTTCTGCATCCGGAGATATGCTTGCTCCCGTAAGTGGGGGTACTCATGGTTATCTTCCTACAGATTTCAAAGAGATTCAAACAGGGTTCGTTGCCTTTGGCAATGGAATTAAAACTGGGACAGTAATTCCGTTGATGGGGCAGGAAGATATCGCACCACTTATTGCGAAGTTACTTAACCTATCGCTCAAAACAGATGGTGTATTATACCCCGGACTGTTAACTCCCGTTAAAAAGTAATTCAATTTCTGATCAGCAGGTGTAGGTTCTATTTAATGATAGCACCTACACATTGTTTCTTTGGAGAGTTAAAATGTTACAATATGTTGCTATTTTGATTAAGAAAATATTGGGGTAAATGGGCGTAATTTGTGGTTGGTTAAATATTAGTCCGCATTCCTATTATGACTTTCCATTTCGTTTTATTTCCAAAATTCCGTGTACTCAATAACTTTGTGCCCCTCTTCCTGAACGTCTGGAAAAAAGGTTGGCTTCTTGGTATGTTTTCGATGCTGAGTATATCTGTTACCGGGAATAAAGTGCTCGACACGACCATCACGGTCAACATTGAATTTGATAAAAAAGCACAGACTATCGATAATTTTGGTTCTTCAGGTTGTTGGTTTTCAGAAGGTATAGGGAAATACTGGCCTGCGGCAAAACGTGAGAAAATTGCAGAATTGCTCTTCAGTAAAAAAATAGATGCCTCAGGTCGGCTGCAAGGCATTGGTCTTTCCGCATGGCGGTTCAATATTGGTGCAGGGACAATGGAGCAAGGAGACAGTAGTGGTATCAAGGATTTTAGGAAGCGATCTGATAGTTTTCTAAATCGTGATGGTACCTATGATTGGAGCAAGCAGTCTGGTTACCGGTTCTTTTTGCAAAAGGCTAAAGACTATGGAGTTGAAAATTTAATTGCCTTTTCAAATTCTCCACCGGTGTATTTTACCAAAAACGGATTGGGATTTAAAACCGAAAAAGATTACCGATCTAATCTTCGGGAGGATGCTTACGAGGCTTACGCTACATTTTTGGGTAAGGTACTCCGACACTTCGACCAGGAAGGGCTACACTTCAAATATATCAGTCCGGTAAATGAGCCACAGTGGGATTGGGCTCACCCCTACATGCAGGCCAATCAGGAAGGTAGTCCATGGCGAAATGAGGAAATATTTAGCATAGTCAAGACCTTAAATGCAACACTAAATAAAGAGCACTTAACAAGCAAAATACTTGTGTCCGAAGCAGGAGCGCTTAATTACTTATACGCGGGTTCGGGAGCTACCTCCCGACAAATCCAAAACTTTTTCGACCCCAAGAGCAAATTGTATATGGGGAATCTCAGCCATGTTCCGAAAATTATTGCAGGGCACAGTTATTATACCGAAAGCAACCCTTCTGAACTGTTGAGCATAAGAAAACATGTGGCAGACACGGTAACATCTTTTGGTTTAAATTACTGGCAATCGGAGTATTCGATGCTTGCAGATGGATTCCGTGAAGGTAAGGATGGCAGAAGAAGCAGCATGGATTGTGCATTGTTTTTATCGAAGGTTATTCACACTGATCTGACTGTAGGGAATGCTACAGCCTGGCAATTTTGGAATGCTTACGAGCCGGGATCCGCAGCATTCGATACCCGCTACTATTTAATCGCCTTGCAGCCTGATGCCGACTTTAAAAATGGAGAATTCAGCGTGACTAAAAACCTTTGGGCGCTGGGCCACTATAGTAGATTCATACGACCAGGTATGAGCCGGATTACCACAGGGGTAAAGGGAACGGATGCGCCCGAGGTTGAGAAGAATTTGTTGCTTTCAGCTTATAAAGACAAAAGCAACCGTTTGGTTTTAGTGGCGATCAATTATGCAACTAATCAAAATTCTATCAGATTGGAGCTTCACAATAGTAAAAGGAAATATAAGAAGGTTATTCAGTATTTGACCACCGCAACAGATGGGACGGATATGAAGCCAGAAGCTATCAAAAATGCATTAAGCCCAATCACACTTCCTCCCCGGTCAATTTCTACAATAATCATGGAATAGCTAAATTTTGAGCTAGACTGAAAAATTACAACAGCTATTATTAACTTTCCGTGTAAACCAAAAATGTTTGTGTGAATGAACTCATTTGTGCCTGAAACTAAATCTTCAAATTTAAACTTTCGTTCTTTTAGCAAGAGTACATTCTGGCAGGAACTAATCGGTAGTCCATCTGATTTTTCCTTGGAAAGGAGGGTTTTTCATTCTATTAGTTTAGGCTTGATTGCGCTGGTAAGTTTTTACGTTCCTTATAATTTATACGCCGGATTATATGTCGGCTCGTTCTCTGCTCTTTTTCTTGGACTGTTCTTTTTCTTTCAATATTATTATTCCCGATACCGCAATAGGGCCCATAGCAATACCGCATTTGGCTTAATAGGAATCGTAGTTTTTAGTGTCAATTATTTCACTAATTCAGGTATAAATGGCTCTACTGATCTGATATGGCCAGCTTATTTATTACTGGTGTTTGCGATTACGCCACAGGGACAACAAGTTCGATGGTTGGTAATTTATTTACTTTGCTTCTTAGGCGTTCATGTTGTTGAATACCTATATCCCGCTATGGTACAGCACCCATTTGTCGTAGGCAAAGGGCAGCTTATTGATAGGGTTACCGCTTTTCCAATTCCTGTCATCGGAGTATATTTTATCGTGAGGTTTTTTAAAATTAGCTATGATAATGAGAGAAAAGCAGCGGAAGAGAAGACAATAGCCGTCGAGAAAAGCAATGCGCAAATACTGTTACAGAAAGAACAGCTGGAACAAAGTGTCATGGAGAAAAATAAACTGATGTCCATTATTTCTCATGACTTGCGCACGCCTTTGATAAACGTTCAAAGTTATCTTGAGTTATTAAACGGAAATGACTTACAGGAAAGCGACCGACCTATTTTTGAAAAGTCCCTTCTTAAATCTACAAACAATGCAATGGAGATGCTTTCCAATTTATTGAATTGGTCAAAATCACAAATGGATGGGCTTCATGTAAATCTAGTGCCGGTAAACCTGTTGCAAGTGTTGTCAAGTACACTGGAAATGGAAGTTGTTCATGCATCAAAAAAGGGAATTTCTTTAGTATATCAGATTGCGGAAAAACTAAATGTTCTGGCGGACGTCGATATGTTGCAGTTGGTTGTGCGTAATTTAATTAGTAACGCTATCAAATTTACGCCAGAAGGCGGTACCATCAATGTCAATGCTGAAGTAATCTTGAATGAATGCAAGCTTACAGTTAGCGATAATGGAACGGGTATTTCTGATAGTCAGCAAGGGAAAATCTTTTCGATTGAAGCGGAATCTTCATTTGGTACGAATGATGAAAAAGGAGTGGGCTTGGGCCTCGTATTGTGCAAGGAATTTATAGAACGACAAAATGGACGGATCGATTTCGAAAGCAAAGTTGATAAGGGATCCAGGTTTTTTATTTTTATTCCTTTGGTGCCACCTCAATATATGTCTAAATCCTGATCAACACGGAAATTCCTGCCACCAAACTTTGATAGGTTATATCTTAAATTAATAGAGAATACACGCGTTTGTTGTTTCGTGCGAGTGTCTATAACCGTATTACCTGTAACCATCCTTGCTAAATTATTCCCTTGACCGAGCAAATCATTTCCATTTAATCCAAAGGCCAGTGATTTGTTTTTCAGAAAGGTTCTTTCTAGTCCTATGTTGATAACCAATGGGTTGGTGTTCTCTAGCGCATAACCATAATTAACCCGCTTGTTGAGGTTGTAATTGATGTTGTAAGACTTTCTTAAGGTGACCCTACCAGACAAATTCATATTAATGTTGGAAACATCGCGAATCGCCTCATCTTCTGAGCTATCATTATGATCGCTGCTATAACTCATGCTGCCATTCATATTGAAGTTTTTAAGGTTTAGATTGCCATTTAGATTTGCGCCAAAGTTTTGTGTAGTCAACGCGATAGGTGCATTGATTTGATTGATCCCCAAAACCTGATATAACCCAAACATCGACGTTGCATTACTGTTCGTACTAAGTGAATAGTTCAGATCAGCATTCACTTGTAGCTTTTTGATGAGCAAGTTAACACCAACGGTTTGTGAAAAATTGAAACCTTTGTTGAACAGTTTCTCATTATTGAAAATCACTGCATTGTTAGAAAAACCACTTCCACCTGAGTATCGAATAGAATTTTTTTGGGTGCTAAAAGGAATGCTAATCGTGTAATCACCATTTATCTGGTAACTTCCGTTAACATTTTCGTAACGCGTAATCTGCTTAAAACTGTTCAATGTATCTGGTATGTAAGTTATATTTTCGACAATATTTCTTTGTATGGCAGATGCATTTACACCCAACTGTAATGAATTACCTGATTTAAGGTGCGCATAATTGAAATTTGCGTTTAGGTTATGGTTAAATGAAGGTTTCAATTTAGGATTACCCACAACGATATTCTGTAGACTTTGTGTATTCATGATAGGCTGCAGCATGTAAATAGACGGACTGCTATTTGAACCTGTGTAATTCATAGAAACAGTTTTACTTGCGCTGAGTGTCTGGCTGAAGTTGAGTGTTGGAGAATAGTTTAACCTGTTATATTTGATGGTCTGACCAAGTTTGATATCCCTATTGTTTAGCATAGTAGGAACGGCATTGACGCCTATATTAAACCTTCTTTTTCGGGAGTCGAAATTATAGTTGACACCTATTGCCTGATTGAAAGTGGTACTCTGAAACGAGGTGCTAAGGGAGTCTACATAAGAGACCTTTCCTGTTTGATTATCGAAGACGTCTGTAGATACAAAGGTTGTGGATCTTGCACCTGACCCATTGTAATTGAAGTTGATGCTCTGATCGGCCAGCGAATCGCTCCTTTTTTTAAAACCGTGACTGTAATTTAAGCTGAAGGACATGTTGTTATTGGTGCTTTTACTATCAACTTCTCTACTCAGCAGCGAGTCCTTCTCCAGTCTTCCGGTAATTTCATCATAATACAAAGTGTTGGTTATGATACTTTGATTGGAGGTATTGCCTGATAGGGAATAATTTGCCTGACCAGATAATGAGTTCTTGGGATTTTTGAGTTTTTTCGAGAAATTAAGATATCCATTGAGGCGAGGCACTTGGCTATTAGCGGTGTTCTTGTTGTCTAAATCTTGCAGAAACAAGCCTGACTGCTTATTAAGGGATTTATTGGTATTGTTTGAACGCGTATAGCCCAAGGCCATTGATGCATCCATGTAGATCTTTTTATTGTTGTAATTTAGGCTTCCAGTAAGGTTATGCCCGCCTGACCCATTGTCCCCCTGCATGCTGGAATTGTTAATCAGGCTCCCTTTAGAAGTAATAGACTCAATTATTGATTCTCTTAACATAGCACTCTCGTTTCCATCAAAGTTATAGCGGAACCCTCCTCGGATGTGTTCATTTATTTTATCGTTGTTACTAAATCCAGCACTGAAATTACTAGTCTTTCCGGCGCCATTGTTGGATCTCGTGCCGTTAAGATTCACTGAACGCTGTTTGTCTCCATCCCAAAAATTGAGCTGTCCGCCGCTTCCAATCATATCATTCGTGCCTGCACTCCCTGTGACATTTCCAAAGCCGCCATTGTTCATACCAGGTTTCGTGACAATATTTAACATCTTAGTTGGTTCACCCATTTTAATTCCAGTGAAATTTGCCTGATCACCAAAATCGTCAATAACCTGGATTTTTGACACGATGCCAGCAGGAAGCTTTCCAATGAACTCTTTGATATCACTGGTGAAAAAATCCTTACCATTTACCCGAAGCTTTACCATCTCCTTACCCATGGTTTTCACCTTGTAGGCAGCATCTACTTCCATACCAGGAAATTGTTTAATCAGATCAGCTACATTGTCGCCTTCATTTACACGATATGCTGCCGCATTGTACTCGACAGTGTCTTTCATAAATCTGATTGGATTGGGCTTTCCAGTGATAACCACTTCATCCAACATCCTGTCGGACGATTTTAAAATGATCTCACTCAGTTTTTTATGACGTTCCTTTTCTGTAAAAGTATAGTCAGCGCGGGAATTTTTGTAGCCAACGTGAGACACCTCTACAGAAAATTTGTCTATGCTAATCTTGGAGAAGCTGAATGTGCCATAATCGTCAGTCTGAGTACTTAGGGTATCGTTCGCGCCTATTTTGAGGGTATTTGATACGATCAGAAGTATCTTAGCGTTAGAAATCGCGTTTTTAGCAGAATCTGTTACCAAACCGGATACCTTTCTATTAGTTTGAGCAACTAATTTAGGCATGAAAAAGCATAAGATAAAAAGAGTAGTGAGTGCGCTAATCTGTTTCAACAAGAGATGGTTATATGCAAACTTAACTCTTTATTTGCATACATTCCTGCCTTTTTTCTTGTGCTATGTACCGCGATTGCAACGCCGACGCAACAGTTTAGTACTCATGGCTTATGAAGCCCCACTATCCTTGTTCGGATCCTGAGCAAATATGCGGCTTAGCATCTCATAAAGATCGGGATGCATACGTTCAAATTTTTCAGGTTTTTCAAAGAAGTATTCTGCAGCTACTGCAAGAAATTCAGCTTCATTTGTGATTGCGTAAGGATTTATATCAGAGTGCCCTTCTTCAATGCTGTGCATTTCCTTGTGCATCATCTTCAACCAGGGCGTCGCATATTCATGTGGTAACAGGTTTTCAGGCATGCCATCTGTTGCGCCATCTGACTTGTCTAATAGATGTACAAACTCATGTATTGCTGCATTTTCTTTCCCTGAAGCACTGGAAAAGCCCTTAACAAGTGCAGCTCTTGAAAGCAGCATTTGACCATTCATGTAGCCTGAGCCGACCATCCCCATGATGTTGCGACTTTCTCCTTCAAATTGGAAGTCGCTGTTAAAGGTGTCGGGATATAAAATTACGTTGGTGAGGTTCTTATATTTCCAACCTGGAAAGCCAAAAATAGGGATGACCGCACTGGAAGCAATCAGCGTTCTGTCCAAGTCAGTTATTTCTGTACCTACACCTTCGATGGTGGTGTCTTCTAAAAAATCACTGACCAGTTTCATGAATTTAGTTTTGCCTACCTCATCCAGCTTTCCATAAAAAGGCACTTCCGCATGGAGGATTTTCTCATATGCGCTTTCCATATCTTGTGAAACAGCGACTGTTGCTTTTTTATTCCTAAATATAAAATATAAGATGGCAGCCAGGATTACGACGCCAACGATTAGTGCGGTCATATTTATTAAATTGCAGTGTAGCCTCCATCTGAGATGATGTAACTACCTGTTGTGAAAGATGATTTATCTGAACTTAGGAATGCAACGAGATCTGCGACCTCTTGTGCTGTACCCAGCCTGTTAATTGGGCTCTTCGCTGCTATTCCTTTCAACGCTTCGGCATCCATATTTGCAGATAGAAGGGGCGTTTCTATATATCCAGGTCCAACTGCATTACACCTGATGTTTTTCTGAGCATACTCAACCGCGATATTCTTTGTAAGTCCCACCACAGCGTGCTTTGAAGCAGTGTAAGCAGGACTTTTTGGGGCAGCAACTTGTCCATGTATAGACGCGATGTTAATTATCGAGCCGCCACCATTCTTTTCCATTTGTTCTAACTCATACTTGCAAGCATAATAAACACCATTTAAGTTGAGCGCAATAACTCTATCCCATTCTTCCGGCTCATAGTCGCCAGTCGCTTTAGCCGGGCCGCCCATTCCTGCGTTGTTACAAGCTACATCAAGGCGACCATATCTATCAACCACTGCTGCTACCAATCTCTTATTTTCTTCTGCCTTTGAGGAGTCGGCTTTGACTGCGAATGCTTCGCCACCATGCTGTTGAATCATATTTACAGTTTCATTTGCGTGTTCCTCATTGATATCAGCTACAACAACTTTAGCTCCTTCTTTCGCATAAGTTAATGCGATGGCACGTCCAATTCCGGAGCCAGCTCCAGACACGACCGCTACTTTATCTTTTAATAATGACATGATAATATGGTTAAAATCTGATTTAAAAACGACAGGGGCACCAGAATGTTTGTCAGCGAAATGTTTTAACATCGAATCGGTTGCCCTAAGCCAGTATCAACACGTGTTTGGTTAAGTAAGTCTTTGGTAATTCATTTTTTCATGAGTTTGTAATTCATAACAGGGTAGGTCGTTATCTTTGATAAAACATTATAAATTGAGCGTTAAACCACTACTTACAGAACATAGGCTAACAAGATTGGTCTGCCTGTTCGCCCTTACATTTTTTATTTCTAAACCTGCAGTTTTTGGGCAAGCGAAGAATATACTTAAGTCGGACTCCCTGAAAGCCGATACTTCAGTTGCCCAATATGATGTAGCCGATCTTTTTCGGGGCATCTTTCACCCTGGGAGAACCTTGGATTTAAGTCGCAAGCCATCTGGTATTACCATCATTCCCAATTTTGCTTATAACCCAAGTATCGGCGCGCAGATCGGAATCAAGGCTGTGGCGGGTAAAATCCTGGGTACAGAACCCAATACGCTGATGTCGATAGCAGCCACTTCTGCGTCCATTACAACTAAAGGAATCATCTACTTTTACCTAAATCACAATATCTATACCCCAGGAAATACTTATAACTTTCAAGGGAGTCTTGTGGCTGCCAAAACGGTAACACCAGATTTTGGCTTAGGAATTGGAAATGCAGCCACTGGCAGTGCCGCTAATTTAGCGCTAAGTAACCCCGATAGAAAGGGTTATGTTCTTCATGCAGAATATTACAGTTTTAAAGAGAAGGTTTACAAACAGGTTTACGACCATCTATTTGCCGGAGCAGGAGCATCGTTTGATATCCGTAGGAGCATTCAAGATCGGCTATCCAATGATGACCTAACCCCTTACAACATTTATAGTGATTTGCATGGCTTCAACAGAAGTCACTATCAATCGAATGGGTTGATGTTCAATTTACAATATACTACCCGGGATAATCAAAACCGCGCCTATAAAGGAATTTATGCTGATGCCGGCGTTCGCATCAATCAGACCTGGATGGGGAGTTCAAAGAACGCCGTGCAGATCACTACCGATTTCAGGAAATACTGGAGTTTGTCTTCCAGGAATCCTAAGCATGTGATCGCATTCTGGAACTGGGGATCTTATTTGCTCAGCGGGGCTTTACCTTACCTGGAACTTCCGGGAACAGGTAAGGATGCATATTTCAGAAGCGGTAGGGGATATACAGTCGGATATTTTAAAGCTCCTCAATATTTCTATTCTGAAGTGGAACATCGGTATCCAATCACCCGGAACAATTTCCTAAGCGGAGTTACTTTTTTCAACATTCAGACTGCAAATGATATGCAGGGTACCAAACTTTTTGAGCGATGGCAGCCTGGAGGGGGAGCTGGTTTAAGGGTGCTATTTAACAAGGATACACGTACCAACCTATGTCTGGATTATGCCTTTGGGAAATACGGAGCTAGAGGTTTCTTTTTGGGTCTAACCGAAGTATTCTAATTCATTTTATTTCAGGGTTGCTTTCAGCTGGGCGACACTTGCTAGAATTTCTTTTGATAGAATTTTATTGTTTGCTGCGGCATTTTCTTCATCATATCGCAAATACTTCCAGGTGTTTTTCGTGAAGGCATCTTTGATCGCTAATAGATAAGAACTGCCTTTAATTCTAATTTTATTAGTTCCGAGTTTTTCAATCTTATTATCCTTCACTTTTGCCTGGGCAACCATGTCCAGCAGTCTTGAATCTTTTACCTCAAGCACCATGCTTTGATTATACCTGCTTAGACAGATGGTACTTTTCGCTAGCTTCTTGATGGGAGTCATTTTTAAATTAACCGGAACCTGCTCATAAATCATTTTTACGCCCATACTCGCCAATGCACCGTTTGCCATAGCACTCATTTGCGCTTTAGGCATCACCGTAAAAAGCTGCGGATAAGTCATGTCAAGGACTTCATCGATTTTAAGCTGGGAAGTGTAGTTTATGATCTTTTGGAAATCACTTTTAATAGTTTGCTCATCTGTTTCGGACACTGAAGTTGCAAAGAAGAAAAGAAGAGAGAGTAAGAAATGTTTCATAGGGTGCATGTAAAATGTTATTTTGCTGAATTAAATATCAACAACCAAAAAATAAACACATTATGAAACGGAATGTTCTAATCATGGCGCTTTTACTGCTGTTCAGCAAGGCAAGAGCCCAGGAATCTACAGGTTATACTCCATCAGCGTCCAACTTAAAAGCCAGGGAAAAGTTCATGGATATGAAGTTTGGTTTGTTTATTCACTGGGGGATATACAGTGTACTTGGGGATGGTGAATGGATCATGAATACACGAAAAATCCCCTACTATAACTACAAAAGGCTAGCTGATTTCTTTAACCCACAGGCATTTAGTGCCAAAGAATGGGTTACCCTTGCGAAAAGTACAGGGATGAGGTACATCACGGTGACGTCCAGGCATCACGATGGTTTCAGCATGTTTAAAACAAAAGCTTCTTCTTATAATATCGTCGATGCCACGCCATACAAAAAGGATCCGCTGAAAGAGCTGGCGGATGAATGCGTTAAACAGGGAATTGAATTGCGTTTCTATTATTCGTTATTAGATTGGGGAAGGGAAGATTATGCCTTCGGAAGTAAAATAGTTAATGGTAAACCCGAACAGGGGGACTGGGATAGCTACATCAATTTTATGAAGACCCAGTTAACAGAACTCATAACCAACTATCCAAGCATCAAAGGGATCTGGTTTGACGGCGATTGGGAGCGTAAGGATGTAAACTGGCACTATGACGAGATTTATGCGCTGATCCACAAATTGAATCCAGAGATTATGATCGGTAATAACCATCACCTTGCCCCAAAGCCCGGAGAAGATTTTCAGCTGTTTGAAAAAGATTTGCCTGGAAATAACACCGCCGGCTTCAGTGCTGAGGCAAAGATAGGAACCATACCACTCGAAACCTGTGAAACAATGAACGGAAGCTGGGGATTTAACATCAATGATCGTGGCTATAAATCAGTAAAGCAACTTGTTCACTATCTGGTGAACGCAGCCGGCAGGAATGCGAACTTCCTGCTTAATGTCGGACCAATGCCTAATGGCAAGATACAGCCGGAATTTACTGATTCGCTGTTGAAAATTGGAGAGTGGATGAAAGTAAATAGTGAAAGTATATATGGAACTCGTGGCAATGTGGTGGCCAGCCAGCCATGGGGTGTTGTTACGGCAACGGAAAAAGCTTGGTACGCACATGTGCTTACATTGCCTGAAAATAAAGTCGTCATCGTTCCCACCGGCAATAAAAAGGTTAAAACTGCGACATTGTTAGATGGTCAGGTTAAGCTGAAGTTCAAGCAAGATCAATCAGGAGTCCGGCTCTCCCTAGAAAATGCGCCCAGGAGCAGTATGGATAATGTAATCAAGCTGAGTTTTTAGTTATTATGAGATATACACTTGGT
>Ga0247814_10000573_pt1 | contig 27932 bp, 24 predicted proteins | sample UWRJL179409R1_FD_179947 | JGI IMG/M metagenome (GOLD analysis project Ga0247814, IMG submission 179947) | Plant litter microbial communities from Arlington Agricultural Research Station in Wisconsin, United States - UWRJ-L179-409R-1 | ecosystem: Environmental > Terrestrial > Plant litter >... | reverse complement strand
AATTCCGCCACCTGGATCCGACCACCGCCGCCCACGACCTGAAAACCGGCCGCAACCCGCGCTTCTGGATCGACATGGACGACGCAACCTACAAGCAGCAGCTAAGCCAGCTGCTGGAAAACATCGACAACATCGACACCTTCAAACGCCCGAACCTGATGGCGCGGTATGTTCGGTATCAGGATTAAAACGCATGAAACTGAAAAATAATCACACTGCGCAGCAGTGCAAACCTCTGGAGCATGTATGGAGCGTAGTCTGTATATTTTTATTGCATGCCGCTAGCTCCGTCGCTTTATTCTGGCTCATTTCCGAACCACAGCGCGATTCAGGTATTTGCAGGTACGCAGGCTTGCTTGGGTCTAGCCTTTGCACTACCAGTGGAGTTCTGCTTGGGTCAGCCTTCGCCGTCTTTTCAGGTTTCATGGCATGGAAAGTAGTTATTGATTTTTTTGATATGTTTTCAATTTCACCCAAAGATCCGTTCGACCCGACTTTGCGTGTTCTGTTGTATTTGAACAGGGTGCGTCTGGAAAAGGTTTTGTATGGTGACGTACTAGAACTTGACTTAATAGTCATGGATGATGATCTTCAAGCTCAAAAGTTCTTTACATTGAACATAAAAGGAGTGCAGAAATTCAATTTCTACAACGTTGACAATGAACCCGTTTCTGCAAACTGTATTTTCCGGCGCGGTGCGCTTCTGGAGTTTAGCCCTATCGAGTATTCGACTGAATTCTATTGTGCCAGAGTCATGGTGCGCAGCCTCTATCACGGCGCTTTCTACTATGGCCAACTTGAGCTAGAAGCGGAGAGTTATGAACTGCGGGCATTGCCGAAGCCCCCGGATTTAAATGAACGCACCCGGTGAGTTATCGGCTGTATTCTCACCTCAAACCCTATCCGTCATATGGATTAACGCTTATGAACCTAAAAAATTTCCGTTTAGTTGAACGGTGGGAACGCCTTGAGGAAATTTACACTTGTGTGGGGTTATTTCTATTATTTATCACTGTCAGCGGAATGTTTTTCTGGATTGCTGGTGAGCCGTCACGCGACCCTGGGGGTTGTGTGCGTGTCGGCGGAAAATTTAGTTCGCCTGGTCGCCTCTCCTGCGATCCTGACGACATAATGTTTGTTTTGCTTTTTGGCGTTATATCTGGATTTTTGTCCCTTTATATAGCCTTTATGCCAATTATAGATATTTTTAAGGAATTCCTGAAGCCGCTCCAGTCTCGCGCTTTCAGCCCAACCTTACGCGTATTTTTATTGCTTAAGCGGATGCGTCTGGAAAGGGTCTTCAAAAGCGATGCATTGGAGCTCAACTTAACAACGCTGGACGATAACCATAAGCCGTACCAACCCTTCACTTTTAAAATAAAAGGTATACATAAATTCAACTTTTACAACCGTGACAATGAACCCGTTTCCGCCGATTGCATTTTCCGGGGCGGGGCGCTTCTGGAGTTTAGTCGGGTGAAGGATTCATCCGAGCTTGATTGCGCCAGAGTCATGGTCAGCAGCCTATATCAAGGCGCTTTCTATTCTGGCCAGCTGGACCTGGAGGCGGAAAGTTATGAAATTCGGGCTTTACCCAAAGCCCGGTAGCCTCACCTCAAACCCTATCCGTCATAGCCGCCAACGCCACCGATGTCGCCGCCGTCCGCGTCTCAACTCCCAGCTTTATATAAATATGTTCTAGGTGTTTGTTCACGGTACGCGGGCTGAGTTGGAGGATGTCGCCGATGTCTTTGTTGGTTTTGCCGCAGGCGACCCAGCGCAGGACTTCGATTTCGCGTTCGGTGAGTTGGAAGCGGCTGGAGAGTTTGCCGTAGGCGGGTTTGTCGTTGAAGCCCAGGCTGGCGGATTGGGAGGCGTTGCGTGCCGATTGCAGGATGCGGGCGGTGCGCAGGTGGGAGGCGACGCGGGCCAGGACTTCGTTGCAGATGATGGGTTTGGTCACGTAGTCGATGGCGCCGGCTTCGAAGCCTTTGACCACGTGTTCGCTGTCGGTCAAGGCGGTCATGAACAGCACCGGGATGTTGGCGGTGTCGGGCTGGGCTTTGATGCGTCGGCAGGTTTCGAAGCCGTCGAGGCCGGGCATCATGGCGTCGAGCAGGATCAGGTCCGGGCGGCGGCGCTGGATGCGGTTCAGGGCGCTGGTGCCGTCCAGCGCGACGAGAACCATGTAGCCGGCCTCATCCAGCGCATCGGAGAGCAAGGCCAGATTGTCCGGGGTGTCGTCGACGATCAGGATCACGCCGTTTTCAGCGGGTTGAGTCAGGGCGTTCATTGAGGGCCTCCTTGAGTTGCAGGCTGAGTTCATCCAGTCGGAAGCCTTTGGCGAGCATCCGCAGGTCGGCGACAAAACTGGCGCTGTGCTGGCTGTCACGTTCGATGGCGTCGAGTTTGGCTTGAATGCCGCGCACATAACCCAGGCCGCAGAGCTCGTACAAATCTTCCAGATCCTGACGCGGCGGCAGCGTCCAGGGCAGTTTGATCAGTGGCGCGGGGCGCAGACGGCGCAGCCAGTGCAGCTGCAGGTGATGTTGCATGCGGTCGAGCAATTGCTGGATATGCACCGGTTTGGCCAGGTAGTCGTTGCAGACTTCGGGGAGACTGCGCTCCTTGTCGTCGGCAAAGGGGTTGGCGTTGGCGGAAATGATAATGATCGGCGCCAGCGACAGCGCGTTGCGACGAATCAGGCGACTGGTTTCCCAGCCGTCCATGTCCGGCATCGACAGGTCCATGAGGATCAGGTCCGGATGCAGCAGTGAAACCTGACGAATCGCTTCCTGGCCGTTGGCCGCCTGGGCGACCTCAAAACCCAGCGGCGTGAGCATGCCGCTGATGACCTTGCGATGTTCAATGTGGTCGTCCACCACCAGCACCAGGCGGCGCGGACCTTCGTAGCCCATGACGTCGTGATCGACATGAATCACCGCCTTGGGCACGCGCACTTCGGAGAGGAACAGCCGCACCTGAAAATGCGTGCCTTCATCCGGCTGGCTGGTCACCGACAGCGCGCCGCCCATCAACGAAGTCAGCATGCGGGTGATGGTCAAACCCAGGCCGACGCCGTTGTCCTGGCGGACCAGTCCGCCGCGTTCGAACGGCTGGAAAATCCGTTCGATCTGTTCCGGGGCGATGCCGATGCCGGTGTCCATGATGTCGAAAATCGCCGTTTCCCGGCGGTAGCTGACCCGCAGGCAGACTTCGCCGCTGTCAGTGAAATTCACCGCGTTGCCCAGCAGATTGATCAGGATTTGCCGCACGCGCTTTTCATCGCCGCGCACCACGGCGGGCATACGGCCGACCACCTCAAGGCGAAAGCCCAGGCCTTTTTCCCGTGCGGTGGGGGCGAACATGTGTTCCAGGTCGTGAAGGAATTCCTGAAAGAGGATTTCCGAGGGTTCCAGACGCAACTTGCCGGCTTCGATCTTGGCGACATCCAGCAGACCGTCGATCAGCGACAGCAGATGGGAGCTGCTGCGCAGAATGGTCGCCAGCGGGTCTTGCTGATGCGCGGGAGTCGCGGTGTCGCGCTGCAAAATCTGGGTAAAACCAAGAATGCTGTTCAGCGGCGTGCGCAATTCATGAGACAGCCCGGTGACGTAGCGGCTCTTCGCCGCGTTGGCCGCCTCGGAGGCTTCCTTGGCTTTTTGCAGGGCCTGATCGGTCTTGTCGTGAGCGTCGATTTCCTGCATCAGTAGTGAGGTCTGGCGATCCGATTCTTCCAGGGCGACGCGGCGGCTTTCCCGGGTCAGTACGACCCACCAGGCGAGGATTCCGGCGAACACGCACAGCGTGAAAAACGCCTTGAGGAACGCCAGGAAAAGCGTGTGATGCACGGCGGGCGACTGGTCGATCAGGCTGTGGGAAACCTGGCCATAGATGACCGCCAGCGCGCCGGAAATAGTCAGCAACAACACGGTCAGCAAACCCAGGTACTGCGCCAGCCGGGTGTGCAGGTAGTGCAGCGGTAATTTCGGCAACAGTCGGCTGATGGCGTCTTCGAATTGCATCGACAGGCGCGCGCGGCTTTTGCACTGGTCAGCGCAGCGTGCGTCCAGGGAACAGCAAAGTGAGCAGATCGGCGAGCTGTAGGCCGGGCAATACGCCATGTCGGGGGTTTCGAACTCGTTGCTGCACAGGCCACAGCGCAGACTGGTCTGCTGGCCGAGGGGGAATAACTGCAACGGGTCGCTGCTGCGGGCAATGTAGTACTTGCCGTTGGTCCACCAGGCGATCAAGGGGGCGACGATCAACGCGGTGGTCAGGGAAATCAGCGGCGGGGCGGTCTGCGCCAAGGCGCCGAATGCCCCGAAATGGGCGCTGATTGACAGCAGCGAGGCAATCGACATCGCGCCCACGCCCACCGGGTTGATGTCGTACAGGTGCGCACGCTTGAATTCGATGTGTCTGGGCGACAGGCCCAAGGGTTTGTTGATCACCAGATCGGCCACCAGCGTGCCGATCCAGGCGATGGCCACGTTGGCGTACAGACCGAGCACTTGTTCAATGGCGTCGAACACCCCCAATTCCATGAGGATCAGGGCAATCGCCACGTTGAACACCAGCCACACGACACGGCCGGGGTGACTGTGCGTGACCCTGGCGAAGAAGTTCGACCAGGCCAGGGAGCCGGCGTAGGCATTGGTCAGGTTGATCTTGATCTGGGAAATGATCACGAACAGCACCATGGCCGCCAGCGCCCATTCCGGCGAGCTGAACACATAGCGAAAGGCGACCAGATACATCTGCGTCGGCTCGGCGGCGCGCTCGATGGGCACTTCATGTTGCAGGGCCAGAAACGCCAGAAACGCACCCGCCATGATCTTGATCGCACCGGGAATGATCCAGCCCGGCCCGGCCATCAGCAGCGCCGCCCACCAGCGCTTGCGATTCTTGCGGGTTTTCTCCGGCAGGAAGCGCAGGTAATCCACTTGTTCGCCGATTTGTGTCACCAGCGACAGCGCCACGCTGAACGCTGCACCAAAGAACAGCAGATTGAAGGTGCCGCCTTCGCCTTCACGCCCGGCGAAACTGGTCAGGTCAGAGAGCGCTTCGGGGTTTTTCCAGATCACGAAGATGTACGGCACCAGCAGCAAAGTCAGCCACAGCGGTTGCGACCACATCTGCAAACGGCTGATCAGGGTAATGCCATAGGCGACCAGAGGGATGACGATGATCGAGCAAATCACATAGGCCAGAGCCAGCGGGATATGGAAATACAGCTCGATGGCCAAGGCCATGATTGCTGCTTCCAGGGCAAAAAACAGGAAGGTGAAACTGGCGTAGATCAGCGAGGTGATGGTCGAGCCTATGTAGCCAAAGCCCGCGCCACGGGTCAGCAAGTCCATGTCCACGCCGTAGCGGGCCGCGTAATAGCTGATGGGCAGGCCGGTCAGGAAAATCACCAGCGCCGTGGCGAGAATCGCCCACAAGGTGTTGGTGAAACCGTAACTCATGACCAGCGCGCCGCCGATGGCCTCCAGTGCCAGAAACGACACGGCGCCGACAGCGGTGTTGGCAATGCGGAATTCCGACCATTTGCGAAAGGATTTTGGCGTGAAGCGTAAGGCGTAGTCCTCCATGGTCTCGTCGGCGACCAGACTGTTGTAATCGCGGCGCACCTTGACGATGCGTTGGGAGCCGGAGGGTCGCAAGGCGGATTCCTGTGACGGATGTTTAGGGTTATGGAATTGGCGACAGCAACTTCCGTGCCTGGGAGTGGCTCGGCGGCTTCAAGCGTAGGACCGGCTTTAGCCGGGAGGAGGCATGTACATCCGACGTATTGGTGTCGCCAGAAGTACTGCCCTCCCGGCTAAAGCCGGTCCTACGAGGTTGCTACCTCTCACACGGGCGCAATCATCCTCGCTTTGCGCCCATTCGAACCTACGTTAAATGACGTACCCCGGTACGTCATGGTGCGTATACCGGCTTTGGTCCCGCGACTTCATGCTTGCTCCAGCCTCGCCACGACGCCTTTACCGGATCTCGGCGAACCACCAGCACAGGAGCGGGAACATGGATTCACGACTGACAGGCGCCAAACGTTTTTTGCCGCGTCGATTGGCGTTGGGCGCAGCTGCGCTCTCGCTGATTGCGGCCGGTGTATTTGGCCAGGTGGCCTTGGCCGATGACGCCAACACCACCGGACTTGCCGTTACCGCGACTGAAGTAACCGTGGGCCAGCTGCACTCGGCAACCGGCACCATGGCGATTTCCGAAACCGGTTCGATCCAGGCCGAACGGCTGGCCATCGATCAGATCAACGCTTCGGGCGGCATCCTCGGTCGGCAGATCAAGGTCGTGCAGGAAGATGGCGCGTCGGACTGGCCAACCTTTGCCGAGAAAGCCAAGAAGCTGTTGGTCGGCGACAAGGTCGCGGCGGTCTTCGGTTGCTGGACATCGGCATCGCGCAAAGCGGTATTGCCGGTGTTCGAGAAAGAAAACGGCCTGCTGTATTACCCGACCTTTTATGAAGGCCTGGAACAGTCGAAAAACGTGATCTACACCGGCCAGGAAGCCACCCAGCAAATCCTCGCCAGTCTGGACTGGATCGCCAAGACCAAAGGCGCCAAGACCTTCTACCTGATCGGCTCGGATTACATCTGGCCGCGCACCTCGATGAAGATCGCCCGCAAGCACATTGAAAACGTGCTGCACGGCACCGTGGTTGGCGAAGATTACTACCCGCTGGGCAACACCCAGTTCGGCTCGCTGATCAACAAGGTCAAGCTAAAGAAACCTGACGTGGTGTTCGCTGCGGTCGTCGGCGGCTCCAACGTTGCCTTCTACAAACAGCTCAAGGCGGCAGGCGTCGATTCCACCAAGCAGACCTTGCTGACCCTGTCGGTCACCGAAGACGAACTGTTGGGCATCGGCGGCGAAAACATGAAGGGCTTCTTCGCGTCGATGAAGTACTTCCAGAGCCTGGATAACCCCAACAACAAAGCCTTCGTCGACAGCTTCAAGGCCAAGTACGGCAAGGATTCGGTGATGGGCGACGTGACTCAGGCCGCGTATCTGGGCCCATGGTTGTGGAAAGCCGCGGTCGAAAAAGCCGGCAGCTTCGACGTCGACAAAGTGGTCGCCGCATCCCCTGGCATCGAGCTGAAAACCGCACCTGAAGGCTACGTGAAAATCCACGAAAACCATCACTTGTGGAGCAAGACGCGCATTGGCGAAGTTCAGGCCGACGGCCAGTTCAAAGTCATCTACGAGTCAGAGCTGATCGAGCCGAATCCGTTTCCTAAGGGCTATCAGTAACAGCGCAGCCTCGCGGAACCCGTAGGACCGGCTTCAGCCGGGAGGGCGTCAGTTCACTCACCGCAAATCATGTGCTGTTTGGCAAATAGCCCTCCCGGCTGAAGCCGGTCCTACGACGCTGCCACAACCGCACTTTTCCACCTCGGAGACCATCATCATGGAATGGCTATCGGAATTTGGTGCCATCGCGGCGATGCAGGGGTTCAACGGGCTTTCCGTGTTCTGCGTGCTGCTGCTGATGGCCCTGGGGCTGGCGATCATTTTTGGCCAGATGGGCGTTATCAACATGGCCCATGGCGAATTTCTGACCATCGGCGCTTACACCACTTACGTCATGTCCAGCCTGACGCTGCAGTACATGCCGTCCATGCAGCCTTATTACTTTTTCTTCGCCATCGCGCTGTCATTCGTGGTGGCCGGTGCGGTGGGTTGGGTCGTCGAATCGGTGATGATCAGCCGCTTGTACCATCGCCCGCTGGACACGCTGCTCGCCACCTGGGGTTTGTCGCTGGTGATGCAACAGGGCTTTCGTTCGATCTTTGGCGCCCGGGAGGTCAGTGCCACGCCGCCGGAATGGCTGATGGGTTCCGTGAGTCTGAGCGATGCCATCGAGATTCCGCGTAACGGCCTGTTCGTCATGGGCCTGACCGTTCTGCTGACGGCAACGATTTTCCTGATGCTGTATCGCACCCGTTGGGGCCTGCATGTGCGGGCCACGGTACAGAACCGCATCATGAGTCGCGCCGTGGGGATCAACACCCGCAAGGTCGACCGCATGACTTTCGCCCTGGGTTGCGGGGTTGCCGGAGTGGCCGGTGCCGCGTTCACCACTATCGGTTCCACCGGGCCAACGGCCGGTTCGCTGTACATCGTCGACACCTTTCTGGTGGTGGTTTTCGGCGGTGCGCAAAGCCTGTTGGGCACCATCGCCTCGGCATTTGCCATCGCTCAGACCCAGTCGATTTCCGAGTTTTTCATGAGCGGTTCCATGGCCAAGGTGCTGACCCTGTCGGCGGTCGTCCTGATCCTGCTGATGCGCCCGCAAGGGTTGTTTGCCAGCAAGCTTCGTAAATAAGTGTTCGTAAAGAGAGGCAGCCCCATGAATGCTCTAAACAAAATGCTCGGTGGCCGGCAGGGCGTGATTGGCCTGCTGATCCTGGCCGTGCTGATTCTGGTGGTGTTCCCACTGACCCTCGATGCGTTTCGCTTGAACATGGTCGGCAAATACCTCACCTACGCGTTTGTCGCGGTGGGCCTGGTGTTGTGCTGGGGCTACGGCGGGATTCTCAGCCTGGGGCAGGGCGTGTTTTTCGGCCTCGGCGGCTACTGCATGGCGATGTTCCTCAAGCTGGAAGCCTCGGACCCGGAAAGCACCAAAATCCAGTCCACACCTGGCATTCCGGATTTCATGGACTGGAACCAGATCACCGAACTGCCCTGGTTATGGGTGCCGTTTCACAGCCTCACCTTCACGGTGATTGCGGTCATCGCCGTGCCGGTATTGCTGGCCTTGGTGATTGGCCTGGCGATGTTCAAACGCCGGGTCGGTGACGTGTATTTCTCCATCGTTACCCAAGCCATCGCGCTGATCCTGACGGTGCTGATCATCGGCCAGCAAGGCCTGACCGGTGGCGTCAACGGCATCACCGATCTGAAGACGCTGCTGGGCTGGGACATCCGCGACGACAGCGCCAAGCTGGCGTTGTACTTCGTCAATGCGGCCTTGCTGTTCGGCTGCATTCTGATCGGCAAATTCATCCTCGCTTCCAAGCTCGGCCGCTTGCTGATGGCCATGCGTGACAAGGAAGAACGCGTGCGTTTCTCCGGCTACGACGTGGCCAGTTTCAAGATTTTCGTCTATTGCGTTGCCGCCGCATTCTCGGCGATTGGCGGGGCGATGTTTGCCTTGCAGGTGGGCTTCATGTCGCCGTCGTTCGTGGGCATCGTGCCCTCCATCGAGATGGTGATTTTCGCCGCCGTGGGCGGGCGCATGTCGCTGCTCGGCGCGGTGTACGGCTCGCTGCTGGTCAATTATGGCAAGACCTATTTCTCCGAATCCTTCCCTGAACTCTGGCTGTACCTGATGGGCGGGTTGTTCATCGCAGTGGTCATGTACTTCCCCAACGGCCTGGCCGGGTTGTGGGAAAGCCACGGTCGCAAGTGGTTCGACCGAGTGCTGCACAAGCCCGAGCCGGTGATTGCCAGAGCAGTGGTCATTACGCCGCCACCCGGGCCAGCCCCGACGCCTTCCAAGAACGCCGCGACTTCCCTGGAGACTCAGCCATGAGCAGCCCAACGGCTTTTCAGATGCACAAACCGGTGCTGGCCATCGAAGGGCTGACGGTTTCCTTCGACGGGTTCAAGGCAGTGGACGACCTGAATCTGTACATCGACCGCAATGAAGTGCGCGTGGTGATCGGCCCCAATGGTGCGGGCAAGACCACGGTGCTCGACCTGATCTGCGGCAAGACCCGCGCCACCAGCGGCAGTATCCAGTTCGACGGCCGTGAGCTGACCAAAATGCATGAGTACGACATCGTCCGCGCCGGGGTCGGCCGCAAGTTCCAGACCCCGTCGATCTACGACAATTTGAGCGTGTTCGAAAACCTGGAAATGTCCTTTCCGGCAGGCCGCTCGGTGTTCGGCGCGCTGTTCTTCAAACGCACGGCTGAGGTGGTGGCGCGGGTCAACGAGGTCGCGGCGGATATCTTCCTCGGCGAATTGCTCCAGCAGCAGGCGGGTTTGCTGTCCCACGGCCAGAAGCAATGGCTGGAGATCGGCATGTTGCTGATGCAGGACCCGGAGTTGTTGATGCTCGACGAGCCGGTGGCGGGGATGAGCGTCAGTGAGCGTGCGCAGACCGCCGAGCTGCTCAATCGCATCAGCCAGGGCCGCTCGGTGCTGGTCATCGAGCACGACATGGAATTCGTCAAAAGCATCGCGCACAAGGTCACGGTGCTGCATCAGGGCAAGGTGCTGGCCGAGGGCAGCATGGAATCGGTGCAGAAAAACCCGAAAGTCATCGAAGTGTATCTGGGCCATTAATAAGGAGCGCGGCATGTTCAAGATCAATCAGCTGGCGTGCGGTTATGGCCAGAGCCAGATTCTTCACGACCTGGATCTCAACGTCGAGAAACAGGAAATCGTCGCGGTCATGGGCCGCAACGGCATGGGCAAGACCACGCTGTTCAAGAGCCTGATGGGCATCCTCCCACAATGGGGCGGGCAGATTCAGGTCGCGGGTGTGGAAGTTTCCGGCATGGAAACCCACTCGCGGGTTGAGCACGGCATGGCTTACGTCCCACAAGGCCGGATGATTTTTCCGGCCATGAGCGTGCTGGAAAACATTCAGACCGGCTTGCCTGCATCCGCTCGCGGCATCGTCCCCGAAGACCTCTACGCGCTGTTCCCGGTGCTTTACGACATGCGCGGTCGGCGCGGCGGCAATCTGTCCGGCGGGCAACAGCAACAACTGGCGATTGCCCGGGCGCTGGCGACCAATCCTAAAGTCTTGTTGCTGGACGAGCCCACCGAAGGCATCCAGCCGTCGATCATCAAGGACATCGCTCGCACCCTCAAAGAGATCCGCACCTTGCGCAACCTGACCATCGTGGTCTCCGAGCAAGTGCTGTCGTTCACCCTGGAAATCGCTGATCGCTTCCTGGTCATCGAGAAGGGGCGCTTCGTCATCGAAGAGACCCGGGCGAATGTCGATGAAGCGACGATCAGTCGGTATTTGTCGGTGTGATGCCTGGCAAATTCCACCTTTTGTAGGACCTGCTTCAGCCGCGAGAGCGCCCTCCCGGCTGAAGCCGGTCCTACCAAAACCTCTACCTCAAGGAGCTACGCCATGACCGAAACGCTGATCAAAGTCGACCTCAACCAGCCTGTCACCGAAAATGAAAACATCCACAACCGCTGGCATCCGGACATTCCCATGGCGGCGTGGGTCAAGCCGGGCGATGACTTCATCCTCGAAACCTATGACTGGACTGCCGGCGCGATCAAGAACAACGACGACGCCAGTGACGTGCGCGACGTGGACCTGTCCACCGTGCATTACCTGTCCGGCCCGATTGGCGTGCATGGCGCCGAGCCCGGTGACTTGCTGGTGGTGGACCTGCTCGACATCGGCGCACGTGCCGATTCCCAATGGGGTTTCAACGGGTTCTTCTCGCGCAATAACGGCGGTGGCTTTCTGACCGATCACTTCCCGTCGGCACAAAAAGCCATCTGGGACTTCAAGGGCATGATGACCAGCTCCCGGCACATTCCGGGTGTTGAGTTCGCCGGCCTGATTCACCCCGGCCTGATCGGTTGCCTGCCGGATCACAAGATGCTCGCCGAATGGAACAAGCGCGAACAGGAACTGATCGACACCAACCCGACCCGCGTGCCGCCCCTGGCCAATCCGCCCTCGGCCGCAACCGCGCACCTGGGCAAGCTCAAAGGCCCGGCCCGCGACCTGGCTGCCGCAACCGGCGCGCGGACCGTGCCGCCCCGCGAGCATGGTGGCAACTGCGACATCAAGGATCTGTCCCGGGGCTCGAAGGTGTTCTTCCCGGTTTACGTGGATGGCGCGGGCCTATCAGTGGGCGACTTGCACTTCAGCCAGGGCGACGGCGAAATCACCTTCTGCGGCGCCATCGAAATGGCCGGCTGGGTGCACATGCGCGTCGAGCTGATCAAGGGCGGCATGGAGAAATACGGCATCAAGAACCCGGTGTTCAAGCCCAGCCCCATCGTGCCCAACTACAACAAATACCTGATCTTCGAAGGCATCTCGGTGGACGAGGCCGGCAAGCAGCACTACCTGGACGTCAACATTGCTTACCGCCAGGCATGTCTGAATGCGATCAACTACCTGACCAAGTTCGGCTACTCCCCGGCTCAGGGTTATGCGTTGCTCGGCTCGGCGCCGGTACAAGGGCATATCAGCGGCATCGTCGATATTCCCAACGCCTGCGCGACCTTGTGGCTGCCGACGGAAATCTTCCAGTTCGACATCAACCCCAATGCCAACGGGCCGACCAAATTTATTGATGGGTTGGTGGATTTGCCGATTGCCTACGATTTGTAGCTTCTGCCCGTTGGAGCGTGGCTTGCGCGCGAAGAACGATAACGCGGGATGCCTGATGAACCGAGGTGACTGGCTCGCGGGCAAGCCTCGCTCCAACAGATTTCAACATCTTTCAGGAATTTGCCCATGCCCATGTACGAATTCGATTGCCCCTGCTGTGGCGATTTCACGGCGCTCAAACCCATGGCCGAAAGTGGCTTGCCTTGCGCCTGCCCGCAATGCGGCGAGTCAAGCATGCGGGTGATTTTGTCGGCGCCCGGTTTGAGCAGCGTATCAGGCAACAAGCGGCGTGCCATTGAAACCAATGAACGCAGCGCCAATGCGCCCAAGACGGTGGCTGAGTATCAAGAGAGCAAGCGTCACCCCAGCGGTTGCGGCTGCTGTGCGCCGAGCAAGACCGTGTTGCCGACCAAGGCCAATCCCCACGCGTTGAAAGGCAAGACGGCAGGCAGGCCGTGGATGATCAGTCATTGACACGCGGATGATTGAATCAGGCCTGCGACGCCGCCGCGCCGCAGGCCTGATTGATACCGATCGCCAGTCGGTTCCCTAGGCCTTGGCCGCCTCGGTCGGTACGCGGCCATAGATATCGGTGAAACGCACGATGTCGTCTTCACCGAGGTATTCGCCGCTCTGCACCTCGATCATCACCAGATCAATGACGCCCGGGTTGACCAGGCGATGGGTATGTCCCGGTTTGATGAAGGTGGATTCATTGGTGTCGAGCATGAACTCGGCGTCGTTGTTGGTGACACTGGCCATGCCGCTGACGACAATCCAGTGCTCGCTGCGATGGTGATGCATTTGCAGGGAGAGCGACCCCTGGGGCCGGACCACGATGCGTTTGATCTTGAAGCGCTTGCCTTCCTCCAGCACGGTATAAGTGCCCCATGGCCGGGTGACGGTGCGATGCAGGCGATAGGCATCGTGGCCCTGGCGCTTGAGTTCCTGAGCAATGACTTTCACCTCCTGACTGCGCTTGCCATCGGCGATCAGCAAGGCATCCGGGGTGTCGATGATGATCAGGTCATCAAGACCGATGCCGCCCACCAGGCGATTCGGCGAGTCGATGTAACAGTTGGTCACGTCGTGCAGCACGGTTTGTCCGTTGCACTGGTTGCCCAGCTCATCGACCGGAGTCAGTTCACGCAAGGCCTGCCAGGAGCCGATATCGCTCCAGCCCAGTTGGCAAGGGATCACCGCAACCCGTTGCGAGCGTTCCATCAGCGCGTAATCAATGGAAATGTCCGGCGCCAGGGCAAAGGAATGGCTGTCCAGCTCCAGTTGCAGTTCGTGATTGCCTTGCTTGCTGGTGCTTTGCTCAAGGCATTTTTCGACCGCTGCGAGGATCTGCGGCGCGTGTTCCTGGAACTCGCTGAGCAGCGTATCGGCGCGCATGCAAAACATGCCGGCATTCCATAAGTGCAGGCCGCCGTCCAGATAGCTTTGCGCGGTCGCTGCGTCCGGTTTCTCCACAAATCGTGCGACCTGATAGCCGTGCTCGTTCAACGACTGACCTTTTTCTATGTAGCCGAAGCCGGTTTCCGCCTTGTCCGGCAAGATCCCGAAGGTCACCAGCCAGCCTTGGTCGGCCAGTTCTCTTGCCTGTTGGACCGCAGCGCAGAAGGCAGCGACATCAGCTATCAGGTGGTCTGCCGGCAGAATCAGCAGCTGGGCATCTGCGCCATACAGGCGGGCCACATGCAGGGCCGCTGCGGCCACTGCCGGTGCGGTATTGCGGCCAAATGGCTCAAGAACGAAATCCAGCGCGACCCGGGTTTTGTTCAGTTGTCGATAGTCGTCAACCGTGCGGAAGTACACCTCTCGATTGGTTACGGTAAGCAGTCGATCAACGTCAGGCAGGCCTACGGCGCGCATGAAGGTTTTTTGCAGCAGGCTTTCGCCGTCGGGGAGGCGTATGAAGGGTTTGGGCATGGCTTCGCGGGAGACCGGCCACAACCGGGTGCCGGCGCCGCCAGCGATGATGCAGGGGATGAGGGTGCTCATCAATTAGCCTCACGAGTGAAAAGCACTGTGGGACAGTGCGTAAAGGTTGTCAGTGTCTAACCACTCAGGCCCTTTCTTCGACGGCGTAGCTGAATAAGTGTTGGGCGGTCAATAAAACGTCACTTGTTGCGGAAGATAAAAATATAGTCAGTATTTTGGCTTGCGCCTGATTTTTACGACCCCACCTGTCGTTTTGCTGAGATTTTGGGTTTGTCATGCATTCGAAACGCAGTGGGCTGCTATTTGGTTGAGTGAATTACCCTCGAACAGATGTTTTTCGGGGAGTAAAGCTCATGAAACGGCCGGTGTTGGAAAAAATCAGCCGCCGGGGAGAAATTATTCTGCGATTGAAGGGTTTTTCTGCGTCCGTTGGGGTCAACATCTTGCGCATTGAATCACAGGGGAGGGCGCGTTGATGACAGGTCGAAAAGCGATGTTAATTCTGCACGGCAAGCAGGCACTGAATGAAGACGTGCGCGCCGCCGTATTGGACAAGCGCGACGAAGGTTGGGAGTTGGACGTACGTGTCACATGGGAGGGCGGCGACGCGCAACGCCTGGTAAAAGAAGCGCTGGCGGCGGGGCACACGCAGATCATTGCGGGTGGCGGCGACGGCACCTTGCGGGACATTGCCGAAGCCCTCGCCGATAGCGACGCCGAGCTGACCATCATGCCGCTGGGGACCGCCAATGATTTTGCGCGAGCCGCGGGCGTACCGCTGGAGCCCAAGGCGGCGCTGGATTTGCTGGATGTGCCTGCGCGCCCGGTGGATCTCGGGGAAGTCGACGGCAAGGTATTTCTCAATATGGCAACTGGCGGTTTTGGTAGTCAGGTCACCGCCAACACGTCGGAGGACCTGAAAAAGGTCCTCGGCGGTGCCGCTTATCTGTTCACCGGGCTGACACGCTTCAGTGAACTGAGTACGGCCTACGGCGAATTGAACGGCCCGGATTTCCACTGGCGTGGCGACTTGCTGGCACTGGGCATCGGCAATGGCCGACAAGCCGGTGGTGGGCATGTGCTGTGCCCGACCGCGCTGGCCGATGACGGCTTGCTCGATATCAGCATTCTGCCCGCACCTCAGGAACTGGTCGGAACCCTGCGAGGACTGCTGGAAGGCGGATTGGGCATCGACAACATGTTTATTCGTGCGCGTCTGCCCTGGGTCGAGTTGAAATCGGCGCAAGGCCTGGATATCAATCTGGACGGCGAGCCGCTGTCCGGCGAAAACCTGCGATTTTCGGCGCGCCCGGCAGCGCTGCATGTGCACCTGCCGGCCGATTCTGCGCTGTTTACGACGCCCCACCAAGGCCTGCGTCCGTGACAACACTGGCAGACCGGGTGACAGACGCAAGGTTTGCCAGCAGTTCGAGCTGTTCGCCATCGTCCAGCATCAAGGCTCCGTCGCGCGGGTCAACCAGTTCCAGTTGCCAGGCGAGCAGGATGAAGCAATCGTTCAAGGCCTGCAGCGTCTGGTCCTGAAAGCCGGCACCGCGCTGCGCCGAGTCCAGCGCACCCAGCAATTGTCGAGAGAAACCCGCTACGCAGGCGACCGAAGCGATGTCCGCTTCGTCGCCAAGTTGCTTCAGCGTGGCGATCAGGCAGTCAACGGCATCCGGGTCGTTGTCGATCAATTGCAGATGCAACAGGCATTCTTGCGCGCGGCTGAGAAGTGCCTGGGACTGGCTGTGAAACTCGGGATAGCGGTCTTGCCACTGAAGGCCGTTCAGCATGCTGGATCTCCACATTTCATGGCTGGCGACGGTGTCTCGCGCTCGGCGAGTGGCTGCCAGTTAATGTGGATTGCCAGCGGAAGTCTGTAGGCCGATTCTGAAATTGATCAAACCCTGACCCGCCTCGCAGTGAGCTCGCCAAGACCGCGAATGAAAAGTCTGGCAAACAATAGTGACAATGTGACATCAGTGCGCAGACGTGGCATTTTATTGCGATTAAGGTCTCGCGCACTTCAGCCGATAACAGGTCTAGCGGACTCACTGTGACCCACGCTTCTGGAGCTATACATGGCTGGCATTCTCGACTCGGTAGATCAACGCACACAGCTGGTGGGCGAGAACCGCCTGGAAATTCTCATGTTTCGCCTGGCGGGTCGTCAGTTATTCGCCATTAACGTGTTCAAGGTCCAGGAGGTGCTACAGCTGCCGAAGCTGACCCTGATGCCCCAGCGACACGCATTCGTCTGCGGCGTGGTCAACCTGCGCGGCCAGACATTGCCGGTGATCGACCTTTCCCAGGCAATCGGCATGCGCCCGCTGGTTCCGGGGCCAACCAGCACGATCATCGTTACCGAATACAACCGCTCGGTTCAGGCATTTCTGGTCGGTGGCGTGGATCGCATCGTCAACATGAACTGGGAATCAATCCTGCCACCTCCGGCCAGCGCCGGGCGCCAGCATTACCTGACTGCCATCAGCAAGGTCGATGACCAACTGGTGGAAATCATCGACGTCGAGAAAGTCCTCGCCGAAATCGTGCCCTACAACGCCAAGGTCTCGCGCGAGAAACTCGAAGATCCGATTCTCGAGCGTGCGCGCGGACGGGAAATCCTGCTGGTCGACGACTCCAAAGTGGCGCTGAGTCAGTTGCGTGACACCTTGTCCCAGCTGGGCGTGAAGCTGCATGTGGCCAGTGACGGCCTCAAGGCACTGAACATGCTCAAAGGCTGGGCGGACAGCGGCGAAGTCATGACTGACAAACTGCTGATGATTTTTACCGATGCGGAAATGCCGGAAATGGACGGTTATCGTCTGACCACCGAAATCCGTAACGACCCGCGCCTGCGCGAATTGTATGTCGTGCTGCACACCTCGCTGTCCGGCAGCTTCAACGAATCCATGGTGAAGAAGGTCGGCTGCGACAACTTCCTTTCCAAATTCCAGCCCGACAAGCTGGTGGATGTGGTGCGCGAACGATTGACCATGATTCACGGCTGATCGCCACTTTTGCGTGACTGAATCCTGGCAGGTTCGTATAAGCTTGTGGCTCTGCGAGCCTTCGCTTATCACCTGCCACACAAGGATCAGGCCATGTTGCATCTCAGTGCGCTCTATCAATTCCCCCTCAAGTCCTGCAAGGCTCATGTGCTGCAGCAGGCTGCATTTGACGAGCTGGGGATGGTCGGTGATCGACGCTGGATGCTGGTGGAAGAAAGCAGCGGTCGCTTCCTGACCCAGCGCGCCTTGCCGCACATGTCGCAACTTTCAGTGCTGTGGAACAGCGCTGGCGGCGTCACGCTGTCGGCGCCCGGTTATTCGCCCCTTGACGTGCCGCTTCCCGAGAACAGCGAGCCCACCTTGCGTGGCGTCACGCTGTGGCGCGATACCCTGCGCGTACCGGATGCCGGTGACGAAGCGGCGCGCTGGGTCAGTGAGTTCATCGGCAAACCGACACGCATGGTTTATGTGCCCGCAGATCGCGCGCGCTGGCTGCCCAGCGGTTACGGCACCATCGACGACAAGGTCGGCTTTGCCGATGGTTTTCCCTTATTGTTGATCGGTCAGGCATCCCTGGACGACTTGTCCGCCAGAATCGGCCGCCCGCAAGAGATGCTGCGTTTTCGTCCGAACCTGGTGGTCGAAGGCGCTGAAGCCTTCGCCGAGGACGGCTGGAAGCGCATCCGCATCGGCGATATCGAATTCCGTCTGCTCAAAGGCTGCACGCGCTGCATCCTGACCACCATCGACCCGGCCACCGGCGCGCGCAACGCCGACCGCGAACCGCTGACCACCCTCAAGACCTATCGCGAGCGGGAAGGGGATGTGTGGTTTGGCCAGAACATGGTCAGTGATGGGCGTGGGGTGATCGAAGTGGGGATGCCGGTTGAAGTTCTGGAGTGATTGAAGGCTTCCCGTTGGTGCGAGGCTTACCCGCGAAGCAGGTGCCACGGTAGGTCAGACGCTACCGCGTAACCGTCTTCGCGGGCAAGTCGGAACCGCCGCCCGCTCGCCCCAACAAATTCAGCACTCACAAATCATCAAAAAACCGCTCATGCCAATCAACCAGTGGTTGCGGCGAGTTGAGCTTTTGACCGTAGATGACCGAATAAGACAGCACGTTCTGCACGTACTGGCGGGTTTCGTCGAACGGAATGCTTTCTACCCAGACATCGAAGGCCAGATGATTGGCACCCTTCAGCCATTGCCGAACGCGGCCTGGGCCTGCGTTGTAAGCCGCCGATGCCAGCACGCGGTTGCCGTTGAACTGGCTATGCACCTGGCTCAGGTACGCGGCGCCCAGCTGGATATTGGTGTCCGGGTCCAGCACTTGCTGAGGGGATGCCAGCGGAATGCTGAACTTGCGGGCAGTTTCCTTGGCCGTCGCCGGCATCAGTTGCATCAGGCCACTGGCGCCGACGCCGGAACGGGCGTCGTCCATAAAAGCGCTTTCCTGGCGAGTGATCGCGAATACCCAGCTGGAATGCAGGCCGCGCAGTTGCGCTTCACGGACCAGTGTCTCGCGGTGAGCCATCGGGAAGCGGATATCCAGATCGTCCCAATATTGCGCCTGGCTGATGGTGCGGATGGCCGGAAAGTACCATTTCAAGTCGTAGGCCAATTTGGCCTGGGCGACCATTTCATCACGGCTGAACGAGCGGCTGACGTAATACCACTCACGACGACCGTCGACGATCTGCCCCCGCGCATGAAACTCCAGAGCCCGACGCACGCCGGGCGTGTTGCGCACTTTGGTGATCAATGCCTGGCTGAGCAGCAGCGGCTTGTTATTGAGCTGATAAGAGCTTTGCGTGCGGTCGGCAGCGAGGAATCCGTAGAAGTCACGCTCTTTCGCCACACCTTTATAGAGGTTGGCAATCAGTGGACTGCTTGGCTGGGCAAGCTCCAGTGAGCGCGCTTCCCAGTAACGCCAGCGATTGGTGTCGGCCAGATCCTTGGGCAGGCGGCGAGTCAGCTCGTAGGCATCTTCCCAGCGGCCAAGCCGTAACAGCAGGCGCAGGCGCCATTCGGTGACGGTGTTGTCGCGCAGCTCCGGGTCGTACCGGGTCATCACCTCCAGCGCGCGGCCATCGTAGCGGCGGGCGAGGGTCAGGCCGATTTCCTTGGCAATCTGCACCTGTTCTTCCCGGGAGAAGTGCATGGTGGTCGCGTAGCCGTCGAGCATTTCCAGGGCTTTCTGTGGATCCTGTTTCGCCAGGCGTCGCAGTCCAAGCCCGACCACATCGGACATGGCTTCATCGACCGGGGCGAACTGGCCCGGGTTGTTGAGCATTTCCGGCTTCTTGGCTACCGCCAGCAATAATCGGCCTTGCGGGGCCAGGCTGTTGAGGCTGTTAACCAGAGTCGTCGCCAGGCTGTAGTTGCCAGCGGTGGCCGCCAGCTTGGCGCGCTGCCAGCGTTTCTGCTCGGGCAACTGGCCATCGGCTGCCCACTGCGCAAAAAAGCCGTCGCAGGCTTCCGGCAGCGTCTTGCCGGTCATCCACAGTTTTTCAGCGTTGGCATAGCCCTCGGCTTTCTTGCCATGGCCCAGCAAATATTGGCCGTACAGGCAGTCAAGCTCGACGAAATTCATCTTCGGATCGTAATACTTGACGAAGGGCTGCCAGTCACCGCGTTCGGCCAGCGAGCGAAGCCAGCGCAACTTCATCCAGTTGGCCTGGGGCAGGTCGCCGTGCTCGGCCAGAAACTTCTCGATTTCCGGGTTGCTGGCGCTTTTGAGTCGCGCTGTCAACTCGTCGTAGGCCAGATAGGGTTCCAGCGGATAGTCGGCCAGTTCAGCGGCGTACATCCGATAAGGGCCGGTGTCGCCCTTGGCCAGCGCGCGCTTGGCCTCATCGTAATATTGGCGTTGCTGAGCAAGATCCGCGGCGTAGGTGCTCTGGGCCACGGTTGCCGAGAGGATGAGGCAGGAAAAAAGACCGAACAAGCGACTGCGCATGAGACTTCCGAGCAGATGAATCGTGAAAAGTGCCGCTAGCTTAGCCTTTTGCCAGCTCCGGGTGAAAGCATTGCCGACGGGGGCGTCGCACTTGGAAATAAATCACCGCTATATAAGCAGGCAGGCGCTTTCACGGTGGCCGGTCAATCATCACTGAAAGCCCACATAGGCCCGCTATCTCAGGTAGAATGCGCCCCCAGTTTTTGGAGAAGCTCATGACCCTGCTCAAATTCACCGATGTGTCCCTTGCTTTCGGCGCCATGCCGTTGTTGGACAAGGTGTCCTGGCAAATTGCCCGTGGTGAGCGGGTGTGCATCATCGGCCGCAACGGCACCGGCAAGTCCAGCATGTTGAAGCTGGTCAAAGGTGTGCAGAAGCCCGACGACGGGGCTGTCTGGCGTGCGCCGGGTCTCAAGATCGGCGAATTGCCCCAGGAATTGCCGGTGGCCGACGACCGGACTGTGTTCGACGTCGTCGCCGAAGGTCTGGCTGGCGTAGGCGCCTTGCTTGCTCAATATCATCACCTTGCACAGAACTGCGTGACCGAGGAAGACCTCGACAAGCTGATGCATGTGCAGCAGGACCTCGAAGCCCGCGACGGCTGGCGCCTGCAGCAACTGGTCGACAGCACCCTGAGCCGCCTGCAACTGCCGGCCGACAAGACCCTGGCCGAGTTGTCCGGCGGCTGGCGTCGTCGTGTGCTGCTTGCCCAGGCCTTGGTGTCCGAGCCGGATCTGCTGCTGCTCGATGAGCCAACCAACCACCTGGACATCGGCGCTATCGCCTGGCTCGAAGAGGCCTTGATGGGTTTCCAGGGCGCCGTGTTGTTCATCACGCACGACCGTTCCTTCCTGCAGAACCTGGCAACCCGGATTCTGGAACTGGATCGCGGCGGCCTGATCGACTGGAACGGCGATTACGCCAGCTTCCTGGTCCACAAGGAAGCCATGCTGTCGGCGGAAGAGACCGCCAACGCGCTGTTCGACAAGCGTCTGGCCCAGGAAGAAGTCTGGATTCGTCAGGGCATCAAGGCCCGTCGCACCCGTAACGAAGGTCGTGTGCGCGCCCTCAAAGAGCTGCGCGTAGAGCGCAGTGAACGTCGCGAGCGCACCGGCAAGGCCAACATCCAGCTCGATACTGCCGATAAATCCGGCAAGCAGGTCATGGTCCTCGACAACGTCAGCTTCGCTCACCCGGGCGGCCCGATGTTGATCAAGGATTTCTCCATGGTCCTGCAGCGCGAAGACCGCATCGGTCTGCTCGGCGCCAACGGTACCGGCAAGACCACCTTGCTCAAGTTGATGCTGGATAACCTGCAGCCGACCAACGGCTCGGTTGAGGTCGGCACTCGCCTGGACGTGGCTTACTTCGACCAGCTGCGCCATCAGCTGGATCTGGAGAAAACCGTTATCGACAACGTCGCTGAAGGTCGCGACTTTATCGACATCGACGGCCAAAGCCGACACGTACTGAGCTATCTGGGCGATTTCCTGTTCAGCCCGCAACGTGCGCGGACGCCGGTCAAGGCGTTGTCCGGCGGTGAACGAGCACGTTTGCTGCTGGCCAAGCTGTTCAGCAAACCGGCCAACCTGCTGGTGCTCGACGAACCGACCAACGACCTGGACGTTGAAACCCTGGAACTGCTGGAAGAAGTGCTGCTGACCTTCAAAGGCACCGTGCTGATGGTCAGTCACGACAGGGCATTTCTCGACAACGTCGTCACCAGCACGCTGGTGTTCGAAGGTGAAGGCAAGGTTCGTGAATACGTCGGTGGTTATCAGGACTGGCTGCGTCAGGGTGGCTCGCCACGTCTGCTGGGCGTGACCGACACCAAGTCCGGTAAAGCCGAACTGGCCACCGCTGTCGTCGAAGCGGCGCCTGTTGCTGCCAAGGACATGCCGGTTGCCAAGAAAAAGCTCAGCTACAAGCTGCAACGCGAGCTGGAAGCGCTGCCTGAGCAAATCGACGAAGTCGAAGCGCAAATGGCTGCCTTGAACGCTGAAATGGCCGATGCCGGGTTCTACCAGCGTCCTGCCGAACAGACCGCCGCCGTGCTCGCCCAGCTGGAAAACCGCCAGGCTCAGCTTGACGGTTTGCTGGAGCGTTGGGCTGAACTGGACGCCTGAATGCGTTTGGCGTTGCCATAAAAAAGCCCGAATCAGTCAATGATTCGGGCTTTTTGCTGCCGGGCTGCGATGGGATTGGCAGTTATTCAGCTTTTTTCAGGCGTACGGCCAGCACGTCGCAGGGCGCGCCGTGCAGCACGTCATTGGCTGTCGAGCCGAGCAGCAGGGCCAGGCCGTGACGGCCATGGCTGCCGACCACGATCAGGTCGCAGTTTTCCTTGCGCGCCAGTTCGTGAATTTCCTGGCGCGGTTGGCCGTAGACAAGATGGGCGTCGCCCACGTTGACTTCAGGATAATTTTTTTTCAGTGCTTGGAGTTTGTCTTTGGCCTGATCGAACTGCTGTTGCTGCAGTTGCGAAAGGTCCATGGGCACGTCGCCACCGAAGGCCATGGCCATGGGTTCGACGATATGCACCAGTGAAAGCTTGGCGCCGTTGCGCACTGCTACCTCGCGACCGCGGGCAAGTACAGGGCTGCACTCTTCAGTAAGGTCAACGGCGACCAGAATGTGTTCATACTTCATGAGGAAGTCCTCCGGAGGTTTGCGATGATATCAGTATGGCTGTTTCATGCCTTTCTGGGCAGGCCATTGTTTTTAATTGCGGTACGAATCAAAAGGCAGGCAGCTATATGACGTTCTGGATAATCCTGTCAATCGTTGGTGTGATGCTCAGCCCGCTCGTATGGCTGCGGCAATCGCGGCAACAAAGCGGTTCAATGGCCCTGCGCATGGAGGCGCGGCGCATGGGGCTGGGCATGCAACTGGCGCCGCAGGAATGGCCGCACTGGTTACCCAAAGAGCCGCCAAGCCCTTGTGCGCAATATCACCGGCCGCGTCGTATGGAAAAATCCGCCTCCTGGGTGTACTGGCAGACTGAGTCCGGCGTCTGGCTCAATCGCTGGCGCGAGCCCTGCGAGGATCAAAGCTTGTTGACTCAATTCCACACGCTGCCCGCTGATGTGTTCAAGGTCGAGGCTGATGAGCAAATGATTGCCCTGTATTGGGCCGAGCGGGGCGAGGCGGAAGTATTGCAGCGTATTGCTGCGGTGCTCAAAGCCCTGGCTTGAGGCCCGTGGACTGAATTTCAGGCATTAAAAAGCCCGATAACAACATCGGGCCGGGGTTGGCCAGGCAGGCCGATAATCTGTAACACATTTCGGTGCAATGCCGAAAAGTGCGGGCTGGAGCGGCGGAGTCGAATGACTGGTTCACCGTCTTGTGCAGTGCGCTGAATGTAGACCTTCTGCGCCGTTTTGTCGCGATTCCTTCAGTTTTTTTCTCCAGTGACCTGCTTCGGTGCAAAAACCTGTCCGGGTTTATCACCGTTTGGTCACGATAAACGCGCTGAATAGCTGCCAATCACGATTGCTGACCGGGGCGGTTACTTGTGCGCAGGCCGATCATTTCCCGGTTTTATTGGCGATTAGCCGAATTGACAATTATCCGGATTTGGCAGAAGGTAGGCGCATCCAAATCAAACGGGCGTATGAATTGAGCGTTTGGTCCGTCAGACGGCTCTTACAGAGCCCCGGCTATTACACCGGCAGGTGTGCCTGGTGATTTGGCGCTTCATCGACGGCGACGTCGTAGTCACGCCAGAACCAGCGTTCGGTGTGTATTGTTCAGCTTCCATATCGTGGAGATCAGTTGATGATTTACGAAGGTAAAGCCATCACGGTTAAGGCTCTTGAGAGTGGCATCGTCGAATTGAATTTCGATCTCAAGGGTGAGTCCGTCAACAAGTTCAACCGTCTCACCCTCAACGACCTGCGTCAGGCCGTGGACACCATCAAGGCTGATGGTTCGATCAAGGGCGTGATTGTTACCAGCGGCAAAGACGTGTTTATCGTCGGCGCTGATATCACCGAATTCGTCGAAAACTTCAAATTGCCGGACGCCGAGCTATTGGCGGGCAATCTGGAAGCCAACCGGATTTTCAGCGACTTTGAAGACCTTGGCGTACCGACCGTTGTCGCCATCAATGGCATCGCGTTGGGCGGTGGCCTGGAAATGTGCCTGGCCGCTGACTATCGAGTCATGTCCAGCAGCGCCAAAATCGGCCTGCCGGAAGTCAAGCTCGGCCTCTACCCTGGTTTCGGCGGTACAGTTCGCTTGCCTCGGATCATCGGTGCCGATAACGCCATCGAGTGGATTGCCTCCGGTAAAGAAAACCGTGCTGAAGACGCGCTGAAAGTCGGCGCCGTCGACGCTGTAGTCGCACCGGAAAAACTGCAAGAGGCCGCCCTGGACGTCATCAAACGCGCCATTTCCGGCGAGTTCGATCACAAGGCCAAGCGCCAGCCGAAGCTGGACAAGCTCAAGCTCAACGCAATCGAGCAGATGATGGCGTTCGAAACCGCCAAAGGTTTCGTTGCCGGTCAAGCCGGTCCGAACTATCCGGCGCCGGTGGAAGCGATCAAGACCATCCAGAAAGCCGCGAACTTCGGTCGTGACAAGGCGCTGGAAATCGAAGCCGCCGGTTTCGTGAAAATGGCCAAGACTTCTGCCGCGCAGAGTCTGATCGGTCTGTTCCTGAATGATCAGGAATTGAAAAAGAAAGCCAAGATCTACGACGAAGTCGCCAAGGACGTGAAGCAGGCGGCTGTATTGGGCGCTGGCATCATGGGCGGCGGGATTGCCTATCAGTCGGCTGTCAAAGGCACGCCGATCCTGATGAAGGACATTCGCGAAGACGCCATTCAGCTGGGTCTGAACGAAGCGGCCAAATTGCTCGGCAGTCGCGTTGAAAAAGGCCGTCTGACCGTGCCGAAAATGGCTGAAGCGCTTAACGCGATTCGTCCGACGCTGTCCTACGGCGATTTCGGAAATGTCGATCTGGTGGTTGAAGCCGTGGTCGAGAACCCCAAAGTCAAGCAAGCGGTATTGGCCGAAGTCGAGTCCCAAGTGGGCGAAGACACCATTCTGGCGTCCAATACTTCGACGATTTCCATCAGTCTGTTGGCCAAAGCCCTCAAGCGTCCGGAAAATTTCGTCGGCATGCACTTCTTCAACCCGGTGCACATGATGCCGCTGGTTGAAGTGATTCGTGGCGAGAAGTCCAGCGAAGTCGCCATCGCGACCACCGTGGCCTACGCCAAGAAAATGGGCAAGAACCCGATCGTGGTCAATGATTGCCCGGGCTTCCTGGTCAACCGCGTGCTGTTCCCGTACTTCGGTGGTTTCGCCAGGTTGGTCAGCGCGGGCGTGGACTTCGTGCGCATCGACAAGGTCATGGAAAAATTCGGCTGGCCAATGGGCCCGGCGTATTTGATGGACGTGGTCGGCATCGACACCGGCCACCATGGTCGTGACGTGATGGCTGAAGGCTTCCCTGATCGCATGAAGGATGACCGTCGCTCTGCCATCGACGCGCTCTACGAAGCCAAGCGCCTCGGCCAGAAGAACGGCAAAGGTTTCTACGCCTACGAGACGGACAAGAAGGGCAAGCCGAAGAAAGTCACCGATGCCGCTGTGCTTGAAGTGCTCAAGCCGGTCATCTACGAACAGCGCGAAGTGTCCGACGAGGACATCATCAACTGGATGATGATCCCGCTGTGCCTGGAAACCGTGCGTTGCCTGGAAGACGGTATCGTCGATACCGCCGCAGAAGCCGATATGGGCTTGATCTACGGCATCGGTTTCCCTCCGTTCCGTGGCGGTGCGTTGCGTTACATCGACTCGATCGGCGTCGCTGAATTCGTCGCCCTGGCTGACCAATATGCTGACTTGGGCGCCTTGTACCACCCGACTGCGAAGCTGCGTGAGATGGCCAAAAACGGCCAGAGCTTCTTCGGTTAAGCGCCTTTCAGGAGTGAATTTATGAGTTTGAATCCAAGAGACGTCGTGATTGTCGACTTCGGTCGCACCCCGATGGGCCGCTCCAAGGGTGGCATGCACCGCAATACCCGTGCCGAAGACATGTCGGCGCACTTGATCAGCAAATTGCTGGAACGCAACAGCAAAGTCGACCCGGCTGAAGTCGAGGACGTTATTTGGGGTTGCGTCAACCAGACCCTGGAGCAGGGCTGGAACATCGCCCGCATGGCGTCGTTGCTGACGCAGATCCCGCACACCTCGGCGGCACAAACCGTGAGCCGCCTGTGCGGTTCGTCCATGAGCGCACTGCACACCGCAGCGCAAGCGATCATGACCGGCAACGGCGATGTGTTCGTCATTGGCGGCGTTGAGCACATGGGCCACGTCAGCATGATGCACGGCGTCGATCCAAACCCGCACATGTCGCTGTACGCGGCGAAGGCGTCGGGCATGATGGGTCTGACAGCGGAAATGCTCGGCAAGATGCACGGCATCACCCGCGAGCAACAAGATGCTTTCGGCGTGCGTTCGCATCAGCTGGCCCACAAGGCGACGCTGGAAGGCAAGTTCAAGGATGAAATCATCCCGATGCAAGGGTATGACGAGAATGGCCTGCTCAAGGTTTTCGACTACGACGAAACCATTCGTCCGGACACCACCCTGGAAAGCCTCGCGGCCTTGAAACCGGCTTTCAATCCGAAAGGCGGAACTGTGACCGCGGGCACATCCTCGCAGATCACTGATGGCGCATCATGCATGATCGTCATGTCTGCCCAGCGTGCTCAGGATCTTGGTATCCAGCCGATGGCGGTCATTCGTTCCATGGCTGTGGCCGGTGTTGACCCGGCAATCATGGGTTACGGGCCAGTGCCAGCAACTCAAAAAGCATTGAAGCGGGCGGGTCTGAGCATCTCGGATATCGACTTCTTCGAGCTCAACGAAGCTTTTGCCGCACAGGCGCTGCCAGTGCTGAAAGATTTGAAAGTGCTCGACAAGATGAACGAGAAGGTTAACCTGCACGGCGGTGCTATCGCTCTGGGCCATCCATTTGGGTGTTCCGGTGCGCGTATCTCCGGCACTTTGCTCAACGTCATGAAGCAGAATGGCGGCAACCTCGGCGTTGCTACCATGTGCATCGGACTGGGTCAGGGCATCGCCACCGTCTTCGAACGCGTCTGATTTGTCAGGGTGACGCAAGCCGGGGCCAAGTGCCCCGGCTTTTGTATTTTGGCAAAAGCTGTTTATAGAATTGTTTTCCAATGTGTCTTGCGAGGACAGCAACATGAAATTACAGCCAGGGCTCTACCGCCATTACAAAGGCCCCGAGTACCGCGTATTCAGTGTTGCCAGGCACTCCGAGACCGAAGAAGAAGTGGTGTTTTACCAAGCCTTGTATGGCGATTACGGTCTCTGGGTACGCCCATTGGAAATGTTTCTGGAGTCTGTCGAGGTTGACGGCGAGCAAGTGCCGCGCTTTGCTTTGGTCCAGGCTGAACCGAGTCTCTTTTCCAGGCCGTGAATCGTGATCGAACACAACCCCGTGCTTGACCTCGGGTTGTAGCCACTATATATAGCGGGGCCTCGACAGGCTCCAACCGTCTTTCATTTTCAGTATTCAGGAATTTTCTGATCCATGGGCAAATCGCTGGTCATCGTGGAATCCCCGGCTAAGGCCAAGACCATCAACAAGTATTTGGGCAACCAGTACGTGGTGAAG
>Ga0247814_10000572_pt1 | contig 27938 bp, 23 predicted proteins | sample UWRJL179409R1_FD_179947 | JGI IMG/M metagenome (GOLD analysis project Ga0247814, IMG submission 179947) | Plant litter microbial communities from Arlington Agricultural Research Station in Wisconsin, United States - UWRJ-L179-409R-1 | ecosystem: Environmental > Terrestrial > Plant litter >... | reverse complement strand
TGATCCTGCGACTGGCTACGTGACGGCACGCACCTGGACCTTATCGGCGGCTTCACCCCGCAGATGCGCGAAACCGACGACGCCTGCTTCGCCGGTACGTCGGTATTTGTCGACACTTATGAGGCCGTGCTCAAGGCCGGCGACCTGCTAAGCCCACTGGCCAGCGGCGCATTGCTGGAAAGCGATATCCGTTCGAATCTGGCGAGCCTTTGCCAGGGCAAGCATCCGGGCCGCGCAACGGCCAAGGAAATCACCGTATTCAAAGCGGTAGGCACGGCCCTTGAGGACCTGGCCGCCGCACAACTGGTTTACCTGCAACACTCAAAATAATTAGAAAGCCTCATCACTTTTGAAGCTGCCTGTCGCCCGATACTTCAGGAAGACAACCATGAAAGAGTCTGTTCTACAAAAAAGCGACACAACAAAAGAAGACCTCGGTTTTTTCGAAAGAATTGCCGTCGGAGTTTCCAACTGGTCCGAGCGCTGGTTCCCCGACGCCTATGTATTCGCAGCGGTTGCGGTGGTGCTAGTGGCAATCGGTTCGCTGTCCATCGGCGCATCAGTGAAATCAGTGGCCGGGGCTTTTGGCGACGGTTACTGGAGCCTTATCCCCTTCACTATGCAAATGGCTTTGGTGGCCATATCGGGCTATGTCGTCGCGGTATCCCCACCTGCCGCCAAACTGATCGACAAGCTCGCGTCGCTGCCGAAAACAGCTCGCGGTGCAGTGACTTTTGTCGCGTTCATCAGCATGAGCATTTCCATGTTCAACTGGGCGATCAGCCTGATCCTCAGTGGCTTGCTGGTCAGGGCGATTGCTCGTCGTACCGGGTTGAGGATGGATTACCGCGCGGCCAGTGCCGCAGCTTATCTGGGGATGGGCGCCACCTGGGCGCTGGGGCTGAGTTCTGCGGCCGCGCAGATCCAGGCCAACCCGACCAGCCTGCCCAAGTCGATTCTCGACATCACTGGCGTGATTCCGTTTTCGGACACCATTTTCCTCTGGCAGTCGTTGACCATGGCGGGCGTGCTCATCGTGGTGTCGATGCTGGTCGCCTGGTTCTCTACACCGACGGAAGGCCGAGCGCGCACCGCTCAGGACATGGGTGTAGATCTGAGCGTTCCCGATGAGGTAGCGGACGGACCGCGCCGTCCGGGTGAATGGCTCGAATACAGCCCGCTGCTGACCCTGCTGATTGTGGGTCTTGGCTCGATCTGGCTGTACAACGAGTTCACCACCAAGAACCCGATCTATGTGATCTCCGGACTCAATACTTACAACTTCCTGTTCCTGATGCTGGGGATGCTGCTCAACTGGCGACCGAAGCGCTTCCTGGCGGCGATTGCCAAGTCCGTGCCTTCAGTGGCTGGTGTGTTGATCCAGTTTCCACTGTACGGCGCCATCGCGTTCATGATGACCAAAGCCGTGGGCGCCGATGGGGCGACCTTGTCTCATCACCTGGCCTCGGCATTTGTCGCCGTGGCCGACAGCGATAGCTTCGCGGTGGTGATGGGCGTGTATTCGGCGGTGCTTGGTTTCCTGATTCCCTCCGGAGGTGGCAAGTGGATCATCGAAGCGCCTTACGTCATGCAGGCGGCCAACGAACTCAAGGTCAACCTGGGTTGGGCAGTGCAGGTCTATAACGCAGCCGAAGCCTTGCCGAACCTGATCAACCCGTTCTGGATGTTGCCACTGCTGGGTGTCCTCGGGCTGAAAGCGAGGGATATCGTCGGCTTCACCTTTACCCAATTGCTGGTGCATACGCCGCTGGTGCTGTTCATGCTTTGGGCATTTTCCATGACATTGAGCTATACACCGCCCGTCATGCCTACGCCCTGAGGGTGCGAAACAGCAAGGTCCTGTAGGCGTTGTCGGAGGTTACGACGGCGGCGAAAGCGGTTTGCCTGACACCCCCATGTTCGCAGCCTGCGGCAGCTCCTACAGATCGCACCGTCCCTGTGGGAGCGGTGCTTGCCCGCGATGCAGGCGCCGCGGTCTTCCTGCCATACCGAGTTATCGCTCCTCGCGAACAAGTTCGCTCCTACCCCCTGTGGGAGCGGTGCTTGCCCGCGATGCAGGCGCCGCGGTCTTCCTGCCATACCGCGTTATCGCTCCTCGCGAACAAGTTCGCTCCTACCCCTTGTGGGAGCGGTGCTTGCCCGCGATGCAGGCGCCGCGGTCTTCCTGCCATACCGAGTTATCGCTCCTCGCGAACAAGTTCGCTCCTACCCCCTGTGGGAGCGGTGCTTGCCCGCGATGCAGGCTCCGCGGTCTTCCTGCCATACCGCGTTATCGCTCCTCGCGAACAAGTTCGCTCCTACCCCCTGTGGGAGCGGTGCGTGCCCGCGATGCAGGCGACGCGGTCTTCCTGCTATACCGCGTTATCTTCCCTCGCGAACAAGTTCGCTCCTACCCCGTGTGGGAGCGGTGCTTGCCCGCGATAAGGGCGACGCGGTCTTCCTGCCACACCGCGTTATAGTCCCTCGCGAACAAGTTCGCTCCTACCCCCTGTGGGAGCGGTGCTTGCCCGCGATAAGGGCGACGCGGTCTATCAGACGTACCGCGTCATCGTTCATCGCGAGCAAGCTCGCTCCTACAGGCGAGCGCCGAAACCTGTTGGAGCGAGGCTTGCCCGCGATGAACGATGACGCGGTCTTCCAACTATCCTCTGAGCAAATGCCGCCTAAAGGCCACTAGATCGGCAAATTCCCAGAAATCAGCCCAGCTGAAACGTTTAATTATCTCGTAATATCCGGTTACTTTGCGGAACTAGCGCGGTTGGCAGGCCCCTAAGATGCCATGTCCGCAGCCTGGACCGTTGCTTTCACCTGGCCGCCTTACTGTTCAACCAAGGATTTCGCAGTGCCTTCAAGTATCTCCTCCCCAGCTAAACCTGATCAGGGCGGGCAAGCGATGTCGCCTTCCCGGATGATCTTCATTTCCGTGCTCGTTGCCACCATGGGTGCTCTGGCATTTGGTTATGACACCGGCATCATTGCCGGTGCCTTGCCTTTCATGACGCTGCCTGTAACTGAAGGCGGGCTCGGCCTGACCGCGTTTACCGAAGGCTTGATCACGTCTTCACTGATCGTCGGCGCAGCCTTTGGCTCCCTGGCCAGTGGTTATCTGTCTGATCGGTTCGGCCGTCGCGTCACACTGCGCGTCCTGTCGCTGCTGTTCATTGCGGGCGCTCTGGCCACTGCCATCGCTCCTTCGGTGCCGATCATGGTCGCCGCGCGCTTCCTCTTGGGTATCGCCGTGGGCGGTGGTTCGGCGACGGTGCCGGTATTCATCGCTGAGATTGCCGGGCCGAAGAAACGCGGCCGACTGGTCAGCCGTAACGAGCTGATGATCGTCAGCGGTCAGTTGATGGCCTACGTGCTCAGCGCCCTCCTCGCGGCGTTGCTGAGCTCGTCGCATATCTGGCGCTACATGCTGGCTATCGCAATGATTCCCGGCCTGTTGCTGTTGGTCGGTACTTTTTTTGTGCCGCCCTCGCCGCACTGGCTGGCCAGCAAAGGCCGCTTCGATGACGCCCAGGACGTTCTCGAGAAACTGCGCGATACCCCCGAGGAAGCCAAGGCCGAAGTTGCCGAGATGAAGTCGCAAAAGGAGAACCAACGCAAGCGTCCACCGGTCTCCGAACTGTTGCGTCAAAGCTGGGTGATCAAGCTGCTGCTGATCGGTATCGGGCTGGGCTTCACCGCCCAGTTCACCGGCGTCAATGCCTTCATGTACTACACCCCGATCATTCTCAAGACCACCGGCATGGGCACCAACGCTGCACTGACCGCCACCATCGGCAACGGCGTGGTATCGGTGATCGCGACCTTGCTGGGCATCTGGGCAATTGGCCGTTATGGCCGTCGTCATCTGCTGATGACCGGCCTGGTCATGGTGGTGATTGCTCAAGTTGCACTGGGTTGCGTGCTGACGTTCATGCCGCAGAACCTGACCCAGAGTTATGCGGCACTGGCTTGCATCCTGCTGTTCCTGCTGTTCATGCAAATGTGCATCGCGCCAGTTTACTGGCTGTTGATGTCGGAGCTGTTTCCGTCCCAGGTGCGCGGGCTGCTGACCGGCACCGCGGTATCGATGCAGTGGCTGTTCAACGCCGCCGTGGCCTTTCTGTTTCCCCTGGCGCTGGCGGCATTGGGCAACCCAACGTTCTTCATCTTTGCGGTCATTAACGTCGGCTCGCTGCTGTTCGTGTTCTTCTGCCTGCCGGAAACCAAGGGCAAGTCCCTGGAAGAAATCGAAAAGCACATGAAGAAAGAACTCTAGACGTGTGCGCCGTGCTGCCGGTTTAATTGTCCCCGCGTTCGGCACGGCGCGATCTATACGCAGCAGGTTCCCTGCCCGAGGAGCCTGCCACAACGTTTTGCGAGGATTCATGACAGCGTCTGCTGACACTCAAAACACCAGCTGGGTCAGTGTCTGCACACTGGCAGTAGCCGCCTTCATTTTCATCACCACCGAATTCGCACCAGTGGGCTTGCTGAGCGCCATCGCCAACAGCTTTGGCATGACGTCCGCTCAAGTGGGCCCGATGCTGACGGTCTACGCCTGGACCGTTTCGCTGATGTCGCTGCCCATGATGCTGCTGACCCGCAACATCGAGCGCCGTCTGCTGCTCAAAGTGGCCATCGGCGCACTGATCGCCAGCCACATCCTGCTCAGCCTGTCGCCCAACTTCACCCTCGTGGTGATCAGCCGGGTCTGCATTGCCCTGGCCCACTCGGTCTTCTGGTCGATCACCGCCTCTCTCGCAGTACGCCTGGCACCGCAGGGTAATCGCGCCCGGGCCCTGAGCATTCTGGCCATGGGCTCATCCCTAGCCATGGTGCTGGGCATCCCCATCGGGCGACTGCTGGGCGAAAGCATGGGCTGGCGGGCTACGTTTCTTGCGATTGCCGGAGTGGCGTGCCTGATCTGGATCCTGCTGGCCAAGAAATTGCCGCTGTTGCCGACCCAGAACAGCGGCAGCCTTACCAGCCTGCCAATCCTGTTCAAACGTCCGGCGCTGGTGTCGCTGTACTGGATCACCGCTCTGGTGGTGACAGCCAACTTCACGGCCTACACCTACATCGAGTCATTCGTGCAAAAGGTCGGCGGTTTCAGTGAAGGCACCACCACCTGGTTGCTACTGCTGTTTGGTCTGGCCGGATTGCTGGGCTCCATGGTGTTCAGCAAGCTGGATACCCGCTTCCCGAAAAACCTTACCGCACTGGCGATCGGCTCTTTGTGCCTGTGCCTGGGCCTGATGTTCTGGGCCTCATGGAGCATTTATACGCTGGTGGTGGTGTTCGCTTTGTGGGGGCTGGCGATGTTGTGTTTCGGCGTGCAGATGCAGTCCCAGGTCATCAGTCTGGCGCCGGATGCCACCGACGTCGCGACCGCCCTGCACTCGGCCATCTATAACATCGGGATTGGTGGCGGCGCGCTGCTGGGCAGTATCGTCGTGCATCATCTGGGTTCGGCATGGGTGGGCTTCATCGGTGGCCTGGTGGCAGCAGTGGCTCTGGCGTTGTGCCTGTTCAACGCCAGACGCTTCGAGAAAGCCGCGCGGGCAGCGGCTCAGGAATCAGGCCTGCAGGGTTGACCTACGTCAGAGCGGGTCGAGTTCTTTGCGACGCGCATCGGCCGAGACCGGGTACCCAAAAAGATAACCCTGGAAATGTGAGCAGCCCTCAGCCTCGAGTTGAGCCTGCTGCTCCGGGGTTTCGACGCCCTCGGCAGTGACCTTGATGTTCAGGCTGTTACTCATGCCGGTAATGGCACGGACGATGGACAACGCTTCGTGACTCTGTCCCATGTCGCGAATGAACGACTTGTCGATCTTGATGCGATCAAACGAGAACGAGCGCAGATACCCCAGGGATGAATAGCCCGTACCGAAATCATCCAGCGCAATACTGATCCCCAAGTCCTTGAGCGCCCGCAAGGTCTGAATATTCTCCTCGCTGTTCTCCAGCAGGACTGACTCGGTGATCTCCAACTCCAGAAGATGAGCCCCAAGACCCGAATCGGAAAGTGCCAGCGCCACGATGTCCACTAATCCGGGGTTGTTGAATTGCACGGACGACAGATTGACCGCCACGGTTTGTCCGGTGCCCCAGCTGGCCGCCTCGCGGCATGCCAGATTCAGCGCGCGGCTGCCGATTTCATGAATCAACCCGGTTTCTTCAGCAATGGGAATGAAGTCCAGAGGCATGATCGTGCCCTTGGTTGGATGCTCCCAGCGCATCAAGGCTTCATAGCCGCAGATGCGTCTGTCCCGGGTGTCGATGATCGGTTGGTAATGCAGTTGCAGCTGGCCCAAATGCAGCGCGGTGCGCAGGTCGGTCTCGATACTGCGACGGGCGCGGGCAGCGTCACTCAGCTCGGGGCGGAAATACTCGTGGCGGTTGCGGCCGTTGCGTTTGGCTTCGTAAAGCGCCATCTCCGCAAAACCTAAAAGTTGCTGGGGACTGTCATGGTCATCCGGTGCTATGGAAATCCCGATGCTGACCCCGACAATAAGACTGTGCCCATCGACCGAAAACGGTCTGGTGATCGCCGAGATGAGTCGTAGCGCGGCGCTGCCAGCCGCCTCGGAATCTTCAAGGGCGGTCAGCACAATGGCGAACTCATCGCCGCCAAGCCTTGCCAGCGTATCGTCTTCACGTAGCTCACCGCTCAGGCGTTTGCCCAGCGCGCTCAGTAGTTTGTCGCCCAATGCATGCCCCAGGGCGTCATTGATATTTTTGAAGTTATCCAGATCCAGGCACAGCACACCGGTCAGCTTTCCCGGGTGCTGATGCAGCTCCAGAGCCTGAGCCAGCCGCTCGTTGAACAAGACTCGGTTGGGTAAACCCGTGAGCGCATCATGATGAGCCATGTGCTGGATCTGTGCCTGAGCGGCCAACTCATCGGTGACGTCCTCTGCGACAAACAACACATAGTTGGACTGGCCTTCAAGGTTCTTGCACAGCAAGGCGCGACTGCGCAGGGTGCGGTCCCCGACGACGGTTGCTACCAGTGTTTCGGCCACCTGCACGCCGGGCCTGTGAAACACCCTTTCCACCTGTTGCTCAATGTACTGGGCGACAACCGGCTTCAAACACGCACTGATGGTGCGCCCAACCATGCTTGCCTGCTGGTAGCAAAACAGGCGCTGGGCTTGCTGATTGGCCAACAGCACCTTTTTGGTTACAGCGTCCTGGACGATTACGCTGGCGGGAATATTGGCGATCACAGAATCAAGGAAGCGCGACAGCGACGTCATTTCCTGGCTGTATTGCTCGGCCAGCTCTTTGGCATTGACCAGCTCAAGCTCGTAGCGGCGTCGCTCGCTGATGTCCCGAGTCACCTTGGCAAAACCGATCAATTGGCCGTTTTCATCGTCGTAGATCGCATCGATCACCACGCTGGTCCAGAAATGGCTGCCGTCCTTGCGTTGACGAATACCTTCGGCGGCGAAACGGCCGTATCTGCGCGCGGTTTCCAGTCCGGCCTGGGGCAGGCCCTTGGCGCGGTCCTGAGGGGTATAGAACACCGAAAAATGCTGGCCGATGATCTCCTCGGCTTTGTAGCCTTTAGTCCGTTGCGCCCCGACATTCCAGTTCACTACGTGGCCCTGGAGGTCGAGCATGTAGATCGCGTAATCGGTGACGCCCTGCACCAGCAGACGAAAACGCCGCTCCTGCTCGCGTTGAGCGAGTTGAGCCTGGCGCTGTTCGGTGCAGTCACGAGTGATTTTCGCGAACCCCAGCAGTTCGCCCTCGTCGCCCCAGATCGCATCAATGACCACATGGGCCCAGAACGAGGTGCCGTCCTTGCGCAGCCGCCAGCCCTGATCCTCGAAACGCCCGGTCGTCCCGGCAACCTGCAGGTTTCTGTCAGGCAAGCCAGCGGCGATGTCTTGCTGGGTGTAAAAGGCCGAGAAATGCTGGCCGACGATCTCGTCCGCGGTATAGCCTTTGGCCCGCTCCGCTCCCGGATTCCAGTTCGCGACGATGCCCTGAGGAGTGAGCATGTAGATCGCGTAATCGACCACACTTTGAATCAACTGGCGATACATCAGGTCGGAGCTTTCAATCATTGGCATTACAGCGAACCTCAGCAAATTCAAGGCCAGCTATCCATGGCAGTGGCGGGTTATGACCCGTGACTATTGTTCTGGGTAGCATAATGCCACTCTTTTCAGCGGATTATGGTAAGAGATGACGCTCGCGAACAAGACGTGGACAAATATTCCCGGCAGGTGCAGGCGCAGCGCCCTCTGACGCTTGCGGTCAGCAGGCTTGCCAAATCCTGATACAACTATGAAAATGAGATTCATTACCAAATAACTGATCTCAGGTTCACGCCATGTCCTCCGCCGACCCGTCGCTGCAACACGCGGTGCACACGCTTTATGTGGACCATCATCGCTGGTTGTGCGGCTGGTTACGTAAAAGGCTGGGCTGTGTCGATCATGCCGCGGATCTTGCCCAGGACACTTTCATCCGGGTACTGACCCAGCGCAAGGGAGCCGAACTTCGCGAGCCCCGCGCCTACCTCAGCACTGTGGCGCGCAGCCTGATGATCGACATGTTCCGGCGTCGCGCGCTCGAACAGGCTTATCTCGAAACCCTCGCGGCACGCCCCGAATTCCACGATGTGTCCCCTGAAACCCGCTTTCTGATCATCGAAGCGCTGGTGGAAATCGACCGGCTGCTCGATGGCCTTGGCGGGCGTACGCGGGAGATTTTCCTGATGGCCCAACTGGATGGGTTGAGTTACGTGGAAATCGGCCGACAGCTGAATGTCTCGGTGAACACCGTCAAGAAACACGCGGCCCGGGCGCTGACCCATTGCCTGCTGTCAGTGGAAGACTGAGCCTTGTCTACCGCTCAAACACCAGACCGCGCCACCCTGGAAGCCGCCGCCCGCTGGTACGTCGAACTGCATTGCGAAGAGCTGAACGAAGCGACCCGCCAGGCTCATTGCAACTGGCTTGAGCTTGACCCCAGCCACCGGCAAGCCTGGGAACGTCTGGCCCGCTTGCAGGAAAAATTCGACAAGGTCACGCCGGGTATCGGCCGTGTGACCTTGTCCAGTGCCCGAGCCAGACGCCGCGAAGTGCTCAAGGTTCTGTCGGTTCTACTGGCTGCTGGTGCTGCGGGCAGCATTGCCTGGCGGGCCACTGATTTGCCGCTGTTGATGGCCGATCAACGCACGGGCGCCGGAGAACGGCGCCGTGTCCGGCTGGACGATGGTAGCCAGATGCAAATGAATACCGCCACGTCGGTGGATATCCGCTACACCGGGCGACTGCGGGAACTGCGCTTGCTCAGCGGAGAAATCCTGATCGAAACCGCAGCGGACGCCCAAGCCAGGCCCTTCATCGTCCACACCCATGACGGCAGTATCCGCGCGTTGGGCACTCGCTTTACCGTGCGTCGCGACGCCGACCTGACCCGGGTTTGCGTTTTGGAGCATGCGGTGGAGATCCGCAATGGGCTCTCGACTGACAAAGTACGCGTCGCAGCCGGCCAACAACTGAGTTTCAGCGCCAATGTCATGGGCACTGTGCAGCGCGCTGAAGCGCAGGCGGATGCCTGGACCCGGGGTATGTTGGTGGTCAACGATTGGCGTTTGGGAGATTTCATCGCCGAGCTGCAACGCTACCGCTCCGGCCACTTGGGTTTTGATCCAGGCATCGCCGGGCTGCGTATTTCCGGGGCATTTCATCTGGGCGATACCGACGTCATCCTTGAAAACCTCACCCTCACCCTGCCCGTGCGGATTCGTCGGTTCAGTCGGTTCTGGGTGAGTGTCGAGGCGGTTTGAACAGCCCGACCTGAGTTGCCCGGTCTTCCTGTAGGAGCTGCCGAAGGCTGCGAAAGCAGTATTCCCGATACTCCGCCTTCGCAGCCTTCGGCAGCTCCTACAGTAATCGGCAGTCAAATTTTTTCACCCGGGGTGTTGTCGATTCCCGTTCTCATTCGACTTTGTAGATAAGAGGCGCAATCGACGCCGCAATCATCGCTACAGGGCGAAGAGGAAACCGCATGTCCCCGCGCAAGTCCCCCATTGGAAATACGCTCATCAGCCGTGCACTGTTCGGCATGGTCCTGGCAGCCCCTTTTGCCACGGTGCTGATCATGCCCACTGCCTGGGCGCAAACCAGCGTTGAAACCGAGTTCAACATCCCGGCTGGTCCCGTGAGTGCAGCGCTGGAGCAATTTGCTGCGATCGCTGACGTCACAGTGTCCTTCGAACCTGATGCCGCTCGCGAACAAAAATCCCCTGGCTTGCGCGGCCGCTACTCTACAGATGCTGGCTTGCGACAACTGCTGGCCGGCAGCCGATTGCAGATCGTGCCTCACGCCAATGGCAGCTATTCATTACTGCCAAAAACCGGTGACGCCTCGGCGGTGCAACTGGACGCGACCAGCATTTCGGGACGCTCTGTCGAATCCGCCGCCGGGCCGGTGGACAGCTACGTCGCCACTCGCAGTGCGTCCGGAACCAAGACCGATACCCCGCTGATTGAAGTGCCGCAATCCATCTCGGTGATCACCCGCAAACAGATGGATGCACAGAGTTCGCAGACCGTGACCGAAGCGCTGCGCTACGTGCCCGGCGTCAAGGTTGAAGGCTACGGTCTGGACCCTAAAGGTTTTGACTGGTTGTTCATTCGCGGCTTCAACGGCCAGTCCACCAGCGACTACCTCAATGGCCTGCGACAACAGAACAACAGCTACGCGTTTTTCCGCAGCGAGCCTTACTCACTCGAACGTATCGACGTGGTCAAAGGCCCCTCGTCGACCCTGTTCGGTCAAGGCGATGCAGGCGGGATCATCAACCGTGTCAGCAAAAAGCCCGAAGCCGACCACGTCAACGAAGTGCGACTCTCAGCCGGCAGCCATGAGCGCAGGCAGGGCCAGTTCGACCTCGGCGGGGCCCTGGACGATGAGCAACATTTGCTCTATCGGGTGGTGGGCTCGGTGCGCGACGCCAACACCCAAGTCGACTATGACGACGGCCATGAGCTGAAAGACGATCGCCTGTATATCGCGCCCTCATTCACCTGGGCGCCGGATGAAGACACCAGCCTGACCCTGCTCAGTGATTTCCTGCGTGACCGTAACGGCGGCTCGCTGTTTGCCTACAGCACACCCGATGGTCACACCACCGACACGTTGATGGGTGACCACAGCTTCAACCATCTGAATCAGGATCAATACAGCTTCGGTTACGAGTTCCGTCACCGCCTCGACGACACTTGGGAATTCCGTCAGAACGCTCGTTACGGTCAGGTCGATGTGATTTTCCAGAACCTGCTGCCCTTCAGTGTCGACACAGGCACCGGCAACACGATTCGTGGCGCCGACCGCTTCGATCAGCACATGAACGCCTTCAATCTGGACAACCAGCTCCAGGCTGACTTCAACACCGGGCCACTGACCCACAAACTGCTGATGGGCGCCGATTATTCCTGGCAGGACGCCGACGTCACCCGCTGGCGAATCCAGGGTCCGAGCCTGAATATCTATGCCCCGCAGTACGGCCAGAGCGTGACCCGGCCAACGGCGGCCAACAGCATCAGCTCGATCAACTATGACCAGACTATCGAGCAGATCGGCGGCTATATTCAGGATCAGATCAAGTTCGACGATCACTGGATCCTGACTGCTGGAGGCCGTTACGATTACGTGCACAACGATCTGGACAACCATGCTGGCGCGTCCACCAACCAGAAGGACAACGCCTTCACCGGCCGCCTGGGGCTGACCTACCTGACGGAATTTGGCCTGGCGCCATACATCAGTTATTCCGAGTCCTTCGCCCCCAATACCGGCCTGGACAGCAGCGGTCGTGCTTTCGACTCAAGCGAAGCGCGGCAATGGGAAGCTGGCGTGAAATACCAACCGACGGACGCCCTCTTCATGACCCTGGCGGCCTACGACCTGACCAAGACCAATGCGCTGACCAATGAACTGATCAACGGCGTCAGCACCGGATTCTCGGTGGCCAACGGCGAACAACAGTCCCGTGGCATCGAAGCCGAGATCAAAGCCAAGCTGGATCACAACTGGGACCTGGTGGCCTCCTACACCTACACCAAAGCCGAAATCACCAAGAGCACCCGTGGCGATGAGGGCAATCGCCCGGCGAACGTGCCGAAGCACATGGCGTCGGCCTGGCTGAACTACACATTCCACGACGCCCTGCTCAACGGCCTGATGCTTGGCGGCGGCGCGCGCTACACCGGCGTGTTGTATGGCGACAACGCTAACTCGTACCACATCGACAACTACACCCTGTTCGACGCCGGCGCGAGCTATCCGATCAACAAGAACGTGACGGTGTCCCTGAATGCGCAGAACCTGCTGGATGAGAAATACGTCGCCACCTGTGATGACTCCTACGAGTGCTACCCAGGCCTGCGTCGGACCTTGCTGACCAGCGTCAAGTATTCGTGGTGATGTGAACACCATTCTGTAGGAGCTGCCGAAGGCTGCGAATCGCCGTGTGACATCTAAAGCGTCTTCGCAGCCTTCGGCAGCTCCTACGGATCCGCAGACCAGTAATATTTTTGTTACACACCGGTAGTAATGTGGCGTTTTGCTACTGGGAAGAATAAGAAGTGATGCGCCTGTTTTCTTCCTCGCTGAGCCTGCTGCGGCTGCTGCTGGTCATCTTGTGTGCCGCCACTCTGGTCTTTCTGTGGGGCTTGTTCCTGCAACAGAAGGCCACTTCCGAGCACGAAGCGCTGGCCGCCAAAGCCGCTGAACACCTTAATCTGGCAACCATTGCGGCGGAGAACCTGCGGCAACTGGTCGACCGCGCCCAAGCCATCGGCAAAGTCGCGCGCAGTGACATCGAAGATCGTGATCAGCGCAATTGGGGTCTGGTGCGCATGCTGGCCGAGGACCCGGTCCTCAAGCGCATGACCTTGTACAGCAAAGATGGCCGATTGCTGTCCGGCACCCACGTCGATGAGCCACAACAACTGTCCCCTGACTGGCTGGAACAACTGCAAAAGCATTTCGCCCAGTACGGCCTCAAGCCTTTGCTGCCGGGATCGCCCAGCAGCCAGACCGGCTCGTCCTCACCTAATTGGCGCTTGCCGTTCCTGCTGCCCCTTACCGATCCCGCTGCACGCGAACTTGATAGCGTGCTGCTGGTACAGCTGGACATCGGCTATCTGGCAGCGCTTTTCGAACGTATCGACTTGGGACGCAGCGGAATGATGCGTTTGCTGGATACTACGGGCCAGGAGCGACTGCGCATCACCAGCAGCGGCGTCGTGATCTCTGGAGCGGCGTTCAACCCGGAACTGCCGGTCAGCGCCCAGGAAGCCGGGGAAATCACTCAATACGCTGCCGCGGCAACCTATCAGAGCCTGTACCGACGCATGGCGCCACGTGGCTTCAGTGTCGTGGTCAGCCAGCAGCGTGACGAAATCCTCGCCTCCTCACGACTGACGTATGAGCGCCAGTTCTGGCTGAACGTGTGCATGACTGTTTTCATACTCGCCAGCCTGATCTGGACCTTGCGGGTATTGCGTCGACGTCAGGAAGCGTTCGCGGCACTGGAGCAGGCCCAGCAGATCAATCAGCAGTTGATCAGTCGTCTTGAAGACGAGCATCGGCGCAGCAGCCACGCGGCGGCCACCGACCATTTGAGCGGCTTGCACAATCGACGACAGTTCATGGAAGTGGCGACGCAAGTCTTGACCCGGCAGCGCGGCAAGCGGAAGTTGTTGGCGATCCTGTTCATCGATATGGACCGCTTCAAGTCGATCAACGATTCCCTGGGACACCGCACGGGAGACTTGCTGTTGCAGGCAGTGGCCGGACGCATCAGCCGCATGCTGGAGCCTAGCGACGAAGCTGCGCGTTTCGGTGGCGACGAATTTGTGGTGCTACTGGCTGGCGAGCGCAGCGAAGAACAGATCGATGCCTGGGCTCGCAGCCTGGTGGAGAAACTCTCTGCAATTTACTCTCTGGAAGAACATGAACTGAGCACCAGCCCTAGCGTGGGGGTCAGCATTTGCCCGCGGGACGGGCAAGATATCGAAGACATGATTCGCTGCGCGGACGCGGCCATGTACTCGGCCAAGCGTGCGGGTCGGGGGGAGTATCGGTTCTTCGACCCGTCGCTGAACGTCTCGGATATCAAAGAATTCATCCTGGAGCAGGCCTTTGCCGGTGCGCTGAATGAACGCCAGTTCGTGCTCCACTATCAGCCGCAAATCCGCCTGGATTCCATGCTGGTCGAAAGCTATGAGGCGTTAGTGCGGTGGCAGCATCCAGACTTCGGTTTGCTGTATCCGGATCAATTCATTTCCCTGGCCGAACGCAGCGGATTCATCATCGCACTGGGCTGGGAAGTCTTGCGTCTGGCCTGCGAAGACCTGTCCCGCTGGCAAGCCCAGGGCCGGGACTCAAGTCTGGCGATCAACATCTCGGCGATACAGCTGGGCCAGGCAGACTTCAGCGAGAAATTGCTCGGCGAACTCAAGCGTTACCACATCCAGCCACGACGCCTGGAACTGGAAATCACCGAGACCTCGGTGCTGGACCCCGAAGGCCATGGCATTGAACATCTTCAACGCCTGCGCCATGCAGGTCTGGCCATCAGCCTCGACGATTTCGGCCAGGGTTATGCGGGCTTCGCTCATCTGCAATCACTGCCGCTGACCAAGCTGAAGATCGACCGCGCGGTCATCGCGCCCTTGTCCAACAGTCCCGATGACAACCCCATCGTGGCCTCCACCATCATTCTCGCCAAGCGTCTGGGCCTGGAGGTCGTCGCTGAGGGCGTGGAAACCCGCGAGCAAGTCATCTGCCTGAAGCTGGCTGGTTGCGACATGGTGCAGGGCTACCATTTCAGTCGGCCGATGTCGGCCGAACAGCTCAATGAATACGCTCCTTTTATCAACGCGATGGATACCGCATGCGCTCAGTGAAATGGTTGGCCGGGCTTTTAACGACGGCGTTGGTGACATCAGCGCTGACCGCCACGGTGCATGCCCAATGCACCCAACGCAGCCTGCGCGTTGCGATCATTCCCAACACCAGCAAGCCTTTGGAAGTGTTACGCCGGGACTATCAGCCGCTGCTCGAACGCTTGAGCACCTCGCTGCACATGCCGGTGGACCTGGTGTCCACCTCCTCGTCCTATGAAAGCGTGATTGATGCGATCGTCTCTGGTGGCGTGGATATTGCCTGGCTGGGGCCTGCTTCCTATGTGATGGCTCGCCAGCGCGACCCGCGCATCGAACCGTTCGCCAGCCTGACGATCAGCCCCGGCTTCTTCACTCCTGCAGGCCACCACTACCAGTCGTTACTGCTGACCCGACGCGGTACCTTCGACAAGGTTGAAGCATTACGCGGTGCCCAGGTGGCCTTGAGCGATCCAGCCAGCACCTCCGGCAGCGTGGTGCCTAACGCTGAGTTTTCCGTGAAAGTCGGCCAGCCCCTCACCCGGTTTTTCAGCTCGGTGGTTTATGCAGGCTCCCACAGCAAATCCCTGGACACCCTGCTGGACAGCAGAGTGGACGCAGCGTTTGTGGCCAGCGTTGAAGTCGATGCCTATCTGAACAGTGGACGAATCCAGCGCGACACCTTCGACGTCCTGTGGCGCTCGGAGCCCATCTACTACTCACCTTATGTATTCAGCGGAAGCCTCTGCCCGGAATTGAAAGAGCTGATCCGCACCGCCATGCTCACTGATCAACAAGGCCTGTCTGCCTTCCTCCAGTCCCAGGAAGCCTCCGGCCTCTTCCCGGCCAGCCATGCTGAATACGAGCCGTTATTGCGGATGATGCAGACGCGTTGATGAGCTAGCACTCGACCGTGATAGCGCGTCCCCCCGCGAAGCCGATGACGCGCTGCGCCTGACAAACCGAGGTGCCCAATTCGCGGGCAAGCCTCGCTCCTACGGAGGTTCCGGTCGTCTGTTGGAGCCGGGCTTGCCCGCGAAGAACGATGACGCGGTGCGCCTGACAAACCGAGGAGCCCAATTCGCGGGCAAGCCTCGCTCCCACAGAGGTTCCGGTCGTCTGTTGGAGCCGGGCTTGCCCGCGAAGAACGATGACGCGCTGTGCCTGACAAACCGAGGCGCCCAATTCGCGGGCAAGCCTCGCTCCTACAGAGGTTCCGGTCGTCTGTTGGAGCCGGGCTTGCCCGCGAAGAACGATAACGCGGTGCGCCTGACAAACCGAGGCGCCCAATTCGCGGGCAAGCCTCGCTCCCACAGAGGTTCCGGTCGTCTGTTGGAGCCGGGCTTGCCCGCGAAGAACGATAACGCGGTGCGCCTGACAAACCGAGGCGCCCAATTCGCGGGCAAGCCTCGCTCCTACGGAGGTTCCGGTCGTCTGTTGGAGCCGGGCTTGCCCGCGAAGAACGATAACGCGGTGCGCCTGACAAACCGAGGTGCCCAATTCGCGGGCAAGCCTCGCTCCTACAGAGGTTCCGGTCGTCTGTTGGAGCCGGGCTTGCCCGCGAAGCCGATGACGCGCTGTGCCTGACAAACCGAGGCGCCCAATTCGCGGGCAAGCCTCGCTCCTACAGATGTAGTGCAAAGCCTGAGCTTGCGCGGTGATCGTTGTAGGAGCTGCCGAAGGCTGCGAATGGCGGCGTGTCAGACAAAATACCTTCGCAGCCTTCGGCAGCTCCTACAGAAAGCGAGTGATGTATCTGGTCAGAAAGAAGGGTCAGAGCAATGTGCGCCACACCGGCGCACACTGTCTTGATTGCATGCCTTGAAGGGCTACATCAAACGATGGCGTCCCAAGGGCGGTCGCCCTTGTCGTCCTTGATGCGGGTTGGCAGGCCCATGGCGTCAAGCAGCTTGAGGAACGGCTCGGCTGGCAGTTCTTCAACGTTGGCCATGCGCTGTACGTCCCATTCCCCACGCGCAACCAGCAGGGCTGCGGCCACCGGCGGTACGCCAGCGGTGTAGGAAATGCCCTGGCTATCGGTCTCAGCGTAGGCTTCTTCGTGGTCGGCGACGTTGTAAATGAATACCTCGTGCGGCTGACCGTTGCGGGTGCCTTTGACCAGATCACCGATGCAGGTCTTGCCGGTGTAGCCCGGCGCCAGCGAAGACGGATCCGGCAGCACGGCCTTGACCACTTTCAACGGCACGATCTCAACGCCCTCAGCAGTTTTCACTGGCTGCTCGGACAGCAGGCCCAGCTTGTTGAGCACGGTGAAAACGTTGATGTAATGCTCGCCAAAGCTCATCCAGAAACGCACGTTCGGCACGTCGAGGTTTTTGGACAGCGAGTGCACTTCATCGTGACCGGTCAGGTACAGGTTCTGCGAACCTACTACCGGCAGATCATCGGTGCGTTTGACTTCGAACATGCTGTTGGTGGTCCACTGGCTGTTCTGCCAGCTGTACACCTGCCCGGTAAATTCACGGAAGTTGATTTCGGGATCAAAGTTGGTCGCGAAATACTTGCCGTGTGATCCCGCATTGACGTCGAGGATGTCGATGGAATCAATGCGGTCGAAATGCTGTTGTTGCGCCAGTGCGGCATAGGCGTTGACGACGCCTGGGTCGAAACCCACCCCGAGAATGGCGGTGACGTTCTTCTGCTGACACTCTTCGAGGTGTTTCCACTCGTAATTGCCGTACCACGGCGGCGTCTCGCAGACTTTGCCTGGCTCTTCGTGGATGGCGGTGTCCAGATAAGCGACGCCGGTATCGATGCAGGCACGCAGCACCGACATGTTCAGGAACGATGAACCGACGTTGATGACGATTTGCGATTCAGTCTCGAGGATAAGCGCCTTGGTCGCTTCGATATCCAGTGCATTGAGCGAGAAGGCTTTGATTTCAGCGGGCTGTTTGAGGCTGCCCTTGGCCTTGACGCTGTCGATGATGGCCTGGCATTTGGAGATGTTGCGCGACGCGATAGCAATACGACCGAGTTCGTCGTTGTGCTGCGCGCACTTGTGGGCCACCACCTTGGCGACACCTCCTGCACCAATGATAAGAACATTTTTCTTCAATTTCTTTCTCTCTCCTTATCTGCCAGCTTACGAAAGGCTGGACAGGTAATCGTGGAAATCAAACTCACGAACCACCTCGACTGTACCGTCGAGTTGTTTCACTACGATGGACGGCATTTTCAGCCCGTTGAACCAGTTTTTCTTCACCATGGTGTAACCCGCTGCGTCAACAAACGACAGCCGATCGCCGATGGCCAGCGGACGATCAAATTGGTACTCGCCGAAAATATCTCCGGCCAGGCAGGATTTACCGCACACCATGTACGTGTGCTCGCCATCGCTGGGTGCCAGCTTGGCGTTCAGGCGGTAGATCAACAGGTCAAGCATGTGGGCTTCGATGGAGCTGTCGACCACGGCCAGGTGCTTGCCGTTATAAAGGGTGTCGAGCACGGTAACTTCCAGAGAAGCGCTCTGGGTGATCGCCGCTTCACCGGGCTCCAGATAGACCTGCACGCCGTACTTCTGCGAGAACACCTTGAGGCGCGCGCAGAATTCGTCAAGCGCATAGCCTTCACCGGTGAAGTGAATGCCGCCGCCGAGGCTGACCCATTCCACTTTATGCAGCAAGTGACCGAAGCGTTCTTCGATAGTACCCAGCATCTGGTCGAACAGACCAAAATCACCGTTCTCGCAGTTGTTGTGGAACATGAAGCCGGAGATTTGCCCAATAACTTCTTCGACCTTGACCGGATCCCATTCGCCGAGACGGCTGAACGGACGCGCCGGGTCGGCCAGCAGGTAATCGGAGCTGCTTACCTGAGGGTTGACGCGCAGACCGCGCACTTTGCCGGCAGAAGCCTCTGCGAAGCGCTGCAACTGGCCGATGGAGTTGAAGATGATCTTGTCGCAGTTCTCGAGCATTTCCTCGATTTCGTCGTCAGCCCAGGCCACGCTGTAGGCATGGGTTTCGCCGGCGAATTTCTGACGACCGAGCTTGAGCTCGTAAAGCGACGACGACGTGGTGCCATCCATATATTGCTGCATCAGGTCGAACACCGACCAGGTAGCAAAGCACTTGAGCGCGAGCAGAGCCTTGGCCCCGGAGTGTTCGCGCACGTAGGCGATCTTCTCCATGTTGCCCAGCAGCTTCTGTTTATCGATCAGGTAGTACGGCGTTTTGATCATTTCGACGCCTCCGGCAAGGTCGGCCAAAAAAAGGACACGCATTGTGCCTTCACTAGGGGGCGTTCTCAATGAGTTTCCGCCCTGCGTCGGGGTGGGGCCTGAACACGGGCGATGCCGGCAGATTAAGCCGGTGCCAGGTTACAGTTTGATAGCAGAGTTATTTCAAGGCTGCGCTTTGCGCCCCAAGGCCTTGCTCCAGCTCTGGTCCATGCTGTGTTGCCAGTTTCGGTCCGCCTGGCTGTCGATGCCGACGTGGTGTTCAAAGTCACTGTTCACACTGGCCTGACACTGACGAAAACCATCATCCCAGCCCGTCGCGTAATAACGATCCGCCAGATAGGCCGGTACATTTTTCCGAAACTCCGCCAGCGCACCGGCGGCCTGCCGGCCACTGCCACAGCCGTCTTCGAAACCGCTGACGAAGGGCGCTGGATAGCCCTGCGCCAGCAAGCGCTCACGGGTACTCTGACAACCCCCCAGCAGCGCAACGGCCACTAACAGAGCGGCCAGCGCCGAGACGTTTAGAACTGAGACAGGCATGATGCTCACCTCGGCCGCTCTACTCGGCCGCTCTTTTTTTGGATATCAGATTACGTTCACTGATCGAGCCTGCAGTTGCCGGGCGATAGAGCAGCCAGCGGTAACAAAGCACGCAAATCACCCAGTCAAACAGCAAGGTCCAGAGGTTATGGGAGAGGAAGTGGGCGCCCTGAAGCATGCGCCCCACGGAAAAAATCACCCCCAGCCCAAGGGCAACTCCCAGCGCAATACGCGCGCCGCGTGGATGGCGGTCACGTAAAGCGAAGAACAGGGCCAGCAGCGAAAAACCGGTCGATGCGTGACCACCCGGCCAGCACCGCCCTGGCTTGAGCGTCTCAGCTCGGGCACTGAGCAGCGGCGTGAACGTCTCTGTCCCACCGAACTCGCTCAGGCTCCATGGGCACTGCACCGCAGTAAGGGCCTTGAGCGGGGTGATGATCGCGGTACTCAGACCCATCGCCAGCACCACGTAACCCAACGGGCGGCGCCACTCACGCCATTTCGGCCGGAACAGGCTGGCGATAAACCCGATGACGATCAGCACGCTCAGCAGAATCACCGCCTGCTTGGCGCGATCGTGCAGGATGTTTTCCAGCCAGTAGCTCTTACGGCCGATAAAACCGCTGCCTGGAACATAAAATTTTTCGGCAATGGCGAAATCCAGACCTGCAGGGTCCAGCCAGAGCAGCAAGCCCATGACCAGCAACGGGAAGCCCAGCCAGAGCCGAAAATCAAAAGGGCGCGAGACAGGAAGCGGTAGTGCATTGGCCATGAACAAGTTCCGACAAGAATTGAAAGTGCAGTGTTTTTTCAGTTGCTGACTGACGAGGTCGAAGCGGGAAGCTGCAAGGTGTCAGCACCCTTCCCGTCCGATCTGGCAGTTTTGCGAATCGGCTGCTGCAAGGTTGAACGTCCGTAGAAGAACAGCGCGATCAGCAGCGTGCTCAACCAGACGAAGATCCCTGCCCAGAAGGTGTGCGACAGATAGTGCCAACCTTGCAATACCCGGGTGGTGCCGTAGACCAGGCCGAGGACAGTTATGCCAGCCAGCAACAGGTACGAGTGCTGCCAGCGATAGCGTCTGGCGATGAAATAAAGGGCAAACAGGCTGAACGCGCTTGAGGCATGACCACCCGGCCAGCAGCGTCCGGCCCCGGCCTCGCGCCACAGGGTGAAGTTTTCAAACCATTCGCGGTGCAACTCGGTGCCGCCGTAAAGCGTTGTTTCCACCGGGCAATAGATGCTGGTATGGCTCTTCAGGAAATGGATGACGCCGGTACTCAGGGCAAAGGCGACAATAATGAAGAAGAAATCCAGCCTGTAGCGATGTAACTGCTGCAATGGCCGGGAGATCCGCGAGCCGATGATACGACGCGCAAAGCGACTTTCCCGGTACCTCTCCAGCAACGGCCAGATAAAAGACAGTAGCGCACCGATGATTGCCAACTCGCCTGTCCAGTTAGGGATGATCCGTGCCCACTTGTGAGTGATTTTTTCGAAAAGATGACTCTCACCAATCGGAAACACGCCAGCGACAGGGTCGTAGAACAGATTGCTGAACAACCGATCCAGCTCGGTCAGGTCAAAAGCCAGAAACGTCAGCAGCGCCAGGAGCAAGGGCAAACCCAGATTGCGGTAATAAAAAGCAGATCGGGAGCCTGGGTCTTTCATTAGAGAAGAGATCAATTGAACTGTCCTACCGTCAGGTTTTTCCACTCTGCAGCGTCCAGCGATCCGAGGATCTTCGGAGCATGGCGACCATCCACTTGAACGAAGAACGCCTGGGTGTAATCACTGCTGCGGTCTGGGGCATGCACGCCCATCTTGCGTTCGAATTGATCGATGCAACCGCTATGGGTAATCAGCACTAGGTTCTGTTGCGGTTTCTTGCTGGCCAGAACGGCATCTTTGAAGCCGCTGTCGCACTCGCTGAGCCAGTTTTGCGTAGGCACCGCCTGCCCCGAGATGAAATCCGCAGTCTGCCGGGTGCGAGTTAAGGGGCTGGCGATCATCCGGGTATTTTCAAGGCCCAGTTGCTGTAAGCCGGAACCCACTGCCACTGCCGCATTGCTGCCATTATTAGTAATTCCATCGGCACTGCCCAGACACGAATTGCCGGACCGGTCACAACGCTCGGCGTGCCTGACCATGACCACTACGTCGCCCCGAGCCCAGCGTTGGTACAGACCAGACTTGAGCATATTGCCGCTGACGCCAAGATCCACCACGGGAGTCGCTGCCAGGAACCAGCCAGAAACCGTCGCCAGGGTGACGATACTGGTGAGCAGTACAATCCGACCGTAGTTGAAACGCCGCTTTCGAGAAGAGGGTCGCGCAGTTACCGAACCAATCATTAACGTAGGGGCCACCGTGTTGCTCCTGCTGAATATTCAGAACTGAGGTGCCAGTCGAGGGTTGCCCGCATAACTTCACCCGTATCAATGACAGGACGATAAGACCTGCCCCGTGGTTGAGCAGTGAAAACAATGTAAAAAATAAGTTGAAGCACAGATTGATAATGCTTCTGTTTTCGGTGAAAACCGCTGTAACAGTCCAATGAAAAGCTGACAGCCACCACCATTTGTTTGCATGCTTTTCACAAAAATTTTATCCCAGCCGCCCTAGAGTCCACGCCATTGGAGACAGCACCGCTTTTTTTGCATGACCGCCAGCGCTCCGTAACTTTTCAAGTAGATGACGCATGTTTAAAAGCAAAGCAGTTCGCCCTGAAGTTGTAACGGTCCTCGCCAGCGCCTTCTTGTTGCTCGGCTTTAACGCAACCTTCTGGCAGCACCTCCTTACTATCACTGACACCAGCAGCACAGGCGTGATGTTAAGTATTGCCTTCAGCGTCATGATTTTTTTTGTATTTAATATCGTTCTTACCGTTCTGGCGTTTAAAAGAGTTTTCAAGCCGTTGTTGATCGCTTTGTTCATGATCAGCGCAGGCGTCGCTTACTTCATGAATCGGTATGGCGTACTGATCGACACCGGCATGTTGCGTAACTTCGCCGAAACCAATGCCACTGAAGTATGGGATTTACTGTCACTCAAACTGTTTATCTACCTTGCACTGCTCGGTGTATTGCCCTCCTTACTGCTGTGGAAAACCCCCGTCACGTACCGCCGCCTGCACCACGAACTGATCAGCAAAGCGTTGGTCAGCGTCACCTGCGCCGTGCTGATCGCTGGCGTTGCACTGGTCAATTATCAGGGGCTTTCATCGCTGTTTCGCAATCACAAGGAGCTGCGCCTGATGGTCGTGCCCAGCAACTACCTCAGCGCATCCATCGGGTACCTGCGTGAGCAGGTCGTCACCGCCCAGAAGCCGTTTCTGAAGATAGGCGAAGATGCAAAGTTGAGTAGTGACTGGGCCCAACACACGCGTAAATCCCTGACGGTTCTGGTGGTAGGCGAAAGTGCCCGGGCCGAGAACTTCGGCATTCTGGGTTACAACCGCGACACGACACCTCGGCTGCAAAAAGAGGATGGCCTGGTTGCCTTCACCGATGTTCACTCGTGTGGCACTGAAACGGCCGTATCGGTGCCCTGTATGTTTTCCAACATGGGCCGCAAGGACTACAACGCTTCCACGGCAAAAAGCCAGGAAGGTTTGCTCGACGTTCTCAAGCGCGCCGGTCTGGACGTGATATGGCGTGACAACCAATCCGGATGCAAGGGCACCTGCGATCGAGTAACGGTTCAGGATGTCAGTAACTTGAAAGACCCTCAGTTGTGTGCCAACAACGAGTGCCGGGACGAAATATTACTGCAAGGCCTGCAGAACTTTATCGATCACCTGGATAAAGATACCGTGCTGGTACTGCACCAAATGGGCAGTCACGGTCCGGAATACTTCAAGCGTTATCCAAAAGAGTTTGCGAAGTTTACCCCTGTGTGCGAAAGCAACGCCCTGGACAATTGCAGCAGGGAGAGTATCGTCAATGGCTATGACAATACGCTGCTTTATACCGACCATGTGCTGGCCAGCCTGATTGATATCCTGCGCAGCAATCAGGACAAAGTCGACACCGCGATGTTATACCTGTCAGACCACGGTGAATCATTGGGTGAATACAATCTATTCCTGCATGGCACGCCTTACGTGCTCGCACCTGATCAACAAAAGCATGTGCCGATGCTGGCGTGGTTTTCCGACAGTTATCAGCAGTCGTTCTCAATTGACAGCCACTGTCTGATGAACACCCGCAACGCACCCTTGAGCCAGGACAACCTTTTCCACTCGATGCTCGGTTTATTGCAGGTTCACAGCAAAGTTTACGACCCTGCGCTGGATATGTTCGCAGGCTGCAGAAAGGCCAACACAAGCAGCGCGTTGGCAGTTCAGTAACCGGCTACAGAACACTCATCAACACCACCGGCCTGTTCAATCGGGTCAGCAGAATAAAAAGAGCGGTCCATGCGCATACTTGTTATTGAAGACCATAAAGACATCCTGGCCAATGTGTCGGAGTACTTCACGCTCAAGGGCTGTGAAGTGTCGGGTGCTCTGGATGGCGTGACCGGGTTGCATCTCGCGGTGACGGGAAACTTTGACGCGATCATTCTGGACCTGATGCTGCCTGGAATGGACGGCAATACGGTCTGCCGACGCATCCGGGAAAATACCGGCCAGCACGTACCCATCTTGATGCTCACCGCCAGAGACCAACTGGATGACCGTCTGACCGGGTTCGAGGTGGGCGCCGATGATTACATCGTCAAACCCTTTGCCTTGTCTGAGTTATTTGCCCGGGTTGAGGCGGTGGCCCGGCGCTTCAAGGGTGTGCAAAAAAACATCATTCAAGTGCATGACCTGACCTTCGATCTAGACTCGCTCGAAGTCAAACGCGCAGGCGTGCTGCTCAAACTCAACCCGACCAACAGAGTGCTGCTGGAACTGCTTATGCGCAAAAGCCCGGCGGTGGTCAGGCGCAAGGATTTTGAACAAGCCCTCTGGGGTAACGCCCCGCCTGACACGGATAGCTTGCGAACCAGCATCTACACGCTGCGCAAGACCATCGACAAGTCCTTCGAGACTCCGTTGTTGCACACTGTTCACGGCATGGGCTACAAACTTCAGGGGCCGCGATAGTAGCAATCGTCAAACGCAAACCATCCGGATTCGGGACTCAACACTGTCCCCGGGGTTGCGCGGGTCACGCTGGGAGGCCGCGCAAATGGCCGCCCGACAGGCAGTGATGCTGCGGGTCATCTGACGCGACACTGTCGGCAGTGTCCCACAGGGTGCAGCGACTGCCGCATGAAAGTGCTGTTGAATCAAACTGCGCCCCAGCCTGTCCCATCCTCACACATCCCCCAATTACCCGGAGGTTCTTGATGAGCAACGCCCCTTACGTGCCACCCAAGGTCTGGAAGAACGAAGCATCATCTGGCGGTGCCTTTGCGAGTATCAACCGCCCTGTTGCCGGGCCGACCCATGAAAAGCAATTGCCCGTAGGCAAGCACCCTTTGCAGCTGTATTCCCTGGCCACACCCAATGGTGTGAAGGTCACGATCCTGCTGGAAGAGCTACTCGCGCTGGGGCATAGCGGCGCCGAATACGATGCATGGCTGATCCGTATCAACGAGGGTGATCAGTTTTCCAGCGGCTTTGTCGAGGTCAATCCCAACTCGAAAATCCCGGCATTGCTGGATCGTAGTGCGCAGCCCGAGATCCGGGTATTTGAGTCAGGCTCGATCCTGCTTTATCTGGCGGAAAAGTTTGGTGCGTTGTTGCCTGGCGACCCTGCCGGGCGGACCGAAACCCTGAACTGGCTGTTCTGGCAAATGGGTGCGGCACCCTATCTGGGCGGTGGCTTCGGGCATTTTTATGCCTACGCCCCCGAGAAAATCGAGTACGCCATCAACCGTTTCACCATGGAGGCCAAGCGCCAGCTGGACGTGCTTGAACAACGCCTCAGCCACAGCCCCTATCTGGGCGGCGACAGCTACACCATTGCCGACATCGCGGTCTGGCCGTGGTACGGCGAACTGGTGCGGGGCAATCTGTATTCGGCTGCCGAGTTCCTGGCTGTCGATGAATACCCCCATGTGCAGCGCTGGGCAGAAGAGATCGCCAAGCGACCTGCGGTTATCCGTGGCAAGCGGGTCAACCGAACCTGGGGCGATGAAGCCAGTCAGCTAGCGGAGCGGCATCAGGCGGCTGATCTGGATTGATTACCGGGCCAATGCAGCTCCTGCACACTGCAGTCATTGTGGGCGCGGTGCTTGGTCTGGACCGCATCCGGACGATACAGACACTCCGGTTCAGCAGTCCTACCGAGTCATCGTTCATCGCGGGCAAGCACCGCTCCCACAGTAAATCGGACGCATTCTGCTACACCGAGGCGCTACGATTCGCGGGCAAGCCTCGCTCCAACGGAAGACTCGGTCGCCTGTTGGAGCCGAGCTTGCTCGCGAAGAACGATGACGCGATGCGCCTGGCGTGCCGCGTACCCTGTGGGAGCGGTGCTTGCCCGCGATGAATGATGACGCGATCTGCCTGACAGACCTCGGCGCCGGTATGGTCCGGAGGCGGCCCAGACCAAGCCCCACTCCCACAAAAATCACCCGACCCCGTGGGAGCGAATTCATTCGCGAAGAGGCCAGCAGATTTGAAGCATCTTTATTGCCAGCCCGCTCTTTCAGGTCCTGCCGCTCAGTCTGATCTGCTTTTTTCTGCAATGTTTGAGGCTGTTCTCAGCACAGACTTTCACCCATGATGCGTGTCTCGCCCCCGCAGACAACGCTCATGAAACGCTACGAACAATTCGCCGCCGACATCGCTGAACTGATCCGCACCGGCATGCTGGCGCCCGGGGAAAAGGTACCGTCAGTAAGAATGGCGAGTCGCACTTATTCGGTCAGCCCTTCAACGGTATTCAAGGCGTATTACCTGCTGGAGGACAGAGGTTTGATCCAGGCGCGGGCGCGTTCGGGCTATTACGTGAGGGAGTGTTCCGCAAGCGCGATGGTTGAGCCGGAGCTGGTCAGGCATGTCAGTGAGGGCACTGATGTTGCCGTCAGCGAGCTGATATTTTCGGTAATGGCATCCCTCAAAGACCCTGAAACAGTTCCCTTCGGGTCAGCGTTTCCAAGCCCGTGGCTTTATCCCTTGCCTCGCCTGGCCAGGTCCATGGCAACGGCAGTTCGCGAGATGTCACCCGCGGCCATCGTCAGCGACATGACCACTGGCAACCCGGAGCTGCGGCGCCAGATTGCCTTGCGCTACATGATCAGCGGCGTCCGCTTGCCGGCCAATGAGCTGGTGATCACCAACGGCGCGATGGAAGCGCTGAATCTGTGCCTGCAATGCGTCACTCAACCCGGTGATCTGGTTGCTATTGAGGCCCCGGCTTTCTACGCCTGCCTTCAGGTACTGGAGAGGCTGAAACTCAAGGCGGTCGAGATCCCCGTCCACCCTCGTGATGGCGTGGACCTCATGTCCCTGCAAGACAGCCTGGAGCGCTTGCCGATCAAGGCCTGCTGGTTCATGACCAGCCTGCAGAACCCCTTGGGTGCCAGCATGACCCAAGACAAGAAAGTCATGCTTTACGACCTGTTGGCCGCCCATGACATCCCGCTGATCGAAGATGATGTGTATTCAGAGCTGTACTTCGGAACCCGGGCGCCCAATCCGATCAAAAGTCTGGATCGGCACGGATTGGTGATGCACTGCGGCTCGTTCTCGAAGAATCTTGCGCCGGGCTACCGCGTGGGCTGGGTCGCCGGCGGGCGCTATACCGAGCAGATCAATCGCCTGAAGCTGATGACCACAATTTCCCCTTCCGTGCCGGCTCAGGCGGCTATCGCCGATTACCTCAAGCACGGCGGCTATGATCGCCACCTCAGGAAATTGCGCGACACACTAGAACTGCAACAGGGTGCAATGCTGGCCGCTGCGACCCGCTACTTCCCCGCGAACACCCGCGTTACCAAGCCCGCAGGCGGCTATTTTCTGTGGTTTGAATTCCCTGAGCAGGTTGACTCCCTGCAGCTGTTTCAACTGGCTCTGGCACAGGGCATCAGCCTGGCACCCGGCCCCATTTTCTCCGCCAGCCAGCGCTTTCAAAACTGCGCACGGCTCAATTACGGATACCCCTGGGATGACCGCAGCGAGCAAGCCATGGCCATGCTGGGACGTATCCTCGCCTCATTTTGAGTAAAGCAGCTTGCTGCAGGCGTTGCCTGAGGTTACGACGGCTACAAAAGCGGTGTGCCTGAAAAACACGGTTCCCCGCGCCCCCCCCCCCCCGCCCTTCACCCCC
>Ga0247814_10000569_pt1 | contig 28118 bp, 32 predicted proteins | sample UWRJL179409R1_FD_179947 | JGI IMG/M metagenome (GOLD analysis project Ga0247814, IMG submission 179947) | Plant litter microbial communities from Arlington Agricultural Research Station in Wisconsin, United States - UWRJ-L179-409R-1 | ecosystem: Environmental > Terrestrial > Plant litter >... | reverse complement strand
CGGTCGTCGTCCCTCCTCGGAAAGGAATTGCTGAGAAGCAGCCGAAGCTACTTAGCGGCAGCCTTCAGCTTGCTTCCGGCGCTGACCTTCACACCGAAGCTTGCCTGAATCTGGATGGCCTCACCCGTCTGCGGGTTACGACCGGCACGAGCCGCGCGGTGCGTACGCTCGACCGCGAGCCAACCCGGGATCGTTACCTTGGTTCCCTCGGCCACGGACGTGGCGAGGGTCGAGAAAAGTGCGTCGAATACACCGTTGACGGTGGCCTGGCTCTGGCCAGACTCCGCGGCAACTGCGGCTACGAGCTCAGTGCGGTTCAGTGACTTATCAGCCATGAGTTGTCCTCCTCGGACCTTGTGCAATTAGAGACTGTTCCGGCAGGCCGAGGCGCTGTGGAACCGCCTCGAACCTACCAGCTGGACTTGGTAATACCGGGCAATTCGCCTCGGTGCGCCATGTCGCGGAAGCGAACACGGGAAACACCGAACTGGCTGAGGTAACCGCGGGGGCGGCCATCGATGGCGTCGCGGCCGCGAACGCGGACCGGCGAAGCGTTGCGCGGGAGCTTCTGGAGGCCCACGCGTGCGGCCTCGCGGGACTCGTCGGTCCCTGCGGGGTCGACAAGTGCCTTCTTCAGCTCGAGACGCTTTGCGGCGTAGCGCGCGACGATGACCTTGCGCTGCTCGTTCTTGGCAATCATGCTCTTCTTGGCCATGTGTTAGCGCTCCTCGCGGAATTCGACGTGCTGGCGCACGACGGGGTCGTACTTCTTCAGCACGAGACGGTCAGGGTCGTTACGACGGTTCTTGCGGGTTACGTAGGTGTAACCGGTGCCGGCGGTGGAGCGCAGCTTGATGATCGGACGTACGTCCTGGTGCTTTGCCATTAGATCTTCACCCCACGAGCCAGAATGTCCTTGACGACGGACTCAATGCCACGTACGTCGATGGTCTTGATGCCCTTGGTGCTGAGCGTCAGTGTTACGTTGCGGCGCAGCGAGGGGACGTAGTACGTCTTCTTCTGCACGTTCGGGTCGAAACGACGCTTGGTGCGTCGGTGCGAGTGGGAAATGTTGTGCCCAAAGCCGGGAATGGCTCCAGTCACTTGGCAGGTTGCTGCCATGAGTCTTCTCCTTAGTACCGCAGAGCGATGTGCTCTACCCAAGATCTCTTGTCGGCACGCGCAGAACCCACAGTCCTGCCCAATGGAGGCACAGGGGGTGGGTTGGCGTACATGTGAGTGTGGATACCACTCAACCAAGGAGTCAGCCTACGTGATTAATGCCTTCTCCCGCAACACGCCCGGGTGATGGTGCGGGGATGGATGCTCGGCAGCGGCTAGTTGCCGGCCAGACGGCACTTCGCGCAAATCCCGAACACGTCAACAACGTGGCTGGGCTCGGTGAACCCGTGCTCAGCGGCAACCTTCGAGGCCCAGCTCTCCACCGCATCCGCCTCGATTTCCACCGTCAGCCCACAGTTACGGCAGATCAGGTGGTGGTGGTGGCTACCGGGGGTGCAGGCGCGGTAGAGACTCTCGCCTTCCTGCTGCAGGGAGTCGGCGTCGCCCTCCACGGCAAGGTCGGCGAGTGCGCGGTACACGGTCGCCAGACCGATGGGGGAGCCGGCGTCGCGCAGCGAGGAATGGAGCGCCTGGGCGCTCACAAAACCTTCAGAGGTGTCCAGTGCGGTGCGCACGGCCTCTCGCTGCCACGTATTGCGTTTCACGGTCATAATTCTACCTTCTTTGACTGAGAACGGGTCGGGTCGCAGTCGTGCGCGAGCGGCGCTTGCGGTGCCCGATAACGCGGCAGACAAGGTAGATAACAAACGAGATGGTGGTGATGTAGGGACTGATCGGCAGCGATCCACCGAGCGCGAGAAGAATTCCCCCCACCGCGGACACAAACCCGAACAGCATGCTGAGCAGCGGCACCAACAGGGGCGACGACGACACCCGCAGTGCGGCGGCGGCCGGGGTAACCAGCAGCGCGAGTACCAACAGCGATCCGATGATCTGCACCGACACCGCGACGGTGAGGCCGAGCAGCACCATAAACGACAGGGCGATGAACCTCGAGGGCACACCCCGTGCGGCAGCGACATCCGCGTCCAGACTGTCGAACGTCAGCGGGCGCCACATCACCAACAGCGCCACCAGCACAACCAGGCTGATGCCGATGAGCAGGTTGAGCTGGGGGAGGTCAACGGAAATGATCTGACCGGTGAGCAGGCCGAACTTGTTGCCACTGCGCCCGGGATACAGGGCGAGGAACAGAATCCCGAGGCCCAGGCCAAACGGCATCAGCACCCCGATGATCGAGTTGCGGTCCCTCGCTTTGGCCCCGAGCAGGCCAATAAGCACCGCCGCGATCAGGGAGCCCACCAGGGATCCGGTGACCACGTTCGCACCGATCAGCAGAGCCCCGGCCGCACCAGCGAACGACAGCTCACTGATGCCGTGCACTGCGAACGCCATATCGCGCTGCATCACAAAAACGCCGATCAAGCCACCGACGATGCCAAGCACGGCGGCCGCGATAATCGAGTTCTGCACGAGGGCGAGCAGCTCGCCGTAGTTTTCGAAGCTGAACAGGCGCGCCCACAGCTCGTCGAGGCCGGTCATTCTTCGTCCTCGTGGTGGTGGGAGTCGTCGCCGTGGCCGTCGGGGATACCCACAACAAGAACACGGCCATGGGTGCGGATGACGTCGACCGGGGTTCCGTACAGGTCGGAAAGCACGTCGTTGCGCAGCACCTCGTCGGGGGTTCCCACCCGGAAACGGCCGGCCGCCAGGTACAGGATGCGATCGACCATACCGAGGATGGGGTTCACGTCGTGGGTGACGAACACGACGGCGGTGTTGTGCTCACGTCGGCGGCGGTCGATCAGTTCCGAGACCCCGCGCTGGTGCTGAAGGTCGAGGCTGAGCAACGGTTCGTCGCAGAGCAGCAGTACAGGGTCGTCGGCGAGCGCCTGCCCGACCCGCAGTCGCTGTTGCTCGCCGCCCGAGAGGTCACCCACCGGGTTGTCGGCGTAAGAGGTCGCGCCAACCGACTCGAGCAGCACATCGACGCGCTCACGAACGGCACTCGACGCAAACGGCACTCCGAACCGGTGACCATTCACCCCGAGGGCAACCAGGTCGCGCCCGCGGAGCGGGGTTCCCGCCGGCACCAGCTTCTGCTGGGGCACGTACCCGATGCGGCGATTGCCGCGGCGGATGGGGGAGCCCTCGAGGCGCACCTCGCCCGAGTCGAGTTTTTGCTGGCCAAGGATGGTTTTCAGCAGGCTGGTCTTGCCTGATCCGTTGGGTCCGAGTACGGCGAGAAACTCACCGGGGCGCACGGACAGGTCCAGCGCACTCCACAGAGTTCTCGCACCAAAGCCGAGAGCCCCGCCCTCGAATTCGAGGACGGGGGCATCGTTCGCCGGGTTCACTACGGGGTGACCGCGGCGGAAATCGCTTCTAGATTGTCGGTCATCCACGAGAAGTAGTCTGCTCCATCGGGGAGGGTCTCAGTGAATGAGACCACCGGCACACCCGCTGCTTCGGCTGCCGCAGCGACCTGCTCTGTCTCCGCTCCCGCCGTCTGCTCGTTGTAGGCGAGCAGCGCGACACTGCTGTCGTCGAACAGTGCCAGGGTCTCCTGAAGCACAAGCGGGGCAACGTCGGTGCCCTCTTCGATTGCCTCGGAGAACTCCTCCGGAGTCTGGTTGGTCAGGCCAACCTCTTCCAGAAGGTACAGCGGAACGGGCTCGGTGATTGCGACGCCCATTCCAGTGGTCACGGCGCGTAGTTCTTCCGCACTGGCTTCGAGGTCGCCCAGTTTGCCCACAAAGGTGGCCAGGTTCTCCTCGTAGGTCGCCGCGTTGTCCGCGTCGATGGTCGAGAGCTGCTCGGCGATCTCCTCGGCAACGTGCTCAACCCCGTGAAAGCTGTACCAGACGTGCTCGTTGAAGCCCTCGATGTGGTTGTGCCCGTCGTCCTCGGAGTGCTCTTCCTCGGCGGCGGCGTCCGTTGCGATCTCTTCGGCGTCGCCATCAGCGTGGTCTTCTTCGCTGTGGTCGGAGTCGAGCAGGCCCGACGCGTCCGTCGCGTTGACAACAACCACGTCAGCGTTGTCGGATGCACTTAGCAGCGAGTCGATGAAGGGGTCATACCCACCGCCGTTCTCGATGACCAGTGCCGCCTTCGACAGCGCGAGCTGGTCCTGGGCGGAGGCCTCGTAGCTGTGCGGGTCCTGCGCAGCGCTGTCGATGAGGCTCGTGACGGAGACGAGGTCGCCGCCAATCTGCGAGGCGATGTCGCCGTACACATTGGTCGAGGCCACCACTGCAACGGTGCCGTCCGTGTTCTCGGCCTGCGAGGCGCTGGCGGAGCACCCGGTGAGGGCAAGCGCGAGGGCAGCCGATCCGGAAACGACCAGGGTGAGGGTTTTGTGCGAGCGCATACTGAGCTTTCTAAAGTTTATCGGGAACCGTAATGATTTCCGTTATCAACTATAGCCTCGCGCTGCGTTAGCGCAAATCCTCGGTGTCTCCGCGATCGTCGACGCACACCACGTCAGTCGAGCAGCAGTGCAGGCTCCTCGATCACGCTGGCAACGTCCGCGAGGAACCGGCTCGCAACATCCCCATCCACCACTCGGTGATCGAAGCTCGCCCCGATAGTGGTGACGAGACGCGAACGTACCTCACCGTCGACAACCCACGGCTTCGGCTTGATGGTGCCGAGCGCCACAATGGCGACCTCGCCGGAGTTGAGGATCGGTGTTCCCGTGTCCATCCCAAACGATCCAATGTTGGTGATAGTGATCGTGCCGTTCGCCATGTCGGCGGGGGAGGTTTTGCCATCCCGCGCGGTGAGGGTCAGCTGCTCGAGCGACTTCGCCAGCTGCAGCAGCGACAGGCTCTGTGCGTCCTTGACGTTCGGAACCAGAAGTCCGCGGGGCGTGGCCGCCGCGATTCCGAGGTTGACGTAGTGGCGCACAATGATTTCCTGGTCGGTCCACGCCGCGTTCACCATGGGGTTGCGGCGCACCGCCCAGATCATCGCCTTGGCCATAATCAGCAGCGGAGAGACACGCACACCGGCAAAGTCGGTGGAGTTTTTGAGGCGCTTGACGAACTCCATGGTGCGTGTGGCATCCACGTCGACAAACAGGCTGACGTGCGGCGCCGTGAACGCGCTGTTGACCATGGCGGTCGCGATCGCCTTGCGCACTCCCTTGACGGGGATGCGCTCTTCGCGCTCGTCGTTCCAGTCGGGCGTCTGGATGTTGCGGAACACACTCGCCTGCGTCGCCTGGCGAACCACGTCGTCGCGGGTGGTCTCACCCGCGAGTCCGGTCGCCGTCACCAGGGTGAGGTCGACGCCGAGGTCTTTCGCGAGCTTGCGAATCGGAGGCTTCGCGATAACAACCGAGGCCGCCGAGGCGGGTACCGAGTGCGGGCGCGGTGTTCCGGTGACCGGGGGAGCGGTGGGGGATGCCGTGGCGGCACCCGCCGCCTGGCCTCCACGGCGACGACGCGACCCCGCGTGGGTTTTTGTGCCGTAGCCCACCAGATTCGATGCGGGCTTCTCGGAGTCAGTTTCCGCGGTGATGCTGGCTGCCGCGTCCGCGACAGCACCGGCAAGCTCGGGTTCCACGGGCGCAACGGCGGCAACGGGGGCGTTGTCACTCACAGTGATGATGACCGTGCCAACGTCGACGGTGTCGCCCTCCTGGGCGCGCAACTCGCTGACGGTGCCCGCGAACGGGCTGGGCAGCTCCACAAGTGACTTCGCGGTCTCGATCTCAACGAGGATGTCGTTCACCGCAACGGTGTCGCCCGGCTTGACCCGCCAGGAGACAATCTCCGCCTCCGTGAGTCCCTCACCGGCGTCGGGAAGGGGGAATTCGAACGTGGCCATAGTGCAGTCCTTAGTACGCCAGGGCGCGGTCGACGGCTTCAAGCACGCGGTCGACGTCCGGCAGGTAGGTTGTTTCGAGTTTTGCGGGCGGGAAGGGCGCGTCGAACCCGGCCACCCGGAGGACGGGGGATTCGAGGGAGTAGAACGCACGCTCGGTGACGGTCGCGGCGATCTCGGACCCCACGCTGACGAAGCCCGGCGCCTCCTGCGCGACGATAAGGCGGCCCGTTTTCTGCACGGACGCGAGGATCGGGGCGTAGTCGATGGGGGAGATGGAGCGCAGGTCGAGAACCTCGACGCTGGTGCCCTCCTCCGCGGCAATATCCGCGGCCTCGAGCAGCACACTCAGCATGGCGCCGTGGCCCAACAGGGTGACTTCGGTGCCTTCGCGGACTACACGAGTGGAGTGCAGGGGTGCGCTCGATCCACTGAAGTCGACCGGGCCCTTGGGCCAGTAGCGACCCTTCGGCTCGAAGAACATCACTGGGTCATTGCTCGCGATGGCCTCCTGGATCATCCAGTAAGCGTCGTCCGGGGTGGACGGGCTCACGATGCGCAGGCCGGCAGTGTGGGCGAACAGTGCCTCGGGGCTCTCCTGGTGGTGCTCCACGGCGCCGATGTGCCCGCCGTAGGGCACCCGGATGACCACGGGCATCTGGATCTGACCCTCGTGTCGGTTGGTGAGTTTCGCCAGCTGGGTCGTGATCTGGTTGAAACCGGGGAAAATAAAGCCGTCGAATTGGATTTCACAGACGGGGCGGTAGCCACGCATCGCGAGGCCGATCGCCGTGCCGATGATTCCGGCCTCCGCCAGCGGGGTGTCGATGACCCGGTTGGCGCCGAACTCGGCCTGCAGGCCTTCCGTGACACGGAAGACGCCACCGAGCGGCCCGATGTCCTCACCCATCAACAGCACCTTGCTGTTGTCGAGCATGGCCTGGCGCAACCCGGCGTTGATCGCTTTCGCGAGGGGGAGTGTCTGGATGTCGCTCATGCCTGCGCACCGTTCTCGTCGAGTGCCGATTCATAGGCGGCGAGCCACGCTTTTTCCTCCACCATCAGAGAGTGGGGCTCCGAGTAGACGTGGTCGAAAATCTTCGACACGGGCGGGTCAGGGATTTCGAGGGTGCGACGGCGGATGTCTGCGGCGAAGTCCTCCGCCTCGACCCGGACGTCGTTGAAGAACGCATCCGTTTCCCCGCGGCCTCGCAGGTACGTCTCGAACCGGGGGATCGGATCACGCTTCACCCAGTAGTCGAGCTCAGCGTCCTTGCGGTACTTGGTGGGGTCGTCGCTCGAGGTGTGTGGGCCGATGCGGTAGGTCAGCGCCTCGATGTAGCGGGGTCCGGAGCCGGAGCGCGCCTCGTCGAGGTTCTTCCGGGTGACGGCGTAACTAGCGAGAACGTCGTTGCCGTCGATCTGCACGCCGGGGATTCCGAAACCGGACGGACGCAGGTACAGCGGGGTACGCGACTGGGTAGTGACGGGAACCGAGATGGCCCAGTGGTTGTTCTGCAGGAAAAACACCTGCGGCGTCTGGTAGCTCGCGGCGAAAACGAGTGCCTCGCTGGCGTCGCCCTGGCTTGTCGACCCGTCGCCGAAGTAGACCATCACCGCTTCGTCGCTGTCGAGGTCACCCGTTCCGGTCTTGCCGTCGAGGGTCACACCCATGGCGAAGCCGGTGGCGTGCAGCGTGTGGGCGGCGATCACCAGTGTGTAGAGGTGGAAGTTGCCGACCTCGGCCGGGTTCCAACCACCGTGGGTGGTTCCGCGAAGCAGTTTCACCACGTCGATCATGTCGACTCCACGTATACGTGCAACGGCATGTTCGCGGTACGCCGGGAATATGTGGTCCTGCGCCCGCGCGGCATAGCCGGAGCCCACCTGCGCGCCTTCCTGACCGATGCTCGGCACCCAGAGCCCCATCTGGCCCTGTTTCTGCAGGTTGGTGGCCTCAACATCAAATCGTCGGGTCACCACCATCTGGCGGTGGAAGTCGCGGAGCTGCTCATCACTGAGCGCTTCGATGTAGGGAAGGTATTCGGCGGACGCATCATTGGTGACGAGTGAGCCCTCAGGATTCAGGAGCTGGATCGTCGCCTCTGTATAAGACATAGGACCTAATCTAACGCGCGTCGGCTGGCCGACTCTCGGAGGTTTTGAACAACCTCCGCGGCTGCCCTTAGGAGTTTGTCCACAGCTGAGGGTTCCCCGACTGTGACGCGGAGCCCCTCTCCGAGGGCCCGCGCAATGATGCCGTGGCTCTCGAAAATGCCCGCGGCGGAGGCGGTCAGCTCGCCCGTGGGCAGCCAAATGAAGTTGCCCTGCGGCTTCGGAACATCCCAGCCCTGGTCAACAAGCGCCTGCCACACCTGGTCGCGCAGCACGGTGATACGCGCAACCCGCTCCAGCAGCTCAGCTTCATATTCGAGGGAGGCGACAGCGGCACGCTGGGCCTGTTCAATCACGGCGAGGGGGATCGCCGCGGCACGCGCAGCATCCATCAGGTATTCGGCACCAATGGCGTAGCCGACACGAAGACCGGCGAGGCCGTAGGCCTTCGAGAAGGTGCGCAGCACCACCAGGTTGGGGTAGCGGTCGAGCATCGGGATGCCCCGCACCGCAGCATCATCCGTCGCGAACTCAATGTAAGCCTCGTCGAGGAGCACCAGCACCGTGGTGGGCACGGATTCCATAAAGGCGGCGAACTCGTCGACCGTCACGATGGCACCCGTGGGATTGTTGGGGCTGCAGACGATGACCACCCGGGTGCGGTCGGAGATGGCGGCGGCCATCGCGGGCAGATCGTGGCGGTGATCGGGGGTGTTAGGAACGGTGACACTCGTCGCTCCCGCAACAGTGACCAGGCCGGGGTAGGCCTCGAAGCTCCGCCAGCTGTACACAACCTCATCGCCGACGGATGCCGCGGCAGTAATGAACTGTGACAGCAGGGAGACGGAACCCGCGCCGACAACAATTTGCTCGGGAGTAACACTGTGGCGCTCGGCGAGGCGCTCCCGGAGAATCGCTGCGGAGGCATCGGGATACCGGTTAAACGGCACGTTCTCCATGGCGGCACGCACGGCCGGGAGCGGCTCGAACGGGTTCTCGTTGGACGACAGCTTGTAGGCGTCGGCTGCGGCCGGCTTGCCCTGACGGTACGGCTGCATGGCTTCAATGTCGGCGCGAAGGCGCACTCGGGGAGAGATCACACCCGCCAGCCTAATTGCGACTCGCGGATTGACCGGTGCATAGTGGTGCCATGACAAGATTCCTCGTGCGCCTGTTGATCAACGCGGCTGCCCTCTGGCTCACCACCCTGCTGGTTGCCGGGGTGCGCGTTGTGCCCTACGCACCGGGGGAGACCCTGCAGATTGTTTTGACCTATCTTCTCGTTGCCCTGATTTTTGGCATCGTCAACGGTCTGATCGGCAATTTCATTCGCATCGTGGCGTTCCCGATCTACATCCTCACCCTGGGCCTGATCTCGCTGGTGGTGAATGGTCTGCTCCTTCTTTTGGTTGCCTGGCTGTCGAGCCTGCTCGGATTCGGCCTTGAGGTCGACGGGTTCTGGTGGGGTGTCATCGGCGCGGTGGTTCTTGCACTCATTAGCTGGCTCATCGGAATTCTTTTGCGCCCGATCATCGGTCGCCAGCGCTAACCAGCGCACTGGCGTCGCCATCGACGGTTCGTCGGGCGAGGTAGACCGAAGTCTCGGCTTCGGTCGCGTCCGCAACAAACGCGGTGAGGCCGTCGAGGGCGTCGCGCAGCTGAGGGCTGCGGGCGTCGTCGATGAGTGCTGCCGTGTCGGTGTAGAAGCCGATCTGGTGGGCGGGAAACACCACACCTTCCGGGATATCTCCGTCGGCAAACAGCTGTCGTTCCACCACCAGCGCCTGCGGGTTCACGTCGTACCCACCCAGGGCGGGCACCAGATCATCGGTATGACGCACGGTGAGCACGGGTATATCGGGAGGAATCTCGACTAACCCGGCGGGCGCTCCGAGCGTCACCACGCCGTCCACGGTGTAGTCGCCCGACGCCACCAGCAGTGAGGCGACGAGGCCACCCTGCGAATACCCCGTCAGCAGAACCGGGGTGGCTGCGGTGACCCCGGCGTCGGCCATCGCCGCACGCACCGCTTCGACCGACCCGGGCGGCATCCCGGCAATCCCCGTGATGTTGCTCGTGAGGTCCCAGGGTTCTTCGCCGGCGACGGGGCCGAAGTCGACCGTTCCCGCGATATACACCTCGAACGCATCCGGCTGACCCGGACGCGGGTAGCGGTCGATCCGGATTTGCTCGCCCGTGGAGCCCGCGCCGGCCACCGGCACGCGCGCGGCGCGCTCGGCAAGGCTGCGCGGTGGGGTGGTGATGGCGCTAGTGGTTTTGTGGATGACAACGCTGCTTTCGCGGAGCATCCCGGCCCCACGCGCCAGCAGCACGGCGATTGCCGCCGTAGTGCCCAGTCCGGTGAGGCCAACACCCTCGTCACCCAGCTGGGAGACCAGCGATGACGGAAGGTGCAGAACGCCACCGAGGGCATCATCCGAACTTCCCATCGCGGCCCGCACCAGCGCCACCGTGGTTGGGTTGGTCAGGATCGACGTGTGGGTCGACAGCCAGTCTCCGATCTCTCGGAAACCGCCGGTCGGTCCGTCACCCGACAGCAGCCCGCGCAGCAGCACACTGCCCAACCCAAGAGTCATGGTCGGCACGGCCATCAGTACCAGCAGCGGCGAGAGAAACCCCACGGCATAGCCGAGGCGGGCGCTGAGTTGCTGCATCACCTCGGTGACAACGAGGTCAACGCGCCCGTACGCCTCGATCGCGGTGTGGAGCGCCCCTGCGGTCAGTCGTGCGTGGTTCTCCGCGGATCCCAGCAGCGCGAGCCCACGCGCACAGCTCACCTCCGCGTCGAGCGCACTCAGGGGTGCATCGGCGGTGCGCAGGTCAACAATGGTGAGTCGTTGGGCCAGCAACTGCACACGCCGACGAACGGTATCCAGCTCACCGCACAGCCGCACCAGCGCTCCCGCCTGGCCGAGGAGCTCATCGGTGGCGACAACAATGCGGCCGCCGCCGGACACAATCAGGTCATCGGACACGGTCGGCCAGTGTTGCAATGGCAGTGTCGCTCGAGCGCTCCGCTGCACGTAAAGCCTGCACCGACGCCGCTAGGGTGTCGCGCAACCGATCAACCAGCATCTCGTAGGCGCCACGCGCGGGCCCCTGCCACTGCACGTCGTCGACGGGAGGGACCAGTCGTTGCTCCCTCTCCAGCTGGTACACAATCGCACCCAGTTCACTACGCTGCCGGATGAGCGCGGAACGCAGTTGTTCCTGCTCAGCGCTCTGCTGGTGCACCCCAGATTCCCATCCCATCATCGGTCGACCTCCGTCTCACCCCGGCCGCGCTGGTGCCGCCGTCTCCCCTCCAGCGTTGCCCCGGAGGGAACACGAACCGGGTGGATCCGTCGGCTTCGGGGACATCGCCCTCTAAGGCGGTCGTGTGGAGGAGGGAAAACTACGGGAGACTAGGAACCATGAGCTTCGACCGCACTCTCGACGAGTCGGCGCTCTTCCGTATCTGCTTCGTCTGCACGGGCAACATCTGCCGCTCGCCAATGGCCGAGGCGGTGTTCAAAAGCCTGATCCGGAAAGCCGGTCTCACCGGGTCAATGTCGGTGATGTCCGCCGGCACGGGAGACTGGCACGTGGGAGAACCGTCCGACGAACGCACCGTTGACGCGCTCAGCGCTCACGGTCACGACGGCAGCGACCACCGCGCAAAGCAGTTCGACCCCGACTGGTTTAATAACCTCGACCTGGTCATTGTGTTCGACCGCAGCCAGGAACGAATCCTGCGCGCGTGGGCCAGCAATGAACCCGACCGGTCAAAAGTGCAGATGCTGTTGAGTTTTGACGGCGACCACGCCGGAGCACTTGATGTGCCCGACCCCTATTACTCGGACGCGGACATGTTTGACCGCGTCCTCGGCACGATCGAGAAGGCTTGCAACTCGCTCTTCCGCCAAATCACCCCAGGAATCCGACAGGGAGTCTCATGAGCCCACTGCCCGAACAACCAATCAGCCCGCTCGACGGCCGCTACCGCGCCGCCGTCACCGAACTCGGCGAGCACCTCTCCGAGGCGGGACTCAACCGGGCGCGCGTTCGCGTCGAGGTTGAGTGGCTGCTGTACCTCACCGATCACGAGCTCTTTGGCTCGAGCCGGGTCAGCGTCGAACAGGCTCGCCAGCTGCGTTCCCTCGTCACCGAATTCGGCCAGGGCGAAATCGACGAACTCGCTCGCCTCGAAGCGACCACCCGCCACGACGTCAAGGCCGTCGAGTACCTGGTCCGCGGAAAACTCGCCGAGCTCGGGCTCAACGATGTCGCCGAGCTGACCCACTTCGCCTGCACCAGTGAAGACATCAACAACCTCTCGTACGCCATGACCATTGGCGCGGCCGTGCGCGAGATCTGGCTGCCGAAGTTCACCGGTGTCATCGACGCCCTGCGTGAGCGGGCGATCACCCACCGCGATGACGCCATGCTCGCCCACACCCACGGCCAGCCCGCCACCCCCACCACGGTGGGCAAGGAGTTCGCGGTGTTTGTCCGCCGTCTCGAGCGCCTCAAGGCTCAGGTCGAATCGACCGAGTACCTCGGCAAGTTCAGCGGCGCCACCGGCACGTTCGCGGCACACGTCGCCGCCGATGCCAGCCAGGACTGGCCTGCCATCTCCCGCGAGTTTGTCACCTCGCTGGGTCTGGACTGGAACCCCCTCACCACCCAGATCGAGCCGCACGACTGGCAGGCGGAGCTCTACTCCCGCATCAGCCACGCGAACCGGGTGCTGCACAACCTCTGCACCGACATCTGGACCTACATCTCGATGGGCTACTTCAGCCAGATCCCCCAGGCGGGTGCAACCGGGTCATCCACCATGCCCCACAAGATCAACCCGATTCGCTTCGAAAACGCGGAGGCCAACCTCGAACTGTCGAGCGCGCTTCTCGAGTCCCTCGCGGCGACGCTGGTCACCTCACGTATGCAGCGCGACCTGACCGACTCAACAACGCAGCGCAACATCGGTGTGGCCCTCGGTCACTCGATCCTCGCACTCGACAACATCACGCGCGGTCTCGGTGAGATTGCGGTCGCATCGGAGAAGCTCGCGTCCGACCTCGACTCCAACTGGGAGATCCTCGGCGAGGCCATCCAGACGGTCATCCGCGCCGAGATCACCGCCGGCCGCAGCTCGATCAGCGACCCGTACGCGATGCTCAAGGAGCTCACGCGCGGCAAGCGCATCGGCCAGGCCGACCTCGTGGCGTTTATCGACGCGCTCGACATCGGGGACGACGCCAAGGGCCGCCTGCGTGTGCTCACTCCCGCCGGATACGCGGGTTTGGCCACCAACCTCGTGGATTACATCGCGTAACCCCTTTACTGGGTTACGGCCCGGCGCGGCGGGAGAATTCTCTCGTCGCGTCGGGCAACTCTCACGTCAGACTGGGCAATTATCTCGGCGCGCAGGGTGATGCACGGTCGGGATGCTCGCGGCCCGGCCGAGGCGATGGAGAACAGCGTCCGCGAGGTTGTCCTCGCGAAGTGCGTGGCGCTAGTGCGCGCTGGGTCGCTCCGGGTGGTCTTGCTCGTCGAGATCTGTTTTCTCTGCGGCATCCGGCTTCACAGACAGCGCCAGCATGGCCAGCGTCATCAGCGACAGAATAAACGCGATGCCGAGAAAAATGACGCCCAGCAGAATATCGCGGGTCGATGCGGCGACGACCACACCGGTAAAGAGCGCAATGATTGCCGACAACACCAACAGCTCGAGCGGACGCAGGCGGTCCTTTTTGCTGGGAGTCGTCACGATGCGGGTCCGTCCTGTGTAGCGGCGGGAGCGGAGACCGGAGGTACGGTGTCTCCCGCGAGAGTTGCGGGGGTGGGGGCCCACTTGAGAGACAGCCCCCCGATGATGAGGTAGACGGCGGTGATCGCACCGTACGCGCCGAGGATACCGACAACGATGACGGACGCGCTGAGAACGCGGGCGACGCCGTCAGGGCCGGTGAACTGCTCCTCGAAGCCCGGCGGCACCAGCAGCACGATGATCGCGAGCACCACGGTCAGTGCGCCGATAAAAATCCAGTCGCGGGATGCCCCGTGGCGGCCACGCGTACGGAACCCCACGTACAGCTCGAGGAACCCTGTCAGGGCCGCCCACGCGGTGACGAGCACCAGGAACACACCGAGTCCGGCTTCTGGCACCAGGAGCGCCACTGCGCCGGCAAGGAGCGTCAGCGCACCCTGCGCCAGAAAGAGCGAGCGCTCGATGCCGGGGGCAACCGTGAAGAAGGAGAGTGCCCCGACAACCAGCCCGCTCAGAACACCGAACAGCCCAAAGGTGAGAAGTCCGAGTTCGGGGGAGTGATCTGCGGAGAACGTGATTACAAGCGCGAGCATCGCGGCGGGAAGGGCGCGACAGAGCGGCACGTACCAATAGGCCGCGTCGCTCAGGGTGTTGTGTCGGCTGGCCATCACGATCCAGTTTACGCTGCCGCGGCAGCGCGCTCGCTCAGCTGCCCGGCGGCAGGTCGACGAAGCGGGAGAAGTGGCCGTGGAACCCGATGACCAGGGTGTCCGTCGGTCCGTTACGGTGCTTCGCAATGATGAGGTCGGCCTCACCCTGGCGGGGGCTGTCTTTTTCGTAGGCGCTCTCGCGGTGCAGGAGGATCACCATGTCGGCGTCCTGCTCCAGCGAACCCGACTCACGAAGGTCGCTCAGTGCGGGCTTTTTGTCCGCACGCTGCTCGGGACCACGGTTCAGCTGGGAAATGGCAATCACGGGAACGCCGATTTCCTTGGCGAGAAGCTTGAGAGCTCGCGAGAACTCCGACACTTCCTGCTGGCGGGATTCGACCTTTTTACCCGAGGTCATCAGCTGGAGGTAGTCGATGATGACCATCTTCAGTCCGACCTTCTGCTTGAGACGGCGGCACTTCGCGCGGATCTCAACCAGGGTCATGTTGGGGCTGTCGTCGATGTAGAGGGGCGCGTCGGCGATCTGGCCGCGGATGCTCGCCAGCTTGGTCCAGTCGCGGGTGTCAACGCTTCCCTTACGCATGGACTGCAGGGGCACGGATGCTTCGGCGGAGAGCAGACGCATGGCGATCTCACTCCGACCCATTTCCAGCGAGAACACAATTGTGGGCATGTCGTTGTGGATGGCCGCAGATCGGGCGAAGTCGAGCGCGAGGGTCGACTTACCGATAGCAGGACGCGCGGCGAGAATGATCATCTGGCCCGGGTGGAGGCCGTTGGTGAGGGCATCAAGCTGCGCAAAGCCGGTGGGCACACCGATCATCGATCCGTCGCGGCCGGCGGCGGCCTCGATCTCGTCGACGGCCGACGTGACGGCCTCGGAGAGAGGAACGTAGTCCTCGCTCTCCACACCGCCGGTCACCGCGTAGATCTCAGCCTGGGCGTTGTTGACGAGGTCAACCACCTCGCCCTCGCTGGCGTAACCCATCTGGACGATGCGGGTGCCGGCCTCAACGAGGCGACGCAGCACCGCCTTCTCGGCGACGATGGTCGAGTAGAAGCCTGCGTTGGCCGCGGTGGGCACCAAGCCCGTGAGGGTGTGGAGGTATTCCGCGCCGCCGGCGCGGGAGAGTTCGCCGGACTTGGTCAGCTCGTCGGTGACGGCAATAACGTCGGTCGGTTCACCGTGGGAGTAGAGGCCGAGGATCGCGTCGAAGATGATCTCGTGCTTGGGGATATAGAAGTCGATGCCGCGCACGGACTCCACCACGTCGGCAACGGCGTCTTTGCTGAGGAGCATGCCACCGATGGCGCTCTGCTCGGCAAGGAGGTCGTGCGGGGGAACCCGGTTTTCAGGTCGGGAATCGGATGATGCTCGTGAATCACCGGCAAGGCCAAGATGAGCTATCGACATGTGACACCTCCCAGTGGCTAACGCTGTTCATAGTTGTACCGCGAGCCACCGACAGGTGGCATGCACAGGCCAAGTGATCCTGGGCCCGCGAGCGGTGGTCTGCATCGATCCAACAACACCCCGTGATCGACGGCTGGTTTCACCCTAAGAAGGTGGACGGTCGCCCACAACTCGACCCTGTGGACAACGCTGTGGACAAACTGGCCGAAACGCCGGGACTTGTGTGGGGAACCTGTGGATGACGCTGTGGGTAACTTTTCTTAATTCGGCAGTAAACACCTTGTGACCGGGCTTTTCTCTTTGCACAGTACGTGTGTAGAAACTGGGTTCAACCTTGGGTCGAAGGTTGTGATTCTGGCAGTAGTCCTGTGCACAAAAACGAGGCATCGCCCCTTAAATAGCAATAGCCCGGAAGAAAATCTTCCGGGCTATTGCAAGGAAAAACTACTTCGCTGCGACTACCTGAAGGGTGATCGTGGCGACGATGTCGTCGCGAAGGCGAACAGTCGCCTCGTGCGTTCCGGTGAGCTTGATCGGGGTCGTGATCTCGATCTTGCGCTTGTCGACGGTTCCGACGCCAGCTGCGGCAACCGCGTTAGCGACGTCCGAGTTCTTGACGGAGCCGAACAGGCGTCCACCTTCGCCGGCCTTGACGGTGAGCTTCACCGTTGCGGCCTGAAGCTTGGCTTTGAGGTCCTGAGCTTCTTCGATGGTGGCGTGCTCGCGTGCAACGCGGGCTGCCTTGATGGATTCGACCTGCTTTTCGCCACCGCGAGTCCACTGAACCGCGAGGCCCTGGGGAACGAGGAAGTTACGGGCGTAGCCGTTCTTGACGTCGATGACGTCTCCGGGGGCACCGAGACCGGTGACCTCGTGCGTGAGGATGAGCTTCAACATATCAATGCCCCTTAACGGCCTGAGCCGGCGTAGGGAAGAAGAGCCATCTCGCGTGCGTTTTTGACGGCACGGGCGATGAGGCGCTGCTCCTGGACGGAGACACCGGTGATACGACGGGCGCGGATCTTTCCACGCTCGGAGATGAACTTACGAAGGGTCGCAACATCCTTGTAGTCGATTACGCCAACGCGAATCGACTTTGCCGGGGCGGCGTTTTTGCCACCCTTGGCGTTGCGAAGAGGCTTGCGGCGGTCGCCGCTGCTCTTTCCAGCCATGGTTATTTGTCCTTAAGGTCTAAAAGGGAGTTTCGTCGCTGTAGTTGCCTGGCGTGTTCCACACGTCGCCACCGGAAGAATCCGGTGCGCTTGCGGCCCACGGCTCATTGGCTACCTGAGGGGAAGATCCACCACGGGGTGCACCAGCTCCACCGCCACCGCCTTCGCGGGACGAGGAAGCACGGGTTACCTGGGCGGTTGCGTAACGAAGCGAGGGGCCGATTTCATCGACTTCGAGCTCAATGCTCGTTCGCTTCTCGCCTTCCTTGGTTTCGTACGACCGCTGCTTGAGTCGACCGGTGGCAACAACGCGGGATCCCTTTGTCAGAGAACCTGCGACGTGCTCGGCGAACTCGCGCCAGACGCTGGCACGAAGGAAGAGGGCGTCGCCGTCTTTCCAGTCGTTGCTAGCGCGGTCGAACGAACGGGGAGTCGAGGCAATGGTGAAGTTCGCAACCGCAAGTCCGCCCTGCGTGTAACGCAGTTCGGGGTCACTTGTGAGGTTTCCCACCACGGTGATAACGGTTTCGCCTGCCATGAGCTACTCGGCAGCCGTTTCGGACTCGGCGGGCTTCTCGGTTGCAGCAGGCTTCGCGGCAACAACGGGACGGGCGGCCTTGCGAGCTGCCTTCTCCTCGGCGGCCTTGGCTGCCTCGGCGACCTGAGCGATTCCCTCTTCGGCGCGGAGCACCTTGGTACGCATAACTGCTTCGCTGAGTGACAGCTGGCGGTCGAGTTCCTTCGTGGACGCGGCCTCTGCGGTCAGCTGAACGACGGCGTAGATGCCTTCGGTCTTCTTGTTGATTTCGTAGGCCAGGCGACGACGGCCCCAGATGTCAACGTTGTCGATGGTTCCACCATCGTTACGAATGACATTGAGGAACTTGTCAAGGCTGGGAGCCACGGTGCGCTCATCGATCTCTGGATCGAGGATGACCATGAGTTCATACTGATGCGTCATAAACCCACCTCCTTCGGACTAAAACGGCCACAGACGATCTGTGACAGGAGGGTGTTGACGTGCTGTGCACGACCACGTGGGCCGAGACAACCTGCCTAGTCTAGGGGGCCTTGGGCTCACTATCAAGTAAAGAGGCCGTCCCTACACTGAAGACCATGACTCTCTCTGCCTTGCTGCTGTCCAACTCCACCAATCAGGGCAGTGGCTACCTCGCCCACGCCGACGAGGTAGTCGACGACTTTTTCACGGGTATCACCGAGATCACCTTTGTTCCCTACGCTCTCGCCGACCACGACGGGTACCTGGCGCGGGTTGCTCCTGCCTTTGCCCGCCACGGCATCCGGATGACTTCCGTGCACACCAGCGCCGACCCGGCCCGTGCGATTGCGGATGCCCCGGCGGTCTACGTCGGTGGTGGCAATACCTTCCGACTGACCAAAGCGCTGCACCGCCTCAACCTCATCGTTGCCCTCCGCGATGCCACCGCCTCGGGCACCAAGTACTCGGGCGCGAGCGCGGGTAGCAACGTGGCATCCCCCAGCCTGCGCACCACCAACGACATGCCAATTGTGCAGCCCGCGTCCTTCGAGACATTGGGTTTGCTGCCGTTCCAGCTGAACTGCCACTACCTCGACGTTGATCCCACCTCGACCCACGCCGGCGAGACGCGTGAGTTGCGATTGGCCGAGTTCCTCGAGGAGAACAACGTGGCCGTGCTGGGCCTGCGGGAAGGCACCTGGTTGCGTGTGGAGCAGGGGGACGCTCGGGATGCCGCGGCGGCACCCGCCACAGCCACGATCGGCGGCACCGCAGTCAACCCCAACCACGGCCCTGCGATCCTGTTCGAGCGTGGCCAGTCGCCGCGCGAGGTCTCGGGTGACGCGAGCGCCCTGCTGGAGCTCAACGGAACCTTTGACGTTTAACGATCACCTCTGGTACCACCGGCGCCATCAAGAGCACCGGCGCGGTTAATAGAGTGAACGCCCGACCACCTCGTGGCCGGGCGTTCGGTCTGTTAACGATTAAGCGAAGCGCTGCCTATCAAGCGAAGCGCTGCCAGGACGGCTTGTTGTTGTACGTGTAGCGGTAGTAATCCGAAAGGGTGAGCTTCGAGGCGGCCTCTTCGTCGATCACCACGGTCGCATGGCGGTGAAGCTGGAGCGCGGACCCCGGGCACATGCTCGACAGGGGACCTTCGATGGCTGCGGCGACAGCATCGGCCTTCGCGGCACCCTGGGCGACGAGCACCAGCTCGTGAGCGTCGAGGATGGTGCCGAGTCCCTGCGTGAGGCAGTGGGTCGGAACCTGCGACGGGTCATCGAAGAAGCGGGCGTTCGCCTCGAGCGTGCTCGGAGCGAGGGTTTTGATGCGGGTGCGAGACGCGAACGACGAGGTGGGCTCGTTGAATCCGATGTGGCCGTTAGCCCCAATGCCGAGAATCTGGATGTCGACCCCGCCCGCCTCAGCGATGGCGCGGTCGTACTCGGCGGTAGCGGCCTCAATGTCGGCGGCTCGGCCGTCGGGAACGCGCACGCGCGACTCATGCATCCCCAACGGTCCGACCACGTCACGGGCGATCACCGAGGCATAGCTCTCGGGGTGATCGAGCGGGATGCCGACGTACTCGTCCAGAGCAAAGCCACTCGTCTGGGAGAAGTCGAGTTCCCCGGCGGCGACGCGGCGCGCGAGCTCGAGGTAAATCGCGGTGGGCGACGAGCCGGTGGCCAACCCCAACACTGCCGTCGGCTTCGCCTGCACTACGGACGCAATCTTCAGGGCGGCAACACGGCCAACCTCGGCGGGGCTGGGAAGAATGATGATTTCCATGTGTGTCCTTTAGTTGGTCAGTGCGGGTGAGTTCAGGCCTCGGCGGCAGCGGAACGCTGGGTCCACCAGTCGAGCAGGCGGCGTTGCGCCTCGTCGACACCCAGGGGTCCCTCGTCCAGTCGCAGCTCGAGCAAAAAGCGGTACGCCTCGCCGACCTCCGGTCCGGGCTTCAGTCCGAGCAGCGCCATAATTGCCGCCCCGTCGAGGTCGGGACGCACTGCGGCGACACCCTCTGCCTCGGCGATCGCGGCGATGCGGTCTTCGAGGTCGTCGTACGCGAACGCCAACCGGTCAGCCTTGCGCTGGTTGCGAGTGGTGACGTCGGCACGGGTCAGGATGTGCAGACGCTCGAGCTGGTCACCGGCGTCGCGTACGTACCGCCGCACGGCTGAGTCGGTCCATGACGTATCGGTATAGCCAAAGAAACGCAGGTGCAGTTCGATCAGACGGGATACCGCCGTAATGGTGTCTTTGTCGAAGCGCAGCGTTTTGAGGCGTCGGCCCGCCAGCTTGGCGCCCACCACGTCGTGGTGGTGAAAACTGACGATCCCGCCGGGCTCGACCCGTTTGGTGGCGGGTTTGCCGATGTCGTGCAGGAGAGAGGAAATACGGAGCACAAGATCGGGGGAGTGGCCGCGGGACTTCTCGTAGCTGATCGCCTGGTCGAGCACAGTGAGGCTGTGTTCGTAGACGTCTTTGTGGTGCGCGTGCTCATCCATCTCGAGCTTCAAAGCGGGCAGCTCGGGGAGAACAAGTTCGGCCAGCCCGGTGCTGACCAGCAACTGCAGGCCAGCGCGCGGGGAGTCGGTCAACAGCAGTTTGGAGAGCTCATCACTGATCCGCTCCACACTGATGATCGAGATGCGTTCGGCGAGCGCCGTCATCGCAGCAACGGTGGGCTCGTCGACGGTAAAACCGAGTTGGCTTTCGAATCGTGCGGCCCGGAGCATCCGCAACGGATCATCACCAAACGAGACCTCGGGTGACCCTGGAGTGCGAATACGCCGTGCGAGCAGGTCATCAACGCCGCCCGACGGGTCAACCAGAACCAGCTCGGGCAGGCGGAGGGCCATCGCGTTGACGGTGAAGTCACGCCGCACGAGGTCACCCTCGAGGGTGTCGCCGAACTCGACCGTGGGTTTGCGGGTCTCTCCGTTATAGGAGTCGGCACGGTAGGTCGTGATTTCGACTTTTTCGCCGAGGATGCGCGCACCGATCGTGCCAAAGTCGCGCCCGATGTCCCAGCGAGCCGACGAGATCGGTTTGACGATCGCCAAAATCTGGTCGGGGCTCGCGTTGGTGGTGAAATCGAGGTCGTTGATCGCTCGGTCGAGAAATGCATCACGCACCGGGCCACCAACGAGGGCGAGTTCGTGACCGGCTGCGGCGAACGCGGTTGCCAACCGGGCGATCGGGGCGGATGCTGCGAGGTCACCGAGTCGCTTGAGTGCCGAAGCGACGCTATCCATAGTGCACAAGCTTGCCATAGCCCCGGAGGTGCCTCACGGTGCCCACAGGATCGAGACATTAGACTCGCCCCATGCCGGCGACACGTATTTTCAAGGTCGGCCCATGACCGTTAAGCCGGTCGGAGCGGTCATCGCGCTTCTTCTGGGCCTGACGGGGATGACCGCTGCCCTCCCGGCCGCACAGGCCTCGACCATCACCTCCGAACCGGGTGTGGTCAGTATGACCGTCGCTCCGGATTCGTTCGGGATGCCCGTCGACGCCGACAACCTGCACCTCACCATGAGTATCTCCAATGGCAGCAGCTCAATCATCGAGGCTGGGGTCATCAACACCGAGGTCAACCGGTCGCGATTCACCGCGCCGGCCGCACTCGAAGAGTGGCTCGCCTCGAGCGACGACAGTGTCACGGCGGACGATGTCATCGCGCAGACCGCCACTACCCCCATCGCCGCGGGCGAGACGCGTATTGTCACCGTCGATGTACCTACCGCCGACCTCGGTTTCGCCGAGGAGGGTGTGTACGCCCTTGGTGTCGAACTGACGCACAACTCCGAGGTCGTCGCCGACGCTCGCACCGCCGTGAGCTGGAAAACAACCGCAGCCACCCCACTGCACGTCGCGGTCGCCGCTCCCCTTACTCTGCCGGCCGATACTCCCGGTCTTATCGACGCCGCCACCCTGACGGAGTACACCGCTCGCGGCGGTCTGCTCAGCGAGCAGCTGGACGCCATGATCGGGTCGCCGGTCGCCATTGGGATCGACCCGCGCATCCTTGCATCCATCCGTGTGCTCGGGACAACTGCACCACCCTCGGCCCTCGAGTGGCTCGACCGTCTCCGCACAGCTCCCAACACCACGTTCCCGCTGGCGTATGCCGACTCCGACCTGGTAATTGCGCTGCAGGCCGGTGCCGCAGCGCCCTTGGCCCCCACCTCGTTCGATTTCGCGCTCGACCCCAACATCTTCGCTACCCCGGACCCAACGGCGACCCCCACGTCGCCCACCGAGTCGGCCGAGGACGACGACCCCCAGACCCCTCCGCTGCCCACCTTCGAAGAACTGACCGCCTGGGACTACACGTATCCCACCCTCGCCTGGCCGGCAGACAACACCCTCACCACCGATTCCCTGGCTTCCCTCGGCGCAGCGGGGTACACCCCGACCCTGGTGTCGAGCGACGACGTAACCCGCACCGGTGATGCTGAAACATCCGGAGTCGCCGCCTCGCTAGGGGAATCCGACCTGGCTGTCGCCGATTCCTCTCTGTCACAACTCCTCCAGAACGCGGTAGAGGCGAGCAGCACCGCGGAGTGGAACGGCGCGATGGCGCAGCTCACCGCCACGGTTGCACTGGCCAGCGAGGTGTCCACTGGCGCCCAGCCCACAATCCTGGCGACCCTCGACCGGGACTGGTCCGAGACCGGCTACCGGCTCGAGCAGACCATGACCGAGCTCAACTCGCTGCCGTGGGCAACCGAAGCATCCCTCCCTCTCGCCCTTGGCGCACAGGCACAACCCGCCGCGGCCACGCTTGTTGAGGCCACCCCCGACCAGGCGCGCATCGACACCGTTGCCGGTCTCCTCGCCGCCGAAGACGCCGAAGCGCGCTTCGCGGTCATCGTTGAAGACCCGCTCGCGCTCACCGCCGAGCGACGACTCGACCTCCTTGCTCTGCTTTCCAACGCATGGTCCGCGGACGGCGAGGGATGGGCGACCGCCACGAGTGCGTTCCTCACCGAGTCGACCGAGATGCGCAGCGCCGTCCAGATCGCGCCGAGCAGCACCCTCCAGCTTCCCGCCGACCGCGGATCCCTCCCCGTCACCGTGGTCAACAATCTCAGCCAACCCGTCACGGTCTACGTGCAGCTGCGACCCCGTACCCCCGTACTCTCGGTCGAGGACTCCTTCGTCGAACTCACCGTCGAGCCGGAATCGTCCGGCCGAGCACGGATCGCGGTCCGTTCGCTGTCCAATGGTGAAGTCCAGCTCGGTGTCACCCTCTCCGACCAGCCGGGCGGCAACCAGATTGGCGAGGCCACCACGGTGAGCCTCAACGTGCACGCCGGATGGGAAACCGCCGGCACCATCGCCTTCGGAGCATTTGTGGTCATCATCTTCGGCGCCGGAATTGTGCGCACTATTCGCAAACGTCGCCGTGCACTGAGGTCCGCCGAATGAGCAAGCCAGTAGCCACACCGGAACCGTCCGGTGTGGGCCGCGCGAGTGCGCTGCTCGCCAGCGGCACCCTGATCTCGCGACTGCTCGGGTTTGTCAGCGCCTTCGTCCTGGCCCAGACCCTCACCACCAAGGGTGCCGGCGCCAACACGTTCGCCCTGGCCAACCAGCTTCCCAACAACATCTACGCCATCGTCGCCGGCGGTCTGCTCAGCGCGATCCTCGTTCCCCAGATTGTGCGCGCCGGGCTCCACAGCGATGGGGGAGAGAAGTTCATCAACCGCATTGTGACGCTCGGTGCGGTGGTGTTTGTTGCGGTCGCCGCCCTCGCCACTCTGTGTGCCCCTCTGCTGGTGCGCCTCTACGCCACCCAGTCAACCAATGGCGATTCCCCCGGCTTCACCTCGGGCGAGATGGCCCTTGCGACCGCATTCGCTTACTGGTGCCTGCCGCAGATCCTCTTTTACGCGTTGTACAGCCTTCTCGGCGAGGTTCTCAACGCCCGCAAACTCTTCGGCCCGTTCACCTGGGCTCCTGTGCTCAACAATGTGGTCGCCATTGCCGGGCTCCTCGCGTTTAACCTGCTGTTCGGTTCGGTTGATATTCAGGATGCCTCGGCGTGGACACCGACCATGGTCGCAGTCATCGCCGGCACAGCAACCCTCGGCGTCGCAACCCAGGCCGGGATTCTCCTGATGTTCTGGAAGCGCGCTGGACTCACGTATCACCCCGAGTTCCGCTGGCGCGGGGTCGGACTAGGACGCGTCGGCAAAGCTGCCGGCTGGACGTTCGGCATGATCATCGTTGGCCAGCTGGCCGGTATTGTGCAGTCCAAGGTCGCGACGAGCGCGGGAACCGACGACCCCTCCGTGGCTGCGCTCCGGTTCGCGTGGCTCATCTTTATGCTGCCGCACTCGATCGTCACCGTCTCGGTGGTGACGGCGTACTTCACTCGGATGAGCACCCACGTGCGCGACGGCGATATCCCTTCCCTGCGCCGGGACATTTCGTCAAGCCTGCGCACTGTCGGAATGATCATGGTGTTTGGCACCGTCGCCCTGATCGTTGTTGCCTACCCCTTCGCCCGGTTCTTCACCAACACAGGGTTCGAAGAGACCCAGGGTGTGGGCAACGTTCTCATCGCGTTCCTCTTTGGGCTCATCCCCTTCACCATCATGTTTGTGCTCCAGCGCACCTTCTACGCCCTCGAAGACACCCGCACACCGTTTTTCATTCAGGTAGCCCAGTCGAGCCTGTTTGTCATCGGGGCACTGATTGTGTCGACTCAGCCCAGCGAGTCCATCGGTGTGGGAATTGCTGTCGTAACCACCATTGCCGGTACCATACAAATGCTGATCTCAGCGGTTATTCTGCGGCACCGACTGGGCGGGATTGACGCCGTCCGCATCATCCGCCAATACGCGATTTACCTCGTGGCAATGATCCCGTCGGCCGGTGCCGGAATAGCGCTGGCGGCAACCCTGGGTTCATTCAACGGAGGATTCGCCGTTTCCGGCTTCGTCGCCGCGGGCATCACGATGGCAGTCATCGGTGTGGTGATGCTGGTCATCTACGTCGTTGTTCTCGCGCTGTTCCGCACTCCAGAGCTGCGCGCCATTGTCGCCCCCGTCGCCGCACGGATGCGCGGTCACGGCTAACACCCAGCAGTTCCCCGGGTACACCCCCGGCTGCGGAATACCCGGAGCCTAGGATGTGTTGTACCGCTCAGCGAAGACTCTTAGGGAGATGTATTCACGTGCGTCAAGTCATCATCATTGGTTCCGGCCCCGCCGGCTACACCGCCGCGATTTATGCGGCCCGTGCCAACCTCTCACCGCTGCTCATTGCGAGCTCGGTTGAGGCCGGAGGTGAACTGATGAAAACCACCGAGGTGGAGAACTACCCCGGGTTCCCCGAGGGCGTTCAGGGCCCCGACCTGATGTTCAAGATGCAGGAGCAGGCCGAGAAGTTCGGCACTGAAGTTGTGATGGACGACGTAGTGTCCCTCGAACTCAGTGGCGACGTCAAAAAGGTCACCCTTGGAGACGGAACGGTGCACGAGGCGCTCAGCGTGATCTTCGCCACCGGCTCTGCCTACCGCAAGCTCGGCCTCGAAGACGAAGAGCGACTCAGCGGCCAGGGTGTCTCCTGGTGTGCAACCTGCGACGGGTTCTTCTTCCGCCAGAAGACCATCGCGGTCGTCGGCGGTGGCGACTCCGCCATGGAAGAGGCCACGTTCCTCACCCGTTTCGCCGACAAGGTCTACCTGATCCACCGCAAGGACTCGTTCCGTGCATCCAAGGTCATGATTGATCGCGCCGCGGCCGACCCGAAGATCGAGTTTGTGTTCAACAAGCGTGTTGAGCACATCTACGGCGACGGCCTGGTCACCGGCCTCGGCATGATCGACACGATTGACGGAACCGAGACCACCCTCGACGTGAGTGGACTCTTCATCGCCATCGGTGCCGACCCCCGCACGCACCTTGTGCACGGGCAGCTGGAGCTCACCTCCTTCGGCACCATCGCAGTGGACGGACGCAGTTCGCGCACCAACCTCCCCGGTGTTTTCGCCGCGGGCGATGTGATCGACCCGACCTACCGCCAGGCAGTAACCGCTGCAGGCTCTGGCACGGTCGCCGCACTCGACGCCGAGCACTACCTCGCTGGGCTCCCCGCGGAATTGGCGGCACTCGCCGGCTCGATCGACTCCGCTGACCTCGCTCCGCAGATTGATGAGTCGGCTGAGGTTCAGCCGAGTCCGATCAACGCCTAAGCACCTCCCGGTTTTCCCCTACCCCGATGCGGCCTTTCGGCCGCCACCGATTCGCAGTACGAAAGAAGGAAATATGTCCAACGCTAAGGACGTCACTGACGCCTCATTCGCCGACGATGTCCTCAACTCGAGCGACACCATCATGGTCGACTTCTGGGCAGAATGGTGCGGCCCGTGTCGCGCCGTCTCCCCGATCCTCGACCAGATCGCGTCAGAGCACTCCGACAAGATCAAGATCGTCAAGCTCAACGTTGACGACAACCCCCAGATGGCGATGAAGTACCAGATCACGTCGATCCCGGCGATGAAGGTCTTCCGCGGTGGCGAGGTTGTTAAGACCGTCATCGGCGCCAAGCCCAAGCCTGCCCTCGAGGCCGACCTGGCGGAGTTCCTCGCGTAATAATCGCGAACGAATCGGCCGCCCAGACAACACTCTGGGCGGCCTTTTTTGTTTAACGCCATATTCTTGATCGACAACACGGAAACGGGAACCCTTCTTATGACACCCCAGGGCAACAACCTCGACAAGTGGTACAACCACTACGCCGACCGCACCGCTGGACTCAGCGCCTCCGAAGTACGCGCCCTGTTCGCCGTTGCCTCGCGGCCCGAAGTTGTCTCCCTCGCCGGCGGTATGCCGTTTGTGTCCGCGCTGCCCAATGAACTGGTCTCCGGCGCCATGCAGCGGGTGATGCAGGACTCCGGTCCCACGGCACTGCAGTACGGATCCGGCCAGGGCGTCCCCAAACTGCGCGAGCAGATCCTCGAAGTGATGGCGCTCGAAGGCATTCGCGCCCACGTCGACGATGTGGTGGTCACCACGGGGTCGCAGCACGCCCTTGAGTTGGTCACCAAGCTGTTTATCAATCCCGGAGACGTTGTCCTCGCCGAAGGCCCGAGCTACGTCACCGCCATGGTCGTCTTCCGATCGTTCCAGGCCCAGGTCGAGCACGTCGAGATGGACGAACACGGCCTTGTGCCTGAGGCTCTCCGCCAGCGCATCGCCGAGCTCAAAGCTGAGGGCAAAAACCTCAAGTTCCTATACACGGTTCCGACCTTCAGTAACCCGGCCGGCGTCACACTCACGTGGGAACGCCGACTAGAGATCCTCGAGATCGCCCGATCGAACAACATCCTGGTGCTCGAGGACAACCCCTACGGGCTGCTCTACTTCGATGGAGCCCCGCCCCACGCGATGCGATCGGTCGAAGAAGACGGTGTGGTGTACCTCGGCACCTTCTCGAAGACCCTCGCGCCCGGTTTCCGTGTGGGGTGGGTTCTTGCCCCGCACGCGATCCGGGAGAAGGTCATCCTCGCCAATGAGGCAGCGGTGCTGTCGCCCAGCTCCTTTACTCAGATGATCATTTCCGAGTACCTGTCCACGTCAGACTGGAAGGGCCAGATTGAGACCTTCCGTGGCGTCTATCGGGAGCGTCGGGATGCCATGTTGCAAGCCCTCGATGATTATCTTCCCGACCTGAGCTGGACTAACCCCACCGGTGGTTTTTATGTCTGGCTGACTCTCCCGGAAAACCTCGACAGCAAGTCGATGCTTCCTCGCGCCGTGAAAGAACTCGTCGCGTACACCCCCGGCACAGCGTTCTATGCCAACGGGGGAGGGCGCAACAAGATCCGTCTCGCGTTCTGCTATCCGACGCCGGACTACATCCGTGAAGGCATCCGACGTCTCTCCACCGTCATCAACGGGGAGCTCGAGCTCCTCACCACCTTCTCCCAGACCGCGCCGCTGCGCACCGGTCGCCCAGAGAAAAACGCCATCAACCCACCCGCGAACCTCGGCTAGGACGTTATGACCGCTACATCGAAGCCCCGAGTCGTTGTTCTCGCTGG